>Ga0268289_100047_pt1 | contig 98264 bp, 92 predicted proteins | sample MetspNORM_FD_191340 | JGI IMG/M metagenome (GOLD analysis project Ga0268289, IMG submission 191340) | Soil microbial communities from San-Diego area, Southern California, United States - Methylocaldum sp. NOR-M | ecosystem: Environmental > Terrestrial > Soil > Desert | place: USA: California... | reverse complement strand
AAACGCTGCTGGCGAGCTACCAGCAGGTGCATCAATCGTACATGGTCGAGCGGCTCAACCCGCTCGATCCCAATTACACCCAATGGCTCGGCGACGCGCAGCGCCTCTTCGGGGACGCGATGACGCCGCTGGCCGTGCTCTATCAGCAGGTCCAGCGGCAGGCGACGATGCTCGCCTTTCTCGACGTGTTCCATGTGCTGATGATCGTCGTGCTGGTCGTGTCGCCCGTCGCGCTGCTGATGCGCAGCCCGAAGCGCGGGCAGGGCGGCGGAGGAGGAATGGCGCATTGACCCGCAAACCCGCATTCGGCCTGATCGCCACGCTGCTCGCCGGCGCGTGTACCGTCGGCCCCGATTACCACGCGCCCAAGATCGCGGTGCCGCCTGCGTATCAGGAAGCGCAGCCCGCGCCTGGGGCCGGGATCGATCCGGCACGCTGGTGGCAGGCGTTCGGCGATCCCGAGCTCGACGCCCTCGTCACCCGCGCGCTCGCCGACAATCCGGACATCGCGGTCGCCGCCTCGCGCGTGCGGCAGGCGCGGTTGCAGGAGATCGCGGCCGGCGCTGAGGGCCTGCCCACCGTCAACGCCAGCGGCAACGTCACCCACGTTCATTTCAGCAAGAATGCCGGCCTCTCGTCGCTCGCGCGCCAGTTCGGCGGCGGTTCGGGGAACGGCGAGGGCAGCGGATCCGGTGGCGGCATCGCGCTTCCGGGCGACGGCATCACCACCTACGCGCTCGGCTTCGACGCGAGCTGGGAGCTCGACCTGTTCGGCGGCGCGCGGCGCGGCAGGGAAGCGGCGGCGGCGCGCGTCGATGCCGCGGTATGGAACCGGCGCGACGCCGCGGTCACGCTCGCGGCCGAGGTTGCCGACGCCTATTTCGCGCTGCGGCTCGATCAGGAGCAGGTGCGGGTGATCGAGCAGGAGCTGGCGCACCAGCGTCGCGCGCTCGAGATCGCGGGGCACGCGGCCAAGGTCGGGCTGGTGCCGGCTATCGACGTCACCCGCCAGCGCGGCGGCGTCACCGCGACCGAAGCGCGGCTCGAGCCGCTGCGCGCCGACATCCGCGTCCGGATGCACGCGCTCGGCATCCTCACGGGGCAGGCGCCCGAAGCGCTGACCGACGAGTTGGCAGCGGCGCCCGACGCGCTCGCCGCGGCGCCGGTGGTACCCGCCGGTCTCCCGTCCGATCTGCTGCGCCGTCGCCCCGACGTGCGTGCGGCCGAGCGTCAGCTTGCCGCAGCGACCGCCGACATCGGCGTCGCGGTGGCCGATCTCTATCCCAAGTTCAGCCTGACCGGGGTCGCGCAGCTCATTTCGTCGTCGCTCGCTTCGCTGGTCGAGAGCGACAGTATCCAGGCCACCGGCTCGGGCGCGGTCAGCTTCCCGTTGCTCGATTGGGGCAAGCGCAAGGCGAACGTGGGAATGCGCCGCGAGGATCGCGAGCAGGCGTACCAGACCTATCGCGCGACCGTGCTGCAGGCATTGCGTGACGTGGAAGACCCGCTCGCGCGGATCGCGGCCGAGCGCACACGCGGGGCGGCGCTGCGCCGCGCGCTGGACGACAAGCAGGCCGCGGCGCGGGCGACCGAGGCGCGCTACCGCACCGGCTTCGTGGCGCAGGACGCGGTGCTCGACGCGCAGACCGACGTGCTGTCGACGCGCGAGCAGATCGCGGCGAGCGACGCGCAATTGCGGCAGGACACCGCATCGCTGTTCAAGGCATTGGGCGGCGGCTGGAGCGCGAACGACGATCCCGCCGCGCCTGAGGCCGCGGGCGGCGCACGCTGACGCCAAGGCAGCGCGGCGCCCGGACACCCGATCGGAGCGTCAGCGTCGAACCATCACAAAATACATAAAAAATCCGCCCGGCACGGGGGCGGAACGAATCGGCTACATCCACCGGGAAAGCGCACCGGCAATGGTTATCGGCGCGGACGGCGACGGACGGCCAGATGAACGCGGGAACGCGATCCGGGAGCGGCCAACACTCTGAAAATCAGATGAAATCAGCCGCTGCCCGGATCAAAACGGGTTACCAGGGGCGGATGTCCTCGCCGTGGGTGACCACGAAAAACATGCTGGCCATTATCATTTCTCCCTCAGATTACGCTCAACGGAGCGTTAGGGATTATTACCTGAATTTTAACGATAAAGCAATCGATCCGCGATGCGCCCCCTCGCGCCCGCGGCGGGACGATTTTGCGGTTAAAGGTTCTTTCAGGGGTGCGGCGCTAGGCCGTTTCGATGATCCGCCCGCACGCCCGCGAATCGGCCGTCACCGGAACGGTACGCCGCAAGCATGACTTGCTGGCGTCCGCCGCGCAGGCGCCGGGGCGGGCGGTCGCCATCACACGAGCGGGACGGTCTTCGGGCACCGGCTATTCGGGCATTTGCCTCTCGACATCGGGCCGCGCGGCTCGGGGCGATTCCGTCGATCTGCCGTTCGTCGGATGGCGCCTGCTCTGCCTTGCGGAAATCACGAACTTCGCCGCGATCCGCCGGTTGATCGGGGCGTCGCGCGCCGACCGCCTGATCGGCGATCTCATCGACAGGGTCGCCATCAGCGTGGACGGTGCGCGCGCCGTCCCCGTCGGCCGGGCGCTGATGGAGGTCACCGTCGATCTCCGCGGGTTCGCCGAGGCGGAAGCCGTGTTCGCTGATCTGGTCGCGGCGTTCGAGACCCCGGTCGCGATCGACGGCGAGACGCATCGCATCGACCTGCTGTGGGGCGCCGCGACCGGCCAGGTGCGCCACCTCGAGGAAACCCGGCTGATCGAGGAGGCGGAGGAAGCGATTGCGCTGGCACGGGCCGAGCAACGCCCGGTGCTGCGCGACCTTTCCCGCGGCACCCCGGCGTTCGACCGGTTGACCCTCACGCGCGATCTCGCGAACGCGCTCGCGCGCGGCGAGATGTTCCTCCAGTATCAGCCCAAGCTCCACCTGCGCCGCCAGCAGGTGGCGGGTGCCGAGGCATTGGTGCGCTGGCAGCATCCGACGCGCGGCCTGATCCTGCCGGGCGATTTCATCCAGGCCGCGGAGGAAGCGCGCGAGATCGGCCCGCTGACGCTGTGGACGCTGCGCCAGGTGATCGACGATCAGCAGCGGCTGGCGCGCCACGGCCACGACATCGTGCTGTCGATCAACATTTCCGGGCAGTTGCTCGCCGACACCGAGTTCGTCGAGGAAGCGTGCGGGCTGGTCTCCGAATCCGGCGCCAAGATCGGGTTCGAGATCACCGAGACCTCGGTCATCCGCGATCCCGACACCGCGATCGGCCATCTGCGGCGCTTCGCCGAGATTGGCATTCCGATCGCGATCGACGATTACGGCGCGGGCTTGTCTTCGCTTGCCTATCTCAAGCAATTGCCCGCGCGCGAGCTCAAGATCGACAAGATGTTCGTGCTCCAGCTCACGAGCAGCAACCGCGACCCGCTGATCGTGCGCTCGACGATCGATCTCGCGCATGCGCTGGAGATGGAAGTGACGGCGGAAGGCGTCGAATCGCAGGCGGCGCTCGCCTTGCTGTCGGTGATGGGGTGTGACATCGCGCAGGGGTTCCTGATTAGCCGGCCGATTTCCTTCGATGCGCTGCGCCAGTTCCTCGACGGCGGCAACGATCCCGAGCGGCTGGTCGATCCGCGGGACGCCTTCGTCCGGCCGGCGAGCTTCTGGAAGCGCGCCTGACGAGGCCTTTGGAGTCTGTTTGAGAAATCGCAAAAGGGCGATTTCGGAAGCGGCACCGGCCCACGCCCCCACCCGACCACCCATAGGATACTGCCGTTGGATGGCCGGGTGGGGGCGTGGGCCGGTGCCGCAATGCGCCGAGGGGCGCATCTCAAACGGACTCTTAGCAGGGATTTAACCCCCTTCGTGGCAACCCGGGGCATGGCCAGACGGGTGCATCAACTCCTTTTCCTATGCCTGTTGGCGATGCTCGTGCCGTGTGGTGGGGCAAGCCCTGCGCTTGCCGCCGCGCCGGCGCAGGAAACGAGCGGTAGCGCCCGCTTCGATTCGGTGATTGCCGAAGCCAAGGCGAACATGCTGTCGGACCCGCATCGCACGATCGCGCTTGCCAGGACGGCCGTTGCGATCGTCGGCAAGGATCCGGCAATTCGGGACAAGGTGATCGCCAAGGCCACTGCATATTGGCTCGCGGGCGAGGCGTTCGTCCGGCTCAACGAGATCGAGCGCGCGAAACCGTTGATCCGTCAAGCCTGGCTGGCGGTGGGCTCGCGCCCCGAAGCGACCAAGCTCAAGGGAGACATCCTGCTTTCGCGTGGGGGAATCGACACCGCCATCCCTGATGTGGCCGGGGCACTCTCGGCCTATCACAAGGCCTATCGCGTCTTTCATGAAATTGGCGACCAGCGCAGTCAGGCGATCGCCTTGTTGTCGATCGCCTCGTTGTATCGCGAGGCGAACGACAACGAAACGGCGCTGCGCTATTACGATCAGGCGCTAGAGACGTATCAAGCCGATCCCAGCCTGCTTTTGGCGATCTACAACAACCGCGCCAACGTCTTGCAGCAGATGGGGCGCGGTACCGAGGCGCTCGCGCAGTTCGAACAGGCACTGGCGCTTGCGGAGAAACTGGGGAGTGCATCGCAGCAGGGCCGCATTCTACGCAACATTGCCCGCGCCGAAATCGGCCTTGGAAAGCTCGATGCCGCCGCACAGGCGATCGATCGCGGGCTGGCGCTGGCGGGCTCCGACGGCGACGCCACCGCGCGCGCGCAATTCCTGGGCATTTCGGCGACGCTCGCGCAGCGGCAGGGGCATGTCGCACGGGCGCGGCGGCTGATCGACCGGGCGCTCGCCGATGTCGATCTCGACACCTCGACGCTCGCCTATCGTGATCTGCACGAGACCGCGTATCAGATCTACAAAGCGACCGGCGACGATGCGGGCGCGCTCGAGCATCTCGAAGCGTTGAAGCGGCTCGACGACCAGACCGCGCAGCTCGCTGCCTCGACCAACACCGCGCTGATGGCGGCGCGGTTCGATTACACCAACCAGAATCTGCGGATCGCGCAGCTCAAGGCCGAGGAATTGCGCCGCAGCGTGACGTACGAGCGCGATCGCGCGCGCTTCCAGCGGATCATCTTCGTCGGCGTCGCGGTGGCGACGCTGATCCTGATGACCTTGCTCACGATCGGCCTGTTCACGATCCGCCGCAGCCGCAATCAGGTGCGCGCCGCCAATGTCGGCCTCGCCGAATCGAACACCGCGCTCGCCAAGGCGCTCGCAGCCAAGACCGAATTCCTGGCGACGACGAGCCATGAGATCCGCACCCCGCTGAACGGCATCCTCGGCATGACGCAGGTGATGCTCGCCGATCGCAAGCTCGCTGCGGAGACGCGCGACCGGATCGAGATCGTCCACGGCGCCGGCGTCACGATGCGCGCGCTGGTCGACGACATTCTCGACGTCGCCAAGATGGAGACCGGGCACATGACGGTCGAGCACGCGCCGTTCGATATCAGCACGGTACTGCGCGATGTTGCGCGGATGTGGGAGGATCAGGCGCGCGCGAAGGGTGTGGATTTCGTGCTCGAGCTTCGCGACTGTCCGGCGATGGTGATGGGAGACGCGGCGCGGCTGCGGCAGATTGTGTTCAACCTGCTCGCCAATGCGCTCAAGTTCACCGCCGACGGCCGGATCGGTCTTGTCGCGCGCACCACCGGCAGCGGCGCCGATCGTCGCGTGGAGATCGGCGTCAGCGACACCGGCATCGGGATCGAGCCCGACAAGATCGAGGCGATCTTCGAATCGTTCCGTCAGGCCGATACCTCGACGACGCGGCGTTTCGGCGGCACCGGGCTGGGCCTCGCGATCTGCCGCAATCTCGCGCGGGCGATGGACGGCGACGTTCGTGTCGAGAGCGTGCCGGGGGAAGGATCGACCTTCACGATCGATCTGCCGTTGATCGAGGCCGATGTCGTCAAGGCGGAAGCGGCGTCGGGAACGCACGATCGCGGGCTGCTGATCGTCGAGCGCAATCCGATCACGCGCAGCATGATGCGGGCGCTGTTCGAGCCGTGCGTGCCGTGGATCGAAATTGCCGGGTCGGTGGCCGATGCCGAACGCGCGCTGGCTGCGCGACCGGCCGCGAGGGTGCTGATCGACAGCGACACGGCGGCCGACGCCGGCGTGCTGGAAGAGGTGATGCAAGCCATGATCGCGACGGCCATGTCGTATCGCACCAAGACGGTGCTGCTTCGTCGTGCTAGCGATGGCGATCGTGCGGCACTCGATACCCTGGGAATTGATATGATCATTGACAAGCCGATAGCAGGTGTCGAACTGCGCGAGCGGCTGTTTCCCATGTCGGGACTGTCGGGAACCGATTGCCGCGACGGGGCGCTTGTGCCCCACGCAGCTTGATAAGATAACGCGCTCAGGAATGAATTCAGTACCGAAACAATCCGCCCGTACCGTGGACGGACGCGCATGAACGTTCTCTTCATCGAAGACGACGCGATGAACCGTCGCGTGGTCAAGGACATGCTCGACGTGGCCGGCGCGACGATGACGGGCGCCGAGGATGCCGAAGCGGGGCTCGCGCTGGTCGAGACGCAGGATTTCGACGTCGCACTGGTCGATCTGCGCATGCCCGGCATGGATGGGCTGAGCGCGATTCGCCACATCCGCGCGCGCGAGGATACGAAGGCGTCGATGCCGATCATCGTCGTCACTGCCGATACCGCGGCGGATCTGCGCGAGCGCTGCCTCGAAGCCGGCGCGGACGAGGTGCTGTTCAAGCCCGTCGCGATGGATTCGCTCTTCGACGCGATCGGTCGACTGATGGCGCGCGGCACTTCCGACGGCGGCATGATCGGCTGAGGGCCCTTTTTTGAAAGCGGCGCCGGCCCGCTCCCCCACCCCGCCTCCCAGTCAGCATAATGTCTTGGGAGGCGGGGTGGGGGAGCGGGCCGGCGCCGCGTCTTGTTTCAGCGCAGCTGAAACAAACCCCAGCTAAAACGCGTGGCTGCCCTTGCGGTGCGCGAGCGCGCGCGTCACCTCGGCGACGCCGGCGAACAGGAAACTCAGGCCGAGAATGTAGCCCGGCAGCGTCATCGACGACCAGGAGATGGTCGCCATCACCAGCAACGCGAGCAGCAGGTTGAGGATGCCGAGCGCGATCATCCAGGCGCGATGCACGGGCGAGCGGATCGCCCAGGCAAGCTCGAGCAGCCCGCGCAGCCCGAGCCAGAAGATGACGAGCAGGGTCAGCGACAGCGCGCCCGTCATCGGCTCGAACGCCATGATCGCGCCGACGACCAGCGAGACGATGCCGAAGGCGATCGCATAGCCGCGCCCGTCGCGGACGCCGCCGAACAGCCCCGCGCTGATCGAGACGATCCCGGCGGCGATGAAGAAGGTGCCGACGATCAGCGTCGCAGCGACCGTCGCCGAAAAGGGCCAGAGGAACGCCGCCACGCCCAGGATCAGCGAGAGGATGCCGTAGGCGAGCAGCCATCCCCAGCCGGCGCCCATCGGCGCCGCGTCGCGTGTCGTCGTATCGTCCATCGATCGTCCCTCCCTGATAGACCGCCAACGACGCGGATCATCCACAGGTTCCGCCGCGAAGGCGGTTCACAGAATCGCCGGCGACCTGCATAGTGGCGGCCATGCCCCATTCCGCCTTCGTCCCGCTGCGTATCTTCTCGTCCTACACGATGCTCGACGGGGCGATCGATCCGAAGGCGATCGCCAAGCGCGCGCAGGAACTGGGCTTTCCGGCCGCCGCGCTCACCGATCGCAACGGGCTCTATGCGGCGATGGCGTTTTCGGACGGCTGCAAGGCCTCGGGCGTGCAGCCGATCATCGGCACGATGCTTGGGGTCTGCCGCCCCGACATGCCCGACGGCGTCGAAGCGCCGCTCGACTGGCTCGCGCTCTACGCGCAGGACGATACCGGCTACGACAATCTCTGCGCGCTCGTCAGCCGCGCGCATCTCGATCGGCCGATCGAGCAGCCCGCGCATGTGTCGTTCGACGATCTGGAGGGGCACACCGAGGGATTGATCGCGCTGACCGCGGGCGGCGAGGGCGCGCTCGCCCGGCTCTTCGCCGAGGAACAGCACGACCGCGCTTTGGCCTATGCCGATCGGTTGCAGGCGCTGTTCGGCGACCGGCTCTATGTCGAGCTGATCCGCCGGCTCGACGAGGTCGAGGGGCGCGCCGAACCGCATCTGCTCGATCTCGCTTACGATCGCGTTCTGCCGCTGGTCGCGACCAATCCGTGCTGCTTCGCCGACAAGGAATTCGGCGAAGCGCACGACGCGCTGCTGTGCATCGCCAATTCGAGCTACGTCGCGTCGGACGACCGGCCCAAATCCTCGCCCGACGCATGGATGAAGCCCGCGCGCGAGATGCGCGAATTGTTCGCCGACCTGCCCGAGGCGATCGCCAACACGCTGGTGGTCGCACAGCGTTGCGCGGTGGCAGCGCCGAAGCGCAAGCCGATCCTGCCGAGCCTCGCGGGCGATCGCGACGGCGAGGCCGCCCGGCTGCGCGATGATGCTCGCGCGGGGCTGGAGCAGCGGCTCGCCAAGATCGAGGCGCTCGCCGGGCGACCGCTCGCCGCCGAAGAGCGTGAGGCCTATGCAACCCGGCTCGAATACGAGCTCGACATCATCATCCAGATGGGTTTCCCGGGCTATTTCCTGATCGTCGCCGACTTCATCAAATGGGCGAAGGATCACGACATTCCGGTGGGGCCGGGGCGCGGCTCGGGCGCGGGCTCGGTGGTGGCGTGGTCGCTGACGATCACCGATCTCGATCCGCTCAAGCTTGGGCTGCTGTTCGAACGCTTCCTCAACCCCGAGCGCGTGTCGATGCCCGATTTCGACATCGACTTCTGCGAAACCCGGCGCGGGGAAGTGATCCGCTACGTCCAGGAGAAATACGGCCGCGATCAGGTCGCACAGATCATCACCTTCGGGAAATTGAAGGCGCGCGCGGTGCTCAAGGATACTGGCCGCGTGCTCCAGATGAGCTACGGCCAGGTCGATCGGCTCGCCAAGCTGGTGCCCAACCATCCGACCGATCCGTGGACGCTCGAGCGCGCGCTGAACGGCGTCGGCGAGCTCGCGTCCGAATACAAGAACGACGAGGACGTGCGCCACCTGCTCGATCTCGCGATGAAGCTCGAAGGCCTGCCGCGCCACAGCTCGACCCATGCCGCGGGCGTCGTCATCGGCGACCGGCCGCTCGCCGAGCTGGTGCCGCTCTATCGCGATCCGCGATCGGACATGCCCGTCACCCAGTTCGACATGAAATATGTCGAGGGCGCGGGGCTGGTGAAGTTCGACTTCCTTGGCCTCAAGACGCTGTCGGTGCTCAAGATGGCGGTCGAGCTGCTCGCGAAGCGCGGCATCCATGTCGATCTCGACGCACTCGGCTGGGACGATCCGGCGGTCTACGAATTGCTCCAGCGCGGCGACACGGTGGGCGTGTTCCAGCTGGAATCGGAAGGCATGCGGCGCACGCTCTCCGCGGTGCGCCCCAGCAATTTCGGCGATATCATCGCGCTCGTTTCGCTCTATCGCCCGGGCCCGATGGACAACATCCCCGCCTTCGGCCGCCGCAAGCAGGGGCAGGAGCCGATCGACTATCCGCACCCGCTGCTCGAGCCGATCCTCAACGAGACCTACGGCATCTTCGTCTATCAGGAACAGGTGATGCAGGCCGCGCAGGTGCTCGCGGGCTATTCGCTCGGCGGCGCGGACCTGCTGCGCCGCGCGATGGGCAAGAAGATCAAGGCCGAGATGGACGCGCAGCGCGCAATCTTCGTCGAGGGCTGCGCCACGACCAACAAGATCCCCGAGGCCAAGGCCAACGAGCTGTTCGACTTGATCGACAAGTTCGCCGGCTACGGCTTCAACAAGAGCCACGCGGCGGCTTACGCGCTGCTCGCCTATCAGACGGCCTGGCTCAAGGCACACCATGCGCCCGAATTCTACGCCGCGTCGATGAGCTTCGACATGGCGCTGACCGACAAATTGAGCGTGTTCGTGGACGACATGCGCCGGCTGGGCGTCGCGTGCCTGCCGCCGGATATCAACGCGAGCGAGGCGGATTTTTCGGTGGAGGAGATCGCTGCTTCAAGCCCCTCCCCTGAAGGGGAGGAGCTTGCATTTGCCGTCCGCTATGCGCTCGCCGCGCTCAAAGGCGTGGGCGAACGCGCCATGGAGGAGCTGGTCGCCGAACGGCGCGCGAACGGCCCCTTCGCCTCGCTCGGCGATCTCGCAGCTCGCGTCGATCCGCGATTGCTCAATAAACGCCAGCTCGAAACGCTGGCGGCCGGCGGGGCATTCGATACGATCGATCCCAACCGCCCCGGCGTCGCGGCGGTGGCCGAGACAATGCTCGCGACCGCCGCGCGGCTGCACGATCAGCGCACCAGCGGGCAGGGCGGCCTGTTCGGCGAGGGTGCGGTCGACGAGGCCGAGATCAGGCCGCTCGCCACCGCGCGATGGAGCATGGCCGAGCGGATGGAGCAGGAAAAGGAGGCGTTCGGCTTCTATTTCTCGGCACATCCGGTCGATCGCCACCGCCTGCTCGCGTCGATGCACGGCGCGCGCAATTATGCCGCGCTCGGCGAGCTGCCGATCGCCGAGGGGCAGCGCACCGGCGCGACCATGGCGGCGCTGGTCGAGGATGCGCGCTGGCGCACCTCAGCGCGCGGGCGGCGTTACCTGATGGCGACGCTTTCTGACGCGACCGGGCAGTTCGTCGCGTCCTGCTTCGACGACGCGGTTGCCGCCGATCTGGAGGTGGCGGCAAAGGCGGGCGGATGCGGCTTGCTTACGGTCGAACTCGACCGGCGCCCGGGCGAGGAGACGCCGCGCGTGACGGTCAAGCGGCTCCAGCCGTTCGAGAGCCTGGCGACGACCGCACGGATGGCGATCGAATGCGAGGTCGATACGCCGGATGTCGTCGCGCGGATCGCCGAGCTGGTGGCGGGCGCGCGCGGCGGGCGCGGCGAGATCCGCATCAAGGCCCGCCTGTCCGACGGCGGCGCGGCGATCGTGCTACTCGGCAGCGATTTCCTGCTCAATGCGGAGCTTGCGGGCGACCTCGAAGCGATGCACGGTATCACCGCGCTGGCGTTCACGACCTCCGAAGCGAGGCGCGCGCTGGCGGGCTAGCCTCTCGCCGCCGAGAGGCGGGAGGGGATGATGATCGGCGACATGCAGGATTTCGAGTTGCGCGTGCCGCGCCTGCTCGACCATGCGGCGCGCGAGCACGGGCGCCGCGAGATCGTGACGCGCTGGGCCGACGGCAGCGAGAGTCGGAGCGATTGGGCGGGCATCGCATCGGATGCGCGGAAACTCGCGCAAGCGCTTGAAAGATCGGGGTGCAAGCCCGGCGACCGGATCGCGACGCTGGCGATGAACCACGGCCACCATCTCGCCGCCTGGTACGGCGCGATCGGGATGGGCGGGATCATCCACACGATCAATCCGCGCCTGTTCGACGATCAGCTGGTCTTCATCGCCAACCATGCCGAAGACCGCGTGCTGCTCTACGATCGCGCGTTCCAGCCGATCGTCGATCGGCTCAAGGACCGCTGGACCTCGATCGAGCGCTACATCGTCATGGACGGCGACGGGCCGGACGGTTTCCGCGCGGTCGTCGATGCCGAGGACGGCGATTATGCGTGGGTCGAAGGCGGCGAGCGCGATCCGTGCATGCTCTGCTACACCAGCGGCACGACGGGCAATCCCAAGGGCGTGCTCTATACGCACCGCTCCTCGGTGATCCATGCGCTTGCGGAGATCCAGCCCGCGGTGTTCGATCTCGACACGCGATCGGTGGTGCTGCCGGTGGTGCCGATGTTCCATGCCGCCGGCTGGGGGCTGCCCTTCGCCGGCGCGGCGGCGGGCGCGAAGATCGTCTTTTCCGCGGTCAACGAAGCGCAGGTGCTGTGCGACCTGATGAACGACGAGAAGGTCACGCACTCGGCCGGCGTGCCGACGGTGTGGATGGCGATGTTCCAGCACATGGACGAGACCGGGCGCAGGCCGGAACATCTCGAGCTGGTGACGATCGGCGGTTCGGCGGCGCCGCGCGCGATGATCGAGCGGCTGATGAAGATGGGCGTGCGCGTCAACCATGCCTGGGGCATGACCGAGACTTCGCCAATCGGCACGATGGGCGCGCGCAGCCCCGATTGGGACGACCTCTCGTTCGAGCAACAGCTCGATCAGGTATCGAAACAGGGGCGGGTGCCGTTTGGGGTCGAGCTGCGCGTGGTCGATGACGACGGCGTCGTGCAGCCGCGCGACGGCATCAGCTCGGGCCGCCTCCAGGTGCGCGGGCCGTGGATCGTCAAGCGCTATTTCCGCGACGAGCGCGGCGATTGCGTCGATGCGGAGGGCTGGTTCGATACCGGCGACGTCGCGGTGCTGCATCCCGACGGCACGATGCAGATCACCGACCGCGCCAAGGACGTGATCAAATCGGGCGGCGAATGGATCAGCTCGGTCGAGCTGGAAAATGCCGCGGTGGGCTGTCCGGGGGTGGCCGAGGCGGCGGCGATCGGCGTGCCGCATCCCAAATGGGACGAGCGCCCGCTGCTGATCGTGGTCCGCGCCGCCGGCAGCGACGTGACGGCGGATGCGATCCGCGAACATCTGGCGGGTCGGGTCGCGAAATGGTGGTTGCCCGACGAGATCATCTTCGTCGACGAACTACCGCACACCGCCACCGGCAAGCTGCTCAAGACCGCGCTGCGGGCGCAGTTTCGCGATTATCGGTTCGATCAGCCCAGCGGCCAGCGCGTAACGGGGGTGTAGCGGGCGCCTTCCTGGCCCAGTCGGCTTTCGAACAGCGTCAAGTGGGTGAAGGCGAAGGGCGGGCTCGCGAGGCCGGCATGATCGGCGAGGAAGCGCTCGACCTCGTGCTCGCTGCCGCCGGCGCGCGGCAGGCGGGCGAGCGTGATGTGGGGCAGATAGGCGCGGCGCTCGGGATCGAGCCCCAGCCGGACGAGCGCGCGATCGACCTTGGCGTGGAGCGCCGCGAGCGCATCGCCCGGCGCGACGCCCGCCCAGATCGCGTCGGTGCGCCCGCGCCTGTCGAACCGGCCGACACCCGCGATCGCGGCGGTGATCGGCGGCGCATGGACGCTGCCCAGCGCGGCGGCGACGTCTTCGGCGACCGGGCGATCGACCTCGCCGATGAAGCGCAGCGTGAGGTGGAGCTGCTCGTCGTCCTGCCAGCGCGCCGCGCGCACCCCGCCCATCGCCGCGATCAGCAGGGCGCGGATGTCCCGGGGCGGACGCAGGGCGACGAACAGGCGATGCATGGCCTGTTCACCGATAGGAAACCGCAGGCCGGATACAACCGGTTTCGCTTGAAATAGCGGCGGCGACCGACGATATTCGCCCTATCCGGCCACAATGCCGGGCAAAGGAGTTTTCGAATGGCAAACTGGTCCGACCCCCGGCAGAGCGCCGCGCCCTTCCGGACGGCCGCCGGTACCCAGACCGAGGCATATGACGCGGGCCTGCGCTCGTACATGCTGTCGGTCTACAATTACATGACCTCGGGCGTGCTGCTGACGGGCATCGTCGCGATGCTGTTCGCGCGCGGTGGTCTCGATTCGCCGGCAGCGCACATCCTGCTCAACGGCGGGCCGCTCGCCTGGGTGATCATGCTCGCACCGCTGGGCTTCGTGTTCGCGATGAGCTTCGGCCAGGCGCGCATGAAGACGAGCACGCTGCAGATCCTGTTCTGGGCGTTCGCGGTCGTGATGGGGCTGTCGCTCTCGACGATCTTCCTCCAGTATTCGGGCACCTCGATCGCGCAGGCGTTCTTCTCGACCGCCGCGGCCTTCGCGGGGCTCAGCCTCTACGGCTACACGACCAAGAAAGACCTGTCGGCGATGGGGACGTTCCTCATCATGGGGCTGGTCGGCCTGATCGTCGCGATGCTGATCAACCTGTTCGTCCAGTCGAGCGCGCTCGCGCTGGTGGTGAGCATCCTCGGCGTGCTGATCTTCGCCGGGCTCACCGCTTACGACACGCAGCGCACCAAGAGCATGTACGCGCACGTCGCGGGCACCGACATGCAGGGCCGCGTCGTGATCATGGCGGCGCTGAGCCTCTATCTCGACTTCATCAACATGTTCCTGTTCATCCTCCGGCTGGTCGGCGGCAACCGCAACTGATCCGGGACACGGGAACGAAACCACGAAGGGCTCGGCGGGCAACCGCCGGGCCCTTTCCTTTGGAACGCCCGGATACGTCGCTCATTCTCTTCGGGCGAGCCAGGAGAGCACCATGAGCGACGACAGGACCGAGAAGGACGCGACCAAGAGCGGCCGCGATGCCGGGCAGGACGAATCGATCAAGCGCCGGCTCGAGCGCAACCCCGAGAGCAAGGACGCGCGGCTCGATACCGCGCTCGACGAATCGATGGACGCGTCCGATCCGCCTTCGTCCACGCAGCCCGTCCATAGCCACGAGCCGCCGGCGTCGTCGGGCTATGACGAGGATGCCGAGCGCAAGCGCGCCCGAAAGGACGACTGAGGGCGCGTTGCGTTCACGCCGCATCACTGCGCAATCCGCGGCCGCGATCAGCCGTTCGTCGCACCATTGTTGCAATGCACCCACATCTGTGATTCCTTCCTGAACGCTGGCCGACGCGTGCGTTAAGGGGCCCGTTAACCATGAACGCGCATACTCAGCCGGCAATTGAGCGGGCGGGGTGACGTTATGGGATCACGGACGAACCAGGCCAGAGGCGCGATGGCGCTGGCGGAAATGAAGGAGTTCGCAGGCTTCAGCGCGGCGACGCAGCGCTACGTGCGGCGCGCGCTCGACATCGGGCTCGATCGCGAGGATGCGCTGGCGCGCTGGTCGCGCGACGTGGTCGAGGCGGCGAGCATCCGGGCGCAGGCGCGGCTTTACGATCGCCTGCCCGAACTTCGCGTGATGATCCCGGACGACAGCGGGCTCGACGCGGTCGAGCCGTTCCTGGCGCCGCTGATCACGATCAGCGCGTTCGATCTGGGGCAGGGGCGACTGACGAGCTTCTCGGCCTACCGCTTCCTCTACGAGCGGCTGCTCGGGGCCGACGTGCGGCCATGGCTGCCCGGGGCGTTCTGCGCGGCGGCGGCCTTGCCGCACCTTCATCCCGATCTTCGGCGCACCCTGCTGCAATCGATCAGCGAGGCTGCGGCGACCGCCTCGGGCTGGTCGACGCGGGCGCCGGCCTTCTTCCCGAGCTGGGTCGAGAAGATCGACCCCGAGCCGCTGCCCAACTGACGGGTTCAGTCGCGCATCGCTCTGGCCAGCGGCTCGGCGGTGATCGGATAGCCGAGATCGTCGGGGATGCAGAGGTGCGCGTCGCCGTCGCGCGTCTCGGTCCAGGGCGTCACCGTCCGCACCGGGAAGGCGCGCGCGTCGGCCACTGCCGCGGCGTAGCTGGCGAAGCCCGCCAGCCGTTCGAGATTACGCCGCGTGGGGAAGATCGCGTGCGCTTCGCCCGCGGCCACGTCATCGAGCATCTCGGACGCGCGCCGCCAGAAGGCGCGGACGTTCTCGGTGGCGTCCGCCACCGGCTCGGGCGCGCCTTCGGGGAGCTGCGCCAGGTAGAAGCGCGTGTCGAAGATGCGGCTATGCGCATGGCGCGGGCACCAACGCGCGAACGGTACCAGCACGTCGGGATCGAGCGTAAGCCCCTCGGCCTTGAGCAACTCGCCGAACGGGCGCTGCGCGTGCAGTCCGGCGCGCAGCCGATCGAGCACCGCCGTATCGGGCACGGGATCGAGGCCGACCGCGATCCCCGCTTCCTCGATCGTCTCGCGGATCGCGGCGATGCGCCCCGCGATGTCGTCATCATCGCCCCGCAGCGCGAGCGCAAGCGCATGGTCTCCCGGATCGACGCGTCCGCCGGGAAAGACGACGGCGCCGGCAGCGAACGCCATGGCCCGCGCGCGCTCGACGAATAGCAGTTCGGGCGCTGCTGCGGTGCTCTCGCGAAAGAGCACCAGCGTGGCGGCGGGGATGGGATCGGGAAGCGGCTCGGCCATGCCCGAATGTAGGGCGCCGGACAGGCGATTGATACCGACGATGGTGGATTGGAGGGGTGGTGGAGCCGAGGGGAATCGAACCCCTGACCTCTGCAGTGCGATTGCAGCGCTCTCCCAGCTGAGCTACGGCCCCGCCCCTCGAGCGCCCCGGCCGGGCCGGGGACGCACGCCTGTAGCTTCATGTGCCGGGCGATGCAACACGCCTTCTGCGACAATCGTGCCGCGGCCTGCGCCAGGGCGCGCATGCGTCGCGACGATGCGCCGGCCGGGCCGGAACCAACCCCGGAATTGTCCCGTTGGTGGGGCGGAACGCGGGGACGCCCATCGGGCGGACGGACGGGCATCTAACGCACTTTAGGAGGCGATGAGATGGGCTACGAACGCGACCTGCGAAAAACCAATCCCGCACGCGATTATTACAACCGCGGCCAACCGGAAGATTACGGCTCGGCTGATCCGTACAGCTATTCGAGCGCGCGCGATTACGAAGCAGCCGGCGAGATCGGCGATCGCACTTGGCGCGATCGCGGCGGCCGGCCGCGCGACGATTACGGCTATGGGCGTCGCACCTATCAGCCGCAGGGCTATGGCTACGATCGCACGAGCAGCGTCGAGCGCTATCGGGGCGAGCGGCCCTATTACGGCAGCTATGCGCATGACGGACGGCGCTTCGAGGATGTCGGCGACCAGCACCTGACCGACGACCGCTACCGCGAGCAGCGCCGCCGGTCGCGAGCCCATGGCCGGGCGCCCCAAGGCTATGACCAGGACGAACGCGGTTTCTGGAACCGGGCCGGCGACGAGGTTCGCGCGTGGTTCGGCGACGAGGATGCCGAACGGCGGCGCGAGATGGACCAGCGCTACGACGAGCGCAGCGCAGACCGCTGGGACAGCCCCTATCGACAGGATCGCGATTATCACGACTGGCGCCGCCGGCAGATCGACGCGCTCGATCGCGATTACGCTGAGTATCGCAACGAGAACCGCCAGAAATTCCACAACGAATTCGGCACCTGGCGCCGCGAGCGCCAGACCCAGCGCGATTCGCTCGATCACGTGACCGAGCATATGGAGGTCGTCGGCAGCGACGGCGAGCATGTCGGTACCGTGGACAAGGTGCGCGGCGACCGCATCGTGCTCACCAGGAGCGATCCCGATGCGGGCGGTCGCCACCATTCGATCCCGTCGCGCTGGATCGAGTCGGTCGACGACCGGGTGGTGATCCGCAAGACCGCCGCCGACGCGCAGGCGCACTGGAAGGACGAGGAACGCAACAGCGCCTTCTTCAACGATGCCGACAAACGCTATGGCGAGCAACACATGCTCGGCCGGAGTTTCTCGGGCACCTATTGAGCCGCTGCTCGATCGAACAATGAGGAAGGCCCGGGCGTCGGCTCGGGCCTTTTTCAATAAAGTTGCAGAACGAAACTTTTCGGCCTAGCTTTCCTCTTCAGATGGAGGAGGAACGCCGATGGCGAAGGCATGGGCACTGGCATCGCGGCCGCAGGGAATGCCGGCCGAATCGGATTTCGCGCTGATCGACCTGCCGGCGCGCGCGCTCGCCGACGGCGAGGTGCGCGTCGCCAATCGCTGGCTGTCGGTCGATCCGTACATGCGCGGGCGGATGAACGACGTGAAGAGCTACGTTCCGCCCTATGCGCTGGGTGCACCGATGCAGGGCGGTGCGGTGGGCGAGGTGATCGAAAGCCGCGCCGAGGCCATCGCGGTCGGCGACAAGGTGCTGCACATGGAAGGCTGGCGCGACGAAGCGGTGGTGCCCGCCGGCGCTCTCCAGAAGCTGCCTCCGCTGGGGGTTCCGGATCAGGCGTTCCTGGGGCAACTCGGGATGCCGGGGATGACTGCCTATTTCGGGCTGCTGGCAGTCGCCGACGCCGAAGTGGGCGATACGGTGTTCGTTTCGGCCGCGGCGGGTGCGGTGGGATCGACCGTCGTCCAGATCGCAAAGGCCAAGGGCATGACGGTGATCGGATCGGCCGGCGGCGCGGAAAAAGGCGCCTGGGTGCGCTCGCTCGGCGCCGATGTGGTGATCGACTACAAGGCCGGCGGGAACCTGGTGAAGGCGTTGTCCGAGGCGGCGCCCCAGGGGATCGACGTCTATTTCGACAATGTCGGCGGCGATCATCTCGACGCGGCGCTCGCGGTCGCCAACGACCGCGCGCGGTTCGCGATCTGCGGGATGATCGAGATCTACAACAACGCCAAACCGACCGAGCTGCGCTATCTGGCGCGCGTGATCGCGGCGCGGATTCGGGTGCAGGGGTTCATCGTGCTCGATTATTTCTCGCGGATGGACGAATTCTATCGCGACATGGGCGCGCTGCTGCAGGCCGGAAAGCTCGATGCGCGCGAGACGGTGCATGACGGGCTGGAGGCGATGCCGCGGGCGTTCCTCGACCTGTTCAGCGGCGGCAATATCGGCAAGATGCTCGTGCGCGTTTGATCACGCCCGGCGCGGCGGGATGACGATGCTGGTATAGGGCGCGAGCACTTTCCAGCCGAGCGCCTCGTACAGCGCGCGGCCAGGCTCGGTCGCGACCAGCAGCCCGCGCCGCGCGCCGCGCGCCGCCGCCGCACGATCGAGCGCCGCCATCACCGCGCGGCCGAGCCCGAGCCGGCGGTGCTCCTCCTCGGTGACGATGCGATCGTAGATCGCCGCATGATCCACGACGACGACATGGCCGCTGGCCGCGAGGCTGCCGTCGGGAGCGAGGATGCGCGCGGTGTCGATGCCGTCGGCGGCGACGTGCTCCAGGCGATAGCCCTCGGGAAGCGGCGCCGGGTCCGAATCGATCGTGTCGCGCAGCATGAAGGTGCGCGGCTCATCAAGCCGCCAGCGGCGCGGCACCAGTGCACGCACGGTTTCGGGTGGGGCGCAGACCTTGAGATGGATCGCGGGCAGCCGGATGTCCTCCGCCAGCCGCGTCAGCGTCGCCGAGATGGCGGGAAAGACGTAGCGCGTGCGCTGGTCGGGCGCGCCGACTTCGACGCGGAAGCCGTCGCGGTGCCGTTCGGGCGGCGACGTGCCGCGCGCGCGGGCCCAGCCCGTGATCCAGGTTTCGACGAGAAGGGCATCAGCGCCAGCCATGCCGGGCCGTATCGCGTTGCGCGGGCGCGGGCAATCGTTTCAAATCCGATACGAAAAGGGGCGGCGCCGCACCGGCACCGCCCCTTTTCGTTCGATCTGGTCGAAAGCTCAGCGCTTCGAGAACTGGAAGCTGCGGCGGGCCTTGGCCTTGCCGTACTTCTTGCGCTCGACCGCGCGGCTGTCGCGGGTCAGGAAGCCTGCCGCCTTGACCGGCGAGCGCAGCGTCGGCTCGTAGCGGGTCAGCGCCTGGGCGATGCCGTGCTTGACCGCGCCGGCCTGGCCCGAAAGCCCACCGCCCTTGACGGTGCAGACGACGTCATACTGGCCCTGCCGCGCGGCGACGTCGAACGGCTGGTTGATGACGAGGCGCAGCGTCGGGCGCGCGAAATAGGTCGCCTGGTCGCGGCCGTTGATCGTGATCTTGCCCGAGCCCGGCTTCAGCCACACGCGCGCGACCGCATCCTTGCGGCGACCGGTGGCATAGGCGCGACCCTGCTTGTCGATCTCCTGCTCGCGCAGCGGGGTGGTCGGCTCGGCGACGACGGCGGCGGGCGCCTCGGCAGCGGCTTCAGCCTCGGCCGCAACGGCGGGCTGGGGCTGTTCCTGGCCGCCGGCGATGGCGCCCAGATCGGAAAGCGATTGACGATTGTCGGACATTACTTGCCCACCTTGTTCTTGCGGTTCATGCCCGCGATGTCGAGCACTTCGGGGTTCTGCGCGGCGTGCGGATGCTCCGCGCCCGCATAGATGCGCAGGTTGCGCATCTGCTGGCGGCCCAGCGGCCCGCGCGGGATCATCCGCTCGACCGCCTTTTCGAGCACGCGCTCGGGGAAACGCCCTTCGAGCACCTTGCCGGCGGTGACGCCCTTGATGCCGCCCGGATAGCCGGTGTGCTTGTAATAGACCTTGTCGGCGAGCTTGTTGCCGGTGAAGCGCACCTTGTCCGCGTTGATGACGATGACATTGTCACCGCAATCGACGTGCGGGGTGAAGCTCGGCTTGTGCTTGCCGCGGAGCACGTTGGCGATGATCGTCGCCGCGCGACCGACCACCAGGCCGTCGGCATCGACGATGTGCCACTTCTTTTCCACCTCGTGCGGCTTGGCCGACTTGGTGGTCTTCATCAGCGCCTTCATGGGGCTTGGACCTCATCTGTGAAACGACGCACGCCGCCCGAGATGGACGGCGCGAACGGGCGCGCTATTGCGGAAGGCATGCCGAGAGTCAAGCGCTCGCGCGGGTTAGCGAACGGGTATTATGATACCAAGGGCACAAGCGTGGTGACGGTATGGCTGATGCCGACGCTTTGATCGGCCTCTGTCGACAGGGTGGTCCGCCGCGTTTCCTCGCTGCGCCGGACGAGGCCGGTCGCGGGATCGATCAGGCGGTGGCGCTCGATAGCGAGATGCGCGCGCGCCTGATTGCCGGTGGCAGGAACATCGGTTTCCGCGTCGGTGCGGATGTCGATCAGGCCGTCGGGAGCGATCGATACGCGCTGCGTCGCCGGAATCGCGATCGGCGCGCCCGCGGGCGGCCGGGTCTTGAGCGAGACCGCCTGCTCGCTCCCCGGGGCGAGCGCTGCCTCGCCGCCGCCGATCACCGTCGCGACCAGCGAGCCCAGCATGGCGACGCGCGTGCCCGCCGGCAGCGCTCGAAGCGCGGCGGCGATCGCGTGCGCGCGACCGGCATTGGCGTCTGGCGCCATGGCTTCGAAGCCGGTGCAAAGCCGCTCCCAAAGCACGTCGCGATCGTCGAGCGCGGTCACCTTGCCCGCGCGATCGAGATGGATGCGGATCGGCGTGCCTTCGAGCGCGCCCAGCGCGGCAGCGAACATGCCGCCCACATCGCCACCGTCGCCGCTCGCTGCGTGGAGCAGGGTCACCGTCGCGACATAGCCGCCGTCTTCCTTGTGGAAGACCAGGCGTCGCTCGCTGCGAAAACGCCGCTCCACGCCGGCATCGTCGCGCGTCTCGACGGTGACATAGGCGAATGGCTTGTCGAGCGGCGGCGCGAAGCGCGCGGCCTCGCTCGGGGCCGGCTGAACCAGCGCGGCGGCGGCCAGCAGTGCCTCAAGCATGCGTCGAATCGTCGATCCATTGCGCGACCGCCGCATCCACCGCCACCGGCCAGCTTTCGATCACGGGCTGATCGTAGCTGTGGAGTTCGGCGATGCGGGCGGCCAGGCGGCCAGCGAGCGCGATCGTCGTCTTGAAGGTCGCGACGGCTTCCTCGGCGGTGTCGACCCTGTCGTGCCAGCGGAAGATCGAGGTGCAGGCACCCTCCACGTTGACGCAGGCGGCGAGGCACTCGTCGATCATGGCGCGCCCGACGCGCTCGGCCTCGTCGGCGCGGCCGAAGGTGACGCGGACGAGCGCGATGTCGATCACGCGCGGCGCCCCACCGCGTGCGCTGCGCAGACGGTCGCGATCAGCAGCAATGCGGCGTTCGCCTGGTGTGCGACCGCGATGTCGATCAAGACGCCGCTCAGCAGCGTGGCCACGCCGAGCGCGATCTGCAGAACCACGAGCCCGAGCACCGCCGCGCCCGCGCCCCGCGCGCCGGTTGCCCGCGCCTTCAACGCCAGCACGAGCAACCCTGCGGCGGCGACGAAGGCGAGCCAGCGGTGGATGAACTGGACGACGACCGGATTGTCGATCGCGTTGGTCCAGGCCGGGTCGAGCATCGGCACGCCTGCGGGGAACAGGCTGCCGCCCATCAACGGCCAACTCGCGAAGGCGTAGCCGGCGTCGAGCCCGGCGGTGAAAGCGCCGTAGACGATCTGCCCGAGCAGCAGGAGCAGCGCGATGGCGCCAACGAGGTGGAGCCGGGCAGGGCGGGCGAGCGGGTTGCGATGCAGCGCCAGCAGGTCGAGCGCGGTCCAGACGATGCCCGACAGGATGATCAATGCGGTGACGAGGTGTACCGCGAGCCGGATATGGCTGACGTCGGTGCGCACCGAGAGCCCCGAGACGACCATCCACCACCCGATCGCGCCCTGAAGCCCGCCGAGCGCCAGCAGGCCGACGAGCCGCCAACCATAGCCGACGGGGATGCGATTCCTGAGCCAGAACCAGAGCAGCGGCAGCCCGAAGGCGAGGCCGATCACACGTCCAAGCAGGCGGTGCGCGAATTCCCAGAAGAAGATCGCCTTGAATCCGGCGAGCGTCATACCGCGGTTGAGCTCGGTATATTCGGGAATGCGCTTGTAATTGTCGAACTCCGCCACCCATTGCGCATGGGTGAGCGGCGGGATGATGCCGCTGATCGGCTTCCACTCGGTGATCGACAGCCCCGATTCGGTGAGCCGCGTGATCCCGCCGACCACGACCATCAGCACGATCAGCCCGGCGACGGCGAACAGCCAATAAGCGAGCGCGCGCGGGCGCGAGTCGGCGGCGGTGGAGGATATCTGGAGCATGATTCCCGTGCCTTACCTGCTTTGTCGGCGCGCGTCATGGCCGTTGAATGGCTGTTGACCGTGCTCGAGCTTGCAAATGTTATATTGTAACCTCGCCTGTCCCGTGCCATATCGCTGCCGATGACTCACGCTGCGCGCTCCTGGACGCATTGGCTTTCCGTGCATGTCGATCGGCTCGCGATCGGCCTGTCGGGGCTGTGCGTCGTGCATTGCCTGGCGAGCGCGGTGCTGCTGGCGCTGCTCGCGTCGGCGGGCGGGGTGCTGCTCGATCCGATCTTTCACGAGGTCGGGCTGACCCTCGCGATCATGCTGGGCGTGGTGGCATTGGGGCGCGGTGCGCTGGCGCATGGCTACATGATGCCGCTCGCGATCGGGTCGCTGGGCCTCGGCATGATGGCAGGGGCGCTCACGCTGCCGCATCACGGCGGGGCTGAGGCGATCTGGACGATCATCGGCGTCGGCGTGCTGGCGCTGGGGCACGATCTCAACCGTCGCGCGGTGATCTGAGAGTCGGTTTGAGAAATCGCAAAAGAGCAATTTCCGTCGCGGCACCGGCCCGCTCCCCCACCCGGCCACCCACGGCAGTATCTTTTGGGTGGCCGGGTGGGGGAGCGGGCCGGTGCCGCAATGCGCCGAGAGGCGCATTCGCAAACGGACTCTGAGCTTCCCTGTCCGTCTTGCCGCGGGCGCCGCAGCACCCTAAATTCCACCCATGGCGAGCCACCATCATCACGAGCATCACGGCGCGGCGCTGACCAGGGCCGCGCAGGCGACGCTCGAGCGTTCGGGCGAGCAATGGACCGCGATGCGCGCGCAGATTTTCGACGCGCTGGCGAAGTTCGACAAGCCGGCGAGCGCGTACGACATCGCCGAGGCGGTGTCGAAGGCGGAAGGGCGCCGCGTCGCCGCGAACAGCGTCTATCGCATCCTCGACTTGTTCGTGGGCGCGAACCTCGCGCGGCGGGTGGAAAGCGCCAACGCCTATATCGCCAACGCGCATCCGGGCTGCCTCCACGACTGCATCTTCCTGGTGTGCGATTCGTGCGGGCAGACGGTGCATCTCGACGACGATTCGGTGACGGCGGGCGTGCGCCACGCGGCCGAGGCGGCGGGCTTCTCTCCCGAGCGCCCGGTGATCGAGGTGCGCGGCAAGTGCGCCGATTGCGATTCAGCTTAATAGCTTCGCCATCCTGACGAGCGGCACCGCGACGCCATTGACGGGTGCGGCCGCCGTGCGTTCGACGGCCTCGTAGCCGCAGGTGCGGTAGAGCGGCTCGCCGGCGAGCGTCGCCATCATTTCGGCGCGGACGAAGCCGGCGGCGCGGGCTTCGCCCTCGCATCGCGCAAGGATCGCGCGGCCGACGCCGCGGCGGGGGAAATCGGGATCGGTGAACATCGCCCGGATCTTGGCGGGCTCGCGTTGCGGATCGAGCAGGCGGGCGTCGCGCAGTGCGACCGAATGATCGCCGCCATAGAGCGTCGCGCGCCGGCTCCAGCCGCCGCATCCCGCGAGCGTGTCGTCGAGGAAGGCGAGCCAATAGGTGCCGTCCGCGATCAGCGTCGTATCCAGCCCCATTACCGCGCGGCTGGCTTCGATCTCGGCGGGCGAGAGGAAAGCGCGCTGGAGGACCGCGATCGACCGTTCCATCAGCGTGCGGATCGCGGGGATATCGGTTTCGTCGGCGAGTCGCAGGTCGATCATCGGCGCTGCCTTCGGCCGCGATCCACTGGCGGTCAAGAAACGGTGCACCCATATCGTCGCAATCGACACCATGTTCCTACTGGTCTAGGGCCCGTACTCAATTAGAACGAGGATCGTGATCGCCCGTGCAAGCCCGCCGACGAGGAGCGCAGCGCAGACGCGTAGCTCAAGCTACGCGCAAGCAAGCGACGATGCTCGGCGGGCTTGCACGGGCGACCGCGAAGCGGCGGGCCGCTTTTGGCGCCAGGCGGCGTCGCGCGTCGGTCACGATGCTTCAGCATCGCCCCCTCCTTGCTCCTTGCCTGCCACCAAAATCGACTCCGTCACGACCTTGTTCTAATCGAGTACGGACCCTGGACGCCTCGTAATGACCGATCTCCCCGAAACGCCGTTGCTCGATACGGTATCGACGCCCGCGGATTTGCGTGGGTTGAAGCCCGGACAATTGCGTCAGCTCGCCGATGAATTGCGGACCGAGACGATTTCCGCCGTCGGCGCGACCGGCGGGCATCTGGGCTCCGGGCTGGGCGTGGTCGAGCTGACGGTGGCGATCCATTACGTCTTCGACACGCCTGCGGATCGGCTGATCTGGGACGTCGGCCACCAATGCTACCCGCACAAGATCCTTACCGGGCGGCGGGATCGCATCCGCACCTTGCGGCAGGGCGGGGGGCTTTCCGGCTTCACCAAGCGCAGCGAGAGCGATTACGACCCCTTCGGCGCGGCGCATTCGTCGACCTCGATCTCGGCGGCATTGGGCTTCGCGGTGGCGAACAAACTCGCCGACAGGCCGGGCAAGGCGATCGCCGTGATCGGCGACGGCGCGATGTCTGCCGGCATGGCGTACGAGGCGATGAACAATGCCGAGCAGGCGGGCAACCGGCTGGTCGTCATCCTCAACGACAACGACATGTCGATCGCGCCGCCGGTGGGGGGCTTGTCCGCCTATCTCAGCCGCATCGTCTCGAGCCGGGAGTTCCTGGGGCTGCGCGAGCTGGCGCGCAAATTCGCGCGCAAACTCCCCCGGCCGTTCCACAATGCGGCGCGCAAGACCGACGAGTTCGCGCGCGGCATGACGATGGGCGGCACGCTGTTCGAGGAGCTGGGCTTCTATTACGTGGGCCCGATCGACGGCCACAATCTCGATCACCTGATCCCGGTGCTGGAAAATGTCCGCGACGCTGAGGAAGGGCCGATCCTCGTCCATGTCGTCACCAAGAAGGGCAAGGGCTACGCGCCCGCCGAGAATGCGGCGGACAAATATCACGGCGTCCAGAGGTTCGACGTCATCACCGGCGCGCAGCAGAAGGGCCCGCCGGGGCCGCCGAGCTACCAGAACGTGTTCGGCGAGACGCTGGCGAAGCTCGCCGACACCGACGAGCGCATCTGCGCGATCACCGCAGCGATGCCCTCGGGCACGGGGGTGGACAAGTTCGCCAAGGCACATCCTGACCGCGCCTTCGATGTCGGCATCGCCGAGCAGCACGCGGTGACGTTTGCGGCGGGGCTCGCGGCACAGGGGATGCGGCCGTTCTGCGCGATCTATTCGACCTTCCTCCAGCGCGCCTACGACCAGGTGGTCCACGACGTGGCGATCCAGAACCTGCCCGTCCGTTTCGCGATCGACCGCGCGGGGCTGGTCGGCGCGGACGGGGCGACGCACGCGGGCAGCTTCGACGTCACCTATCTGGCGACGCTCCCCAATTTCGTGGTGATGGCCGCCGCCGACGAGGCCGAGCTGGTCCACATGACCTATACCGCGGCCGAGCATGACGGCGGCCCGATCGCGGTGCGCTATCCGCGCGGCAGCGGGGTAGGCGTGCCGCTCCCGGAAACGCCGCAGCTCCTCGAGATCGGCAAGGGGCGGATCGTGCGCGAGGGCAAGAAGGTCGCTATCCTCTCGCTCGGCACGCGGCTCGCCGAGGCGCTCAAGGCCGCCGACGCGCTCGAGGCCAAGGGGCTGAGCACCACCGTCGCCGACCTGCGCTTCGCCAAGCCGCTCGACGCGGCGCTGATACGCAAGCTCTTGACCACGCACGAGGTGGCGGTGACGATCGAGGAAGCCTCCGTCGGCGGCCTCGGCGCGCACGTCCTCACCTATGCGAGCGACGAGGGGCTGATCGACGCCGGGCTCAAGCTGCGCACGATGCGCCTGCCCGACCGCTTCCAGGATCAGGACAAGCCCGAGAAGCAGTACGAGGACGCCGGGCTCGACGCCGAGCATATCGTCGCGACGGTGCTGGGCGCGCTGCGGCATAATGTAGAGGCTGTCGGCGCACGCGCCTGAACGGTCGCGTGCGGCGTCAGGCGGGCGGGCACCGCCGGAACGCACGAGGGGCTGTCGGCGGCAGCGGTTCCGCATTCGGAAACCCGCTCGCGCGCGCCGGACGGCGCGGGGCGGCGTCGATCACGCGTTCGAGCAGTTCCTGGCCCTCGGCCCACCAGCCGAGCCCGCTGTCGGCATTGATGTGCCCGTGCGCCCCGATATCGACGAAATGACTTCCCCATCCGTCGGCAAGGGTTCGCGCGTGATCGAGCGAGACCCAGCGATCGTCCTCGCTCGCGACCACGATCGATGCAAACGGCAGCGGTTCGAGCGGCGAAGGGCGGAAGGCGCGCAGGTGGGGGTGGGCGTCGTCGCGATCGACATCGGCAGGGGCGACGAGCAGCGCGCCGGTCACCGGCCAGCCGTGCGATTGCCCGGCGAGCTTCGCCCACCATGCCACGGCGAGGCATCCCAGGCTGTGCGCCGCCAGCACCACCGGCGCGCCGGCAGCGCGGATCGCCTGATCGAGCTTGGTGACCCAGACGTTGCGATGCGGCCGATCCCACATGCCGAGCTCGGCGCGCCGCGTATCCAGCCGGGCGTCTTCCCAAAGCGTTTGCCAATGTGACGGGCCCGATCCGCCGAGGCCCGGCACCGTGAGCACGACGGGGGATCGGTCGTCGATCTGGGAGAAATTGGCCATGACAGGCTCCTTGGTTCCGGACCGCGGGCGATCGTTGCCTCCGCAGCGGATTGATCGCCTCTAAAGCGCTCCCGAAGCCAGCTATTAATTCCTACTATATAGATAGGCAATATATGGTAGTCGGGCCGAGCGCCCGATGCGGTGAGTTGGTGCAAGCCGTTAGTGCGATATAGAGGGAGGCTCACCGGCCCCCTGAAGAAAGGCTATTGGATTGGCCAAAACCCGCATCGATCAGCTTCTCGTCGATCTCGGCCATGCCGAATCGCGCACCCGCGCGCAGGCGCTGGTGATGGCGGGGCTCGTCTTCGCCGGCGAGCGCAAGATCGAGAAGCCGGGGCAGCAGGTGGCGGCGGACGCCGCGATCGAGGTGCGCGGGCGCGATCATCCCTGGGTGTCGCGCGGGGGGATCAAGCTGGCGCACGGGCTCGATCATTTCGACTGGGACGTGGCGGGTGCGGTCGCGATCGACGTGGGGTCGTCCACCGGCGGCTTCACCGACGTGCTGCTCAGCCGCGGCGCGGCGCGCGTCTATGCGGTGGACAGCGGCACCAACCAGCTCGCGTGGAAGCTGCGGCAGGACGATCGCGTCATCGTCCACGAACAGACCAGCGCGCGCATCCTGACGCCCGATCACATCACCGAGCCGGTCGACCTGATCGTGTGCGACGCGAGCTTCATCGGCCTCGCCAAGGTGCTCGAGGTGCCGCTGGGGTTCGCCAGGCCGCACGCCCGCGCGCTGGTGCTCGTCAAGCCGCAGTTCGAGGCGGGGCGCGAGGAAGTGGGGAAGGGCGGCGTCGTGCGCGATCCCGCCGTCCATGCGCGCGTGTGCGAGGAGGTCGCGGCCTGGTTCGCGGGGCAGGGGTGGCGCGTCGAGGGCATCACGCAAAGTCCCATTACGGGACCGGAAGGCAATATCGAGTTCCTGCTTGCCGCAACGCGCTGACGCGGCGGGTTTTCGCGCGGCGCGGTTTCGGTGTAAGCGCGCCGAGCCGGGGCTGGGCCCGGACGAAGCGAAAGAGCGTGCATGACCGAGATCGCGTCCAAGGCACAATTGCGCATGTCGTTCGTGCGCTGGGCGGTGGTGACGGTGCCGCTGGTGCTGTTCCTCGGCTTCCTGTCGGGCCGGCTGGTGCCGAGCGGATCGGACAACGGCTGGTATGCGCTGCTCGCCAAGCCATCCTTCACGCCGCCCGATTGGGCGTTCCCGGTCGCCTGGACGATCCTCTACGTGCTCGAAGGGCTGGCGCTGGCGATGATCCTGCATGCGCGGCGCGCGCGCGGGCGCGAACTCGCGATCGCGCTGTTCGTGGTGCAGTTCATCCTGAGTCTGGTGTGGAGCCCGATCTTCTTCGGCGCGCACAAGATCGTGATTGCGCTCGTCATCCTTGCCGCGATGCTGGTGCTGGCGATCGCGGCGACGTGGATGTTCGGGCGCATCCGCACCGCGGCGGCGTGGCTGATGGCGCCCTATCTCGCGTGGATCGCCTTTGCCGGCGCGCTGACGCTGGGCATCCACCAGCTCAATCCCGACGCCGAAACCCTTGTGCCGCAGTCCGCGACCACCCAGATCGCGCTTTGATGGCTGTTTCGATATAACCGAAACAGAGGCGGCACCGGCTCGCTCCTCCACCCGGTCTCCCACAGGATAGACTGGCTGGGGGGCCGGGTGGGAGCTGGCCGGTGCGGCGACAACCAAGGAAATATCATGCAGGCCGACAACAAGATGTTCGACGATTTCGTCAAGTTCGTGAACGGCGCGGCGGGCACCTTCGCCGGCATGGGGCGCGAGGCCGAATCCGGGATGCGTGCCCGCGCGAAGGAATGGATCGGCGGGCTCGATTTCGTCAGCCGCGAGGAATTCGAAGCGGTGAAGGCGATGGCCGCCGCGGCGCGCGACGAGGCCGACGCGCTCAAGGCGCGGCTCGACAAGCTCGAAGCGGCACAGGCGCCCAAGCCCGCCAGGGCACCGCGCAAGAAGAGCTGAACGCGATCACTTTCCACAGGAATTTTCGGCCGCTCGCGATTCCCCGGGTTGAAGCTCGTGGGATCGCTTGGCACCCTTGGCGAAAGGAGGCCGATTGATGCTCGATGAAAGCGATCTGGAACGCGACGACGTCGCCGCGCCGATCGACATGCTCGAAAGCTATGTCGCGGCGCACGGCTGGACGTACGAGCGCCAGGACGAGGAGATCGTTGCAGAGATCAAGGGCAGCTGGGCGCAATACGAGCTGCGCGCGCTGTGGCGCGAGGAGGACAGCGTTCTCCAGTTCCTCGCCTTTCCCGACATCCGCGTGCCCGACGATCGGCGCGCCGCGCTCTACGAGGCGATCGGGCTGGTCAACGAGCAGCTCTGGATCGGCCATTTCGAATTATGGTCGTCGAGCGGCATCCTGCTGTTCCGCCATGCCGCGCTGATCGACGGCGCCGAGGAGGGCACATTGTCGCTCGCCGCGGCCGAGTTGCTGGTCGAATCGGCGATCGACGAGTGCGAGCGCTTCTACCCCGTCTTCCAGTTCGTGCTGTGGGGCGGCAAGACCCCGCGCGAGGCGATTGCCGCCGCGCTCATCGAAACCCAGGGAGAAGCCTGATCACCGACGTCCCTTCGAGCATCTGGCTGATCGGTTGCGGCAACATGGCGGGCGCGATGCTGCACCAATGGATTGCGAGCGGCGCGGTCGATCCGGCGAGCGTCACCGTGATCAAGCCGAGCCCGCGCGGCGTGCCCGCGGGCGTCCGCCACCTGACGGCGCCGCCCGCCGACGGCTTGCCCGGGGCGCTGATGCTGGGCGTCAAGCCGCAGAAGCTCGACGAGGCCGCCGGCCAGATCGCGCCGCGCGTGAAGGGCGTGCCGCTGCTGCTGTCGATCCTCGCCGGCGTCGAAGTGGCGGCGCTGGCGACGCGGTTCGACGCGAAAACGATCGTGCGCGTGATGCCCAACTTGCCCGTCGGCCTCGGCAAGGGTGTGGTCGCGCTCCACGGCACGTCGCCGGACGGCCCCGAAGGCCGCAAGGCGACGGCGCTGATGGCCCCGCTCGGATTGGTCGAATGGATCGAACGGGAAGACCTGTTCGATGCCGTAACGGCGCTGTCGGGCTGCGGCCCGGGGTTCGTCTACCGCTTCATCGACGCCCTCGCCGCGGCGGGGACGGCACTGGGCCTGCCCGAGGACCAGGCGCTCCGCCTCGCGACCGCGACCGTCAACGGCGCCGCTGAACTTGCCGCGCAATCGGACGTGAGCCCCGCGACGCTCGCCGACCGTGTCGCCAGCCCGGGCGGCTCGACCCGCGAAGGGATGAACGTGCTCGACCGCGACGATGCGCTCAAGGCGCTGATGAAAGCCACGCTGACGGCGTCGGAAAAACGCAACGGCGAACTTGCCGCGGCGGCGCGCTGAACGGGGGTCGAATCCGGTCTGGAGCGTGCGGCGTTAAATGTGGTGCAACCTGTTCCCCCGCGCAGGCGGGGGCCCAGAGTCACTGGCGCAATCGCTTGAAACTCCGGACTCCCGCCTTCGCGAGCCCTATGCGAAACTCCCCGTCACCCTGAACTTGTTTCAGGGTCCATCGTGCCGCAAGCGATGGCATTGCCTGTGAAAGATGGATGCTGAAACAAGTTCAGCATGACGGCCTTGATCACGACGAACTTCGGTTCCCCTATACTAAGGCCGAAATTCGATCAGCTTTGCCTATCCTCTACCCGTCATGCCGGACTTGCCTGGCCTCGCGAAAGCGGGGCATCCGGCATCCCGCTTCTTCCTTCTTCTGTGCTCGACCCAACGAAAGCGGACGACTCAACCTGATCGAAAACGAGTCTAGTTGAGGACGAACGCTAGCCTGGGTCTGAAATCCCTGTCCTACACGTTCATTTTATGTTCTACCCTGCGGGATGGAACAGAACGACTCCCATATCGTGCCAGCCGCGTTGCTCGATACCCGCAGCGGCGCGACCAAGGCGCGCTGGCGTCGCGCCGGCGGCGCCCGCCGGGCGCATGGGTGTCGCGTCCGTGTCGCCTCATTGTCGCGTTGGTGTCGCGTCGGTGTCGCCACGCTGTCGCCTCGCTGTCGCGCTCCGGTCGCCATCCAGGGGCGTTGCGGTCGCATTCCGGGCAAAATCCCGCGACGCTCTCCACTTTCTCCACTTCACACCGCCGGCAAGGGAGCACGAGTCAAAGCAGAGCGACGATTCGAACAGATCGACTACGAATCTGGGCCCGATCGACATTCAGGAGATGGCGAGGCGAAAATGGTGGTTTTCCGTGACCCGGAGCGCAGCGGACACCAGGTCCGTGAGCACCGGAAGCGCGGAAGGCCGCCATTTGCAGGCCGTCAGGGCTGAATGTCGATCCGCCCTAGTCGCGCAGCGCCTGGACACGCGCCTTCTCGTTTTCGGGGATCAGGCCTTCGAGCACCGCCCAGAAGCCGCTCACCGCATTCTGCCCCGCGCTCGCATAGGCCGCCGACAATTTGGTGCGGATCGCCTCGAACAGTTCGGATTCGAGCGTCGCGCCCGCCTCGGTCAGCCGCAGCAGCCGCTGGCGGCGATCGCGCTCGCCGGGGCGCGATTCGACGAGGCCGCGATCGGTGAGTTCGGTCAGCACGCGCCCGAGCGACTGCTTGGTGATCGCGAGCAGGGCAAGCAGCTGGCTCACCGTCAGATCGGGCTGGCGCGCGATGAAATAGAGCGCGCGGTGGTGCGCGCGGCCGAGCCCCTGTGCGGCGAGCCCGCGATCGATCGAGCGCGTCATGTGGCTGTAGCCGAAATAGAGCAGTTCGATCCCGCGGCGGATTTCTGGCTCGCGCAGGAAGAGCGGCGAGGCGGACTGGGTTGGGGCAGCCATGTTGACCGGTTTTGCCGCCATCCGTAGAAGGCTTCAACCCAAAATCATGCCCGGACGAGGACGATGCCCCACGACTCACCGAGCGCGCCAACGGCGTTGCCGGCCTTCACCTTCGACCCGCATCCGTCGCCCGTCGCCGCCAGCGAACGCGCCAAGCTGCTGGAAAATCCCGGTTTCGGCCGCGTTTTCACCGATCACATGGTCACGATCCGCTACAGCGCCGACAAGGGCTGGCACGACGCGCGGATCGGTCCGCGCGCGCCGCTGATGGTCGATACCGCGACCGCGGTGCTCCATTACGCGCAGGAGATTTTCGAAGGCCTCAAGGCCTATCGCCTCGCCGACGGCGGCACGGCGCTGTTCCGGCCTGAACGCAACGCCGCGCGCTTCCGCGATTCGGCGCAACGGATGGCGATGGCGGAGCTGCCCGAGGAACTGTTCCTCGACTCGATCCGCCGGCTCGTCGAGACCGAGAAGGACTGGATTCCCACCATCGAGGGCGGCGCGCTCTACCTGCGTCCGTTCATGATCGCGAGCGAGGTGTTCCTCGGCGTGAAGCCCTCTGCGGAATATATCTTCGCAGTGATCGCGTCGTCGGTGGGCGCCTATTTCAAGAGCGGCGCGCCGGCGGTGTCGCTGTGGATTTCGGAGAATTACACGCGCGCCGCGCCCGGCGGCACGGGTGCTGCGAAGTGCGGCGGCAATTACGCGGCGAGCCTCGTCGCGCAGGCCGAGGCGATCCGCCAGGGTTGCGACCAGGTGCTGTTCCTCGACGCCGCCGAGCGCCGCTGGATCGAGGAACTGGGCGGCATGAACATCTTCTTCGTGTTCGACGACGGCACGCTCGCGACGCCGCCGCTCACCGGCACGATCCTGCCCGGCATTACCCGCGATTCGATCATTCGCATCGCGCGCGACCAGGGGCTGGACGTGCGCGAGGAGCCCTATGCGATCGACCAGTGCCGGGCGGATGCCGAGAGCGGCCGCCTGCGCGAAGCCTTCGCCTGCGGCACCGCGGCGGTGATCACCCCGATCGGCAAGATGCTGTCGAGCAAGGCCGCGTTCACGATCGGCAGCGGCGGCCCTGGCCAGACGACGCAGCGGCTGCGCCAGACGCTGGTCGGCATCCAGACGGGTGCGGCGGAGGATCGCCACGGCTGGCTCGAACGGCTCGACTGACGCGGACGGCAAAAAGGGCGGACGCCCCCTTTTCAGGGGCGACCCATCCGACTAAAGCCACCCGCTCCGCTGGGGCGTCGCCAAGTGGTAAGGCAGCGGCTTTTGGTGCCGCCATTCGCAGGTTCGAATCCTGCCGCCCCAGCCAACCGAGTCCTCATGATTCGGTTCTAGCGTAGTGACTTACGACAGTTTTCATCGCTTCGTCGATTCGACCCGGTTAACCTCAGCTAGACCCGGTTCGACGGCTATTCTGCATGGATTTCTGACGTGTTTTGATCTGCGCCGGGAGCCGACCGGAGTCGGTTATGGCCCGGAAAATTGCACTCACCCCCGCGTCGATCGACGCATTGCAGAAAGGATTGCTCGCTGATCTGTTGACTCCCGGCCTCGTGCGCGTCTGCGGCTCCTTAACATCGATTAGCTCGCCTGTTCGTAGGAGCCGGCCTTGAGCACATGCGTCGCCAAGAGGTCGCGGATGCTGTGCGGTCCGTGCAACAGCAGGCCCGGGACTGCACCGTTGCCTGTATAGGGATTGAAGATGCCGTAGCGCTGGATCATCAGCCGCCATGCTTCATAGAAGCTGGTCCGGTCATAGGCAGCATCCGCTGGTCCGCTTCACCGTCTTGACGAAGAACGAAATATTGGGGGAGAGGCGATAACGCGCCTTCGGGTCCGCCGCGGACCTGATGCCGCCATCAACCGTGCGGCGCACACCTGGACGATGCGGATGCACGCCGACGATGCTGCGCAGCATCGTGCTGCGTTCGAACGCTGGCGTGCGGCCGATCCGCGCCATGCCGCCGCTTACGAGCGTCTCGAGTGGCAATGGACGACGGCGGGGCTTCTAGACCAGACAGCGATCGGCCGAACTAGGGCATTGCCGGAGCCGCGTTCGATATTTTCTTCCCGGACGCATGCTTATGCGCTCGCCCTGACCGCGATTCTCGCTGTGGTCGGTATCAGCTTCTGGATGATCTCTGTCGGCGGCACCAACGATCGTTCAACGATGGCCGATATTCGCATCGGTCGTAGCGGGTTGCGACCCTGCGCCAGTCCTTCATTCTGCCGAACAGGTTCTGGATCTTGTGGCGCTGGCGATAGAGCCTCTTGTGGTATTCGTATTGGACTTTGCGGTGGACTTGGGCGGGATGCAGGCGGTGATGCCGCGGCTGCCGAGCGCGGCGCGAAACCAGTCGCTGTCATAGCCCTTGTCACCAAGCAAGACCTTGGCCGTGGGCAGCTGAAAAACAGCAGAACGGCGCCCTTGTGATCGCTCATCTGGCCTTCGGTGAGCAGCAGGATGATCGGGCGCCTTTGGTCATCGCGGACGGGGTGGAGCTTCGAGTTCAGCCCGCCCTTGGTGCGCCCGATACATCTAGGAAAAGCCCCCTTTTAGCAGGCTGGCGGCGGTACGATGCGCCTTGAGGTGGGTGGCATCGATCATGGTCGCGTCGGGCGCTTCGGCCTTGCCCGCCAGTTCGGCAAAAATGCGGTTGAACACGCGCAGGCGGCTCCGGCGGATGAAGCGGTTATAGATGGTCTTGTGCGGTCCATAGCCCTTGGGCGCATCGCGCCACATCAGTCCGTGCTTGATGACGTAGACAATGCCCGACTCGATCCGCCGAGCATCGAGAACATGTTCGGCAAGCTCAAGGACTGGCGGCGCATCCACACACGGTACGACAGATGCGCTCACACCTTCCTCTCTGCCATCTACCTCGCCGCATCCCTCATCTTCTGGCTCAATCAATGAGTCTTGAACCTAGCTTGCTGCGATTCAGACAATCGCGGCGGGCCAATCGTCCCGGCTCCAAGCGAGCTCAGCGATGCGCAATACGGGCGCGCCCGCCTTCACGTCATCGGCATGATAGACGATGAGGTCGCGGTCGCCGTCATGATAAAGCCCGCAGTGGCCGGGGCCGCGAAAATTGGATGAGCCGAACGGCCAATCCGAGAGCACCTCGAAGCCGTAGCCGCCCATCATCGGCCGGCCGTGATTGTCGAGATAGGGACCGTGAACGCTTCGCGACCGCCCCACCGAAACCGAATAATTGCTCGAGGCGCCGCGGCAGCAATATTGGTAGCTGGCGAAGAGATAGTACCAGCCGTCGTGTGCGAAGACGAAAGCGCCTTCGATCGGGTTGTTGCCGTAATCGTTCGGTGCCGGAAGATAGGCGAGCGACTCGATCTGCGTATCGCCGGGCAGGCGCTTTCCCGTCTCCCGATCGAGCGCGATCATCTTGATCCCGGTCCAGTAGCTACCAAACACCAACCAATGCGCGCCATCGGCATCAGCGACGAAATTGGCATCGATCGCGTTGAAGGTGCTGTTTTCGTGGGTTTCGATCACCATGCCGCGATCGGTCCAACCGTAGCGCGGCGACGTGCGATCGAGCGTCGGCGTGGTTGCGAACCCGATCACCGACCGCCGGCTGCCGCCGGTGGAGACGGCATAATACATGCGGAACTGGTCATCGACACGCGCGATGTCGGGCGCCCAGAACACGGTGCCTCCCGGTACCTTCTCTCGCACCCAGGCGGGCACTTCCTCGAAGACTTCCCCATTATCCGTCCAATGGTGAAGATCGCGCGAGACGCGCCATGTCGGCGACGCCTTCTTGTTCCAGCCGCCTGAGCCGAACACATGGTAGACGTCGCCTTCGCGGATGAGGACCGGATCGTGGATGCCGGCAAGGTCGCCGCTGAGCCGGTCGTTGAGCGGGCGTGGCTTGGGCGTGCGCCTGAAAGACGGGCAGGCGGCAAACCCGCCCGTGATGAGAGCGCCCCCCAACAGGCGGCGGCGGTCGATCGCAAACATTCCGGCTCTCCCGAAAAGGTGCGGCGCCCCGGGAGGAGTGGGGCGCCGCGAGGCGTGGATCGTCAGAACTGGAAGCGCAGCCCGATCGCGTAGAGATCGTCATAGCTGCGGATGTCGCGCGGATTGCGGGCGTCGTCCCAATAGCTCTTGTAGGCCGATTTGGTGACGTTGATCGCATCGAGACTGAGCGTGATCTGCTTGGTGATCTCATAGCCGACACTGATGTCGAGCCGGCCGCTCGGCCGCACGCGGTTGAGGAAAATCTCCTGATCCACCGGCCTGAGCGAGAAGCCCGGCGTGTCATCGCCATCGGCATAGCGCGACCGATAAGTATAGGCCGCGCGGACCGAGAGGCCGTATTTCTCATAGAGCAAGGCGGCGTTGAAATTGTACTTGGATACGCCGAGCAGCTGCACGTCGGCGAGCGGATCGTCGGGCGTGGTTACCTGGCCGTCGAGATAGGTGAAGTTCGCATAGACGCCGAACCCGCTCAATGCGCCGGGCAGGAAATCGAAGAAGGTCTGCGTGCTCGCCTCGATGCCCTTCAGATCGGCGCTGCCGAGATTGCGCGGGCGCGAGATCTGATAGCTGATACCGTCAATCACGACTGGCTCGACGCTGTTGACGACGCGATCCTTGATGTTCTTGTAGAACAGTCCGATCGCCACATAATCACTGCGGTTGAAATAATATTCGAGCGTTGCGTCGAACGCGTCGGCCTTTTGCGGTCTGAGGTCCGGATTGCCGCTCGATCCCGAGTTCGGAATGTTCGGATTGGTCTGGACGATATAGTTCAACCCCGGATTGAGCGATCCGAAGCCGGGCCGCGACAGCGTCTTGGAATAGGCGAAGCGCGCCTGCAGGCCGCCTCCGAACTTGAGCCGCATGCTCGCATTGGGCAGCAGATCGGTGTCGCTGGTATCGCGCGTCACCGCGACGATCGAGGGCACCCCGTCGGTGATCACCGTGCCGCTGCCGGTGATGGTGCGATCGGTGCGCGTCAGGCGCAGGCCGATCAGGCCGTCGGCGGTGATCCCGCCGAGATCGAATTCGTACGCGCCCTGTAGATAGCCCGCATAGGTCTTCTCGCCCGCTTCGAAGCCGCGCGTCGGATCGTAATCGGGCGTGCCGGTCGGGATGCCGAAGATCGTCTTGAGCTGGTTCTGGATATAGCCTTCACGCAGATAATCGGGATCGGGGATCAGCCAGGGATCGCCGCCGTTCGCTTGGGGGATGCCCGGCGTCTCGCTCAGGAAATCCGCGGGTAGGCCGTTGCCGGCGACCGACACGCCGAGCGCGGTGACCGGGATGTTGATGATGAACTGTTGAGTTCGCGCCTTGCGGTCGGCGAAGCGCCCGCCCACCTGGATGTTCTTGAGGATGCCGCCGACGTCGTAGGTGCCGTCCAGCTGCGCGGCGAACAGGCTGCCGATCGAATCGGCATTGTCCTGATAGAGGCCGTTGATGAACTTGTAGTCGTCGGGCTCGTTGAGCGGATTGCCCGGCGCATTATACTGCGTCCCGCCGCCGACATTGGTGATGATGTCGACCTGCGGCACGCGCTTGCCGATATCCATGATGAACGTGTGTCGCGTATATTTCGAATATTGGTACGAGACGTCGCCGTTCAGGTGGAGCCGGCCGTGATTGTACTTGAACCCGCCGGCACCGAGATAGAGGTTGGTCCAGGCCTGATGCGCCTGGTCGCTGGAGATCGTGCCCACATTGTGCACCGTCATCGCGGTCGCCTGGCAGAAATGCTGCGTGGTGACGCTCGGATCGACGTCGGGATCGGCGTAGAAGCCCGCGCCGCTGACATAGGCGTCGAAGCACTGATCGCCCACCTCGACATTGTCGATCTTGGACGCCGAGAAGCTGTCGTAGAGGATGAACGCGGTCGAATATTTCGAGCGATAGCCCGAGAACAGGCCGTCGGCGTAGAGTTCGAGGTCGCTCGACGGCCGCCATTGCAATGAACCGTTGATCTGCGGCCGCTTGTAGCTGCCGAAATTGTTGAGCCCGCCGACATTGGTCGGTGCGGCGACGTCGCGCGGCGCGACGCCGACGGGGAAGATGTTGGTACTGCGCGCCTCGCTGTTGAAGGCGATCGCCTGGCTGTAATCGTTCTGCGAATAGGAGATATCGACGAGTGCACCGAACTCGCCGATCCCCGTCTGCCAGCGATCGGCCATCAGGAAGCCCACTGCCGGATTGAGCTTGTCGGCCTGGTGGCTGTAGGTGCCCTTGGCGCTGCCCGCGAGCGTGAAATCGTCGAAATCGAACGCGCGATGAAGCTTGAGATTGACGAGGCCCGCGACGCCACCTTCGATCAGATTCGCGGAATTCGACTTGTAGACGTCGGCGCCCGCGAGTGCCTCGGCGGGCAGATCCTGGAACGAGAAGCCGCGCCCCGCGCCGGTGAATATCTCGCGGCCGTTGAGCGTCGTGAAGACGTCGCCGAGCCCGCGGATGAGCGGCCCGACGACCTCGTTGTCCGAGCCGATCGTCACCTGTACGCCAGGCACGCGCTGGAGCGCGGCGGCGACGGTGGGATCGGGGAACTTGCCGATATCGTCGGCGACGATCGAATCGACGACCTGATCGGACTCGCGCTTGATCGCTGCGGCCGCCTCGAGGCTCTCGCGGATGCCGGTGACGACGATCTCGCCGTCCTGCGCATCCGCCTGGACGTCCGCCGGAGGCGATGTGTCGCCGGCATCCTGCGCCGCCGCCGGGGCACTCGCGGCGGCGAGCGCCAGGCCCGATGCCGAATAAAGAACGATGCTCTTCCACGACATAGTGATTCCCCTTTCTTCCCGGTCGGCGCATTCGCGCAGCCGGCTTGTTGTTCCCGGCGCCTCAGCGCTCGACGGCCACCACCGCCACCGATTTTGCCGGAAGATCGAAGACCAGCGCGCCGCCGTCGGCACGGCCGGAATAGGCGGCAGGCACCAATGTGTTCGGCCGATCGAAGGTGTTGCGCGTGTCCATCGCCGGGCCGGTCAGGATCCGCCCCTGCGCGCCGCGTGCCGCGACGCCGTCGATCGATACCCGCACGCGCGCGCTCTGGTGCGGATCGACATTGACCAGCGCCAGATGGAGCTTGCCGTCGCGACCGCGCGCCGCCGACGCATCGACCGCGGGCATGCTGATATTGCCGACGCGATAGATCGGTCCGTCCACCTTCAGCGGCAGGAAGGTCGCGTCCATGAACGGCTGGTACATGTCGAAGACATGATAGGTCGGCGTCACCACCATGCGCGGACCGTCGGTGAGCACCATCGCCTGATCGACGTTCACCATCTGCGCGATGTTCGCCATCAGCATGCGATCGGCATGGCGATGGAAGATGTTGAAGCTGAGTGCGGCGACCAGCGCATCGCGCAGCGTGTTCTGCTGCATGTACAAATCGTGCTCGCCGAACAGCCCGGCGTCGGGCTCGGTCGAGGCGTCGTACCACGTTCCCCATTCGTCGATGACGATGCCGACCCGCTTGGCGGGATCGTATTTGTCCATCACCGCCGAATGCCGGGTGAGCAGCGTGTCCATGTAGCGCGCCGCGTCGAGCGTGCGCGCCCAGGCGTCTTCCGCGAAGCCCGTGGCTTGGCCGTGGCTCGTCCAGTCGCCGGGGAAAGCGTAATGATGGATGCTGATCGCGTCGAACGCATCGCCTGCGCCGCCGTCGCGCATCATCACCTCGGTGCGTTCGAGCGCGGTGTCGGCGAACTTCACCGGCACGCCGGCATAAGTGTCGTCGTTCGGCCCGCTCGCGACGCGGACCAGCGGCGTGCCGGCGGGCGGGCGCAGGAAGGTTGAATAGCGCTTGGTGAGATCGGCGGAATAGGCCGGCGTCATTCGCCCGCCGCAGCCCCAACTCTCATTGCCGACGCCGAAGAACGGCACTTTCCACGGCTTGTCGCGCCCATTGGCGCGCCGCTCGTCCGCCAGCGTCGAACGGGTGTCCGACGTCATGTATTCGTACCAGTCGGACATCGAGCGCGGCGGCGCGCTGCCCATGTTGCCGGCGATATAGGCGTCGGCACCGAGCATCTCGGTATAGTTCATGAATTCGTGGGTGCCGAAGGCGTTGTCCTCGATCCCGCCGCCCCAGTTGCTGTTGACGCGCTTCGCTCGCTTGGCGCGCGGGCCGATCCCGTCGCGCCAATCGTAATAGTCGGCGAAGCAGCCGCCCGGCCAACGGATCACCGGAATGTGGAGCTTCTTGAGCGCTTCCAGGACATCGGTGCGATAGCCGTCGACATTCGGAATCTTCGAATCCTTGCCGACCCAGATCCCGCCATAGATGCTGCGGCCGAGATGCTCGGAAAACTGCCCGTAGATGTAGCGGCTGATCCGCGCGCCGGGATGCGCGGCATCGATCGTCACCGACGCCTTGATCTGCGCCGGCGCCGGCGTCGCCGCCAGGATGCCCAGAATCGCGACTGCCGTCGCCCATCGACCTGCTCGCTTCGTGACGTGGCGTTCCACGCGTCTTCCCTCCCTTGGCACTGTCGGCGTCGGCCGATGCCGATCACTGGGCGCGCTTTACTCCGAGTTTTTTCCCGCTGTCAACAGCGAAGCGTTTGCATCGCCGCTCGCCGAATTCTCCTGAAAATCACCAATTAATCTAGAATATCGCCTGTTTTTGGCAGCTGTAAGAGGCACAATGATTCATGTTGACCTTTTATTCCTCCGACAATAAGCAACGCCAACAAAGGGGTTGCCGTGACTAGACAGGACGACATCGTCGCCTCGCTCGCCGACATCGGGATCGCTGCCGCGCGCATCCGCGCGATCGAGCCGCTGTCCGGCGGCGTCTCGTCCGATGTGTTCCGCGTCGACCTCGACGACCGCGCGCTGTGCGTGAAGTTCGCGATCGAACGCTTGCGGGTGGCGCGCGACTGGCAGGCGCCGGTGCGTCGCAGCGCCGCCGAATATGGTTGGCTGGAAAAGGTCGGCGCCTGGTTTCCTGGCTGGGGGCCGCAGGTAATCGGCTACGATGCCGCGCGGTACGGCATGGCGATGGCCTATTTGCCGCCGGAGACGCACCCCAACTGGAAAGCGGAGTTGCTCAGCGGACACGTTGATCGTGCCGTCGCTGCCCAGGTCGGCGCGCGTCTCGTCGCGATCCATGCGCGATCGGCGACCGAACCATCGCTCGCCGGCGTCTTCGCCAATCAAGACGATTTCGCGGCACTGCGCATCGATCCCTATTTGCGATTCACCGCCGCGCGGCACCCGGAACTCGCGCAGCACATCCACGCACTCGCCGACGCGCTTGCAAGCGCAAGCGTTGCTCTGGTCCACGGCGATGTCAGCCCGAAGAACATTCTGTGCGGCCCCGCAGGCCCCGTGTTCATCGACGCCGAATGCGCGACCTGGGGCGATCCGGCCTTCGACGCTGCTTTCGTGCTCAACCATCTTGTGATCAAGGCGCTCGTCCTGTCGCGCGGTACGGCGGCATCGGCGCGTGCGCTGTGGGAGGCGTATCGGCACGGAGTCGATTGGGAGCCTGCCGACACGATCGAAACACGGATCGCGGCGCTTCTCCCGGCGCTGATGCTCGCCCGCGTCGATGGCAAGTCGCCGCTCGAATATCTGACCGGAGAGACCGCGCAGCTGGTGCGCGATCGGGCATCCGTCCTGTTGACGCGCCAGCCGACGACGGTCGGCGCCATCCTGACCAACATCGAGGAATCCCGATGAGCCGATACGACATCCACGCTGTGCGCGCCCGCCGGATCTGGGATTCGCGCGGGCTGCCGACGGTCGAGGTCGAGGTCGCGCTCGCCGGCGGCGCGCGCGGTCGCGGCGTCGCGCCCGCCGGTGCGTCATGCGGATCGCGCGAGGCGATCGACCTGCGCGATGGCGGCGCAGCGTTCGGCGGCAAGGGGGTCGTGCGCGCGATCGAGCGCGTCGCGGACGATCTGGCGCCGGCGCTCCACGGCTGCGACGCTCGGGAGCAGGAGGATATCGACCGGCGGATCGAGCAATGCGACGGCACGCCCAATTTCGCGCGGATCGGTGGCAACGCGGCGGTAGCGACCTCGCTCGCGGTGCTCAACGCGGCAGCGGCGGCGGTCGGTCAGCCGCTGTGGCACTATCTCGCTGAGCAGCACGGCGCCCGCCCCAGCGTGCCGCTGCCCGAGGTGCAGATTTTCGGCGGCGGCGCGCATGCGGCGCGGCGCGTCGACGTGCAGGATTTCATGGTGATGGTGCCCGGCGCGGCCAGCTTCGACGAGGCGATGGCGGTGACCGCGGAAATCTACCGTGCCGCGGGCCGGCTGATGGCCGAGCGCGGGAGCAGCGCCGGGGTCGCTGACGAAGGCGGGTGGTGGCCCGCGTTCGATTCGAACGAGGACGCACTCGACATGGCGATGCGCGCGATCGAAGCGGCGGGCGAGACGCCGGGCGATCGCGTCGTGCTGTCGCTCGACATCGCCGCGACGCAGTTTCGCGACGGTGGCGGCTATCGGCTCGCGCTGGAGGATGCGCGGCTCGATCGCGACGCGCTGATCGATCGACTCGGCGGCTGGCTCGACCGCTATCCGATCGTCGCGATCGAGGATCCGCTGGCCGAGGATGCGGATCAGGGTTTTGCCGCGTTCACGCAGCGATTTGGCGATCGGGTTCAGGTTGTCGGCGACGATTATCTGGTGACCGACGCCGCGCGGGTTCGTGACGCCGCGGCCCGCGGCGCCTGCAACACCGCACTCATCAAGGTCAACCAGGCGGGCACCGTCAGCCGCGCGATCGCCGCGTTCGAGGCTGCGCGCAACGCCGGCTGGGGCGCGATCGTCTCGGCGCGCTCGGGCGAGACCGAGGACGTGTCGATCGCCCATCTCGCGACGGGGCTCGACGCGGGCCAGCTCAAGGTGGGCTCGTTCGCGCGCTCCGAACGTATGGCGAAATGGAACGAGTGCCTGCGCATCGAGGAGGCGCTCGGACCCGCTGCCTTCGCCGGCGGTCGGGCGCTCGCAAACACATGGTGGGGCCGGCGCGGCAGCACCAACGACAAAGGAGATCAGGCGTGAGATTCATCCGGTTCGGCGAACGTGGGAACGAACGGCCCGGAATCGTGGATGACGACGGCGCCGTTCGCGATCTTTCGGGCCTGATCGAGGCTCTCACGCCCGACATGCTGTCGCCCGAGTTGATTGCGCACGTGGCCGCCGCCGACGGATTGCCCGTGGTCGATCTCGCCGGTCAGCGGATCGGCGCGGCGATCGCGCGGCCCGGCACGATCTGGTGCATCGGGCTCAATTATGTCGATCACGCCAATGAGGCCGGGATGGCTATCCCGAGCGAGCCGGTCGTCTTCAGCAAGGCGGCGAGCGCGCTCAGCGGCCCCAACGACGCGATTCCGTTCACCGACGACATGACCAAGCTCGATTGGGAAGTCGAGCTCGGCATCGTGATCGGCCGGCCCGCCTTCCGGGTGTCTACGGCCGATGCGCTCGATCATGTGTTCGGCTACACGTTGGTCAACGACGTGTCCGAGCGTGCGTGGCAGCTCGAACGCGGCGGTCAGTGGATCAAGGGCAAGAGCCATCCCGGGTTTTGCCCGGCTGGCCCATGGCTGGTGACGCGCGACGAGGTGCCCGATCCGCAGGCGCTCGCGTTGCGGCTCGAGGTCAACGGCGAACCGATGCAGGACGGCACGACCGCCGACATGATCTTCCCCGTCGCCGAGATCGTCAGCTATCTGAGTCGGTTCGCGCGACTCGAACCCGGCGACCTCATCTGCACGGGCACCCCGGCCGGGGTCGGCGCGGGCATGTCGCCAGCACGGTTCCTGAAGCCCGGCGACAGCGTTCGGCTGACGATCGACGGGCTGGGCGAGCAGACGCAGCGCGTCGAGGCGCTGTCGTGAACCGGATCGACCTCGCCGGGAAGGTCGCGGTCGTCACCGGCGGTGCGCAGGGGATCGGCGCGGCGGTCGCCGACCGACTGGCGGCGTCGGGCGCCGAGGTCATCCTGTGGGATCTCGATGTCGCCGACGCGTCGCATGCCGCGCGGCGGGTCGACGTGACGGATGAGGCCAGCGTCGCCGAAGCGGCACACGATGCCCTCGATCGTGGGGGACGGATCGACATCCTCGTCAACAGCGCGGGCATTGCCGGTCCCACCGCCGAACTGTGGAACTATTCGCTCGACGACTGGCGCCGGGTGCAGCGCGTAAATGTCGACGGCACGTTCCTCGCCTGCCGCGCGGTGCTGCCCGCGATGATCGCCAACAAATACGGTCGGATCGTCAACATCGCCTCGGTCGCGGGCAAGGAAGGCAATCCAAAGGCCGCCGCCTACAGCGCGTCGAAGGCCGCGGTGATCGCGCTCACCAAATCGCTCGGCAAGGAGCTTGCCGGGCACGACATCGCGGTCAACTGCGTCACGCCGGCTGCGGCACGGACCCGGATTTTCGACGCGGTGTCGCAGGAATTCATCGATTACATGCTCGCCAAGATTCCGCGCGGCCGGTTCCTCGAGCTCGACGAAGTGGCCGCGATGATCGCCTGGCTGGTGTCGGCGGAGAATTCGTTCGCTACCGGCGCCGTCTTCGATGTTTCGGGCGGGCGCGCCACCTACTGATATGACGCACGGGGAGACCGACCGATGAGCATGTCCTGGATCGATCTCACGATCGTCATCCTCTATTTCATCGGCATCTTCGGGCTCGCCCAATGGCTGTCGCGCGACAAGGCGGGACACGACAAGACCAGCACCGATTATTTCCTCGCCTCGAAGAACCTGCCGTGGTGGGCAATCGGCGCCTCGCTGATCGCGGCCAACATATCAGCCGAGCAGATCGTCGGCATGTCCGGCTCAGGCTACGCCATCGGCCTTGCTATCGCCTCGTACGAATGGATGGCCGCTGCCACGCTGCTGATCGTCGGCAAGTTCTTCCTGCCGATCTTTCTGCGCAACGAAATCTACACCATGCCGCAGTTCCTCGAACAGCGGTTCGGGCCGTGGATCAGGACGCTGATGGCGGTATTTTGGCTCGGCCTCTACATCTTCGTGAACCTGACCTCGATCATCTGGCTCGGCTCGATCGCAGTCGCGCAGGTGATGGGCGTGAACCAGGATCTGGCGCTATACGGCCTCGCCGCCTTCGCTTTGCTCTATCAGCTGCGCGGCGGCCTCAAGGCGGTGGCGTTGACCGACATCGTCCAAGTGACGCTGTTGGTACTGGGCGGCCTGCTGATCGGCGCGATCACGCTCGGCCGGATCGGGGACGGCAGCATTGTCGCGGGCTTTGGCCGGCTGATCGACACCGCCCCCGGCCATTTCCACATGATCCTTTCGCCCGACAATCCCTATTACAAGGACCTTCCCGGGATCAGCGTGATCGTGGGCGGGATGTGGATCGCCAACCTCGCTTATTGGGGCTTCAACCAATATATCATCCAGCGAGCACTCGCGGCCAAGAACATTCAGGAAGCGCAGAAAGGCGTCGTATTCGCCGCCTATCTCAAGCTGCTGATGCCGGTGATCATCGTGCTGCCCGGCATCGCTGCCGTGATGCTCGCGCCCGATCTCGCCAAGCCCGACCAGGCCTATCCGACGATGATGCGCCTGCTGCCGACGGGCATCCTCGGCCTTGTCTTCGCCGCATTGACGGCTGCGATCATCGCGTCGGCGGCGTCGAAGATCAATTCGATCGGCACGATCTTCACGCTCGACGTCTATCGTAAGGCGCGCGCATCGCATTTTGCGGCGATAGCTGAGGGGGCGACTGAGCACGCCGCTGCCGCCTCTTCCGAAGAGCGCCATCGCGAAGAGCGCCATCTCGTCCTGGTAGGGCGATTGAGCGCGGTCGCGGCGACGCTGATCGCGATGGCGGCCGCACGCCCGCTGCTCGGTAATTCGGACCAGGCGTTCCAGTTCATCCAGGAATACACCGGTTTCTTCACCCCCGGGATCACCGTGATCTTCCTGCTTGGCCTGTTCTGGAAGCGTGCGAGCGAAGCGGGCGCGCTGGTCGGCGCGATCGGATCGCTGCTGCTCTCGATCCTGTTCGCCCAATGCTGGCCGTCGCTGCCTTTCATGAACCGCTGGGTGGTCGTGTTCTTCGCCGCGCTGGCGCTTGCAATCGTCACCTCGCTGATCCTGCCTCAGCGTCGTGCCGACCGCATCGTCACCAGCGACGTGAGCTACCGCACCTCGCCCGCATTCAACATGCTCGGAATCGGCGTGCTGCTGATCCTGATCGCGCTCTACGCCGCGTTCTGGTAAGGTTGGAAGGGGGTGCCATTTCCGTGATCAGCAACAATCCGAAACGCCGGCGGGGCGGCTTGGCCAAGGCGAACCCCGCGCCGATCGAGCCCCTCAACGAGGGCGACGAGCCGCGCATCACGCGCCCTCACAATGCGGTCGCCAGGCGGCTTGGGATCGCGATCCTGGCGGGCGACTATGTGCCGGGCGATCTTCTTGCCAACGAAGAAGAGGCGAGCGCAGGCCTAAATGTCTCGCGCGGCGCCTATCGCGAAGCGATCCGGACGCTTGCGGCGAAAGGCCTGGTCCAAAGCCGCCCTAAGATCGGGACGCGGATCAACCCGATCGAGCGCTGGAATCTGCTCGACACCGACGTGCTCACCTGGCTGTTCGCCCGCGAGCCCGATGAGCGCCTGATCAATGACCTTTTCGGGTTGCGCCTCATGGTCGAGCCCGAGGCCGCCCGACTGGCCGCGCTCAACTGGACCGAGGAGGAGTTCCCGCGCCTGCGGGCAGCGATGGAAGGATTGATCGGCTTCGAGCCGTCGAGCGAGCGCTGGCAGCAGGCCGACAAGGATTTCCACGACACGATCATCCGAATGGCGGGGAACGCCTTTCTGACGACGCTAGCGGGCGCGATCACCACGGCCGTTCGGCTCACGACGAAATACAAGCTGCGCGTTCCGGGCGAGGTAGCGAATTCCACGATCGAGCATCTTCGCGTCTACGAAGCGATCAGCGTTCGCGACGGCGATCTCGCAGCAGAGCAAGCCTACAAGCTGATCGAGGGCGCGCGCGAGACCACGCTTTATGAACGTCGTCGTGCAGCTCGAGCCGATGGACGAATGGCCTCGCCATCCTGAATATCGGCCATGACGAAACCGCCATAGCCAGCGACGGCACGTCCGTCTTCGCAGGACGCTCCGATGGTCGACGGCCGGGGAACGGCACTCACCGCTGCGCCGATTGGCACCTTGCGCTGCCTATAGCCGAAAGCGGATCCCCAATGAGTAGGTCGTGTCGTCGTAGCGATATTGATTGCCCAGATATTGGTCGTTCCAATAGCCGTAATAATTGCTGCCGAGGATGTTGGTCGCGCCGAGATCGAGCCGCAGCCGCTTGCTGATGTCGTAGGTGACCCCCGCATCGAGCCGCCCCGACGGGCGCACGTAGTTGAGCAGCGTGGGTGTGAAGACCTCGTCGACCCGATCCGGATCGATCGCACGCAACGAGACGTTCCCCGTCATATCGGCGTCGTAATAGCGCGAGCGATAGGTGTAGACCGCACGCACCGACAACCCGTATTTCTCGTAGAGCAGGCCCGCGTTGAAATTGTATTTCGACACGCCCTGAAGCGGGTAGCCCGCCAGCGGATCGTCGCCCTTCACCTTGGTATCGGCATAAGTGAAGTTGCCGAACACCCCGAAGCCGGACAGCGCGCCGGGCAGGAAATCGAAGAAGGTCTGCCCGCTGACCTCGATGCCCTTGAGGGCCGCCGCGCCGACGTTGCGCGGGCGACCGATGTTGTAGATGACGCCGTCGATCATCTCGGGGCTCGACGCGGAAATCACGCGATCCTTGATGTTACGCTTGTATACCGCCACGGCGAGGAAGCCGTGGGGAAAGTAATACGCCAGCGATGCGTCGATATTCTCGGACTTCTGCGGTCGAAGGTCGGGATTACCCGCCGAGCCCGAACCGATGAGGTTGGGATTGGTGGAGATCGCGTAGCTCAACCCCGGATTGAGCTGCCCGAAGCCCGGACGACGGATCGCCTTCGAATAGGTCAGGCGCGCCTGCAGGCCGCCACCGAAGCGCAGCCGGGCGCTGGCGTTGGGCAGGATATCGGTATCGGCCGTATGCGCAGTGACCGGTCGGATCTCCGTATGCGCCGGCGTGTCGCCCGACGCCGGCACCTGCACCCGGCTCGCGCCGCTGATCGTGCGCTCGGTACGCGTCGGACGCACGCCGACGAGGCCATCGAGCGTCATCGACCCGATCGGAATCTCGTAGCCGATCTGTGCGTAGCCGGCGATCGTCTTCTCTGTAGCGTCGAAGCGCCGCTGCGGCTGATAGGCGGGGTCGCCCGGCTCGAGCCCGAAGATCGACCGCAGCATGTCGCGGCCCGTATCGGATCGCAGGAAATCCGCGCTCGGCACCAACCCGCGCTCGCCATCGTTGAGCAGCGGCACGCCGGGCATGAGTGCCAGGAAATCGTCAGGCAGACCCAGCGAGCTCACCGGAACGGTATTGTCCTCGCTCGGCGTGCCCAGGACGCCACCGGGCGCCGGCGTGTTGACGACGGCCTGATTGAAAACGGCGCTACGATCGGCATAGCGCAGCCCCGCCTGGAACTTGTCGAGGATACCGCCGATCTCGTAGGTGCCGTCAAGCTTGGCCGCGAACAGATCGCCACTCGAATGCTGGAAGTTCTGGTTGAATCCCTGTGACAGGACGAGGTCGTCCGGCGACGCGAACGAGGTCTGCGGCGTGATCGAGGAACTGCCGTCGCCGGTGTTCGCGACATAATGCCATTCGGGAATGCGCTGCCCGACCGCGAGCACGACGGTCTCGTTGGTCGCGGTCGACTTCTGATACGAAACCTCGCCGTTCACCGAGGCGCCGTCGCTGTCGTATTTGAAGCCGAAGGCACCGAGATAGTCGTCGCTGTCGTCCTTGAAGGCGTAGGTCTTCTGTTCGGTAATCGCGTTGAGGAACGTCGCAGACTGCAATTTGCACAAGTTCTGGACGGTGTAGGGCTGGAGTGAACGAACGTCGTCGCTGGGGTCGGCAGTGCCCTGGTCGTCCACCAGCACGATCGGATTGCGGGTGTCGCTGTTGCGCACGCGCGCGGTGATGCACTCGTCGGTCGTCTCGATATCTTCGATCGCGCCGCCCGAGGTGAAGAAATTCGCCGTGATCAGCGATCGCTGATCACGCGCGCGGTAGCTTGTGTAGAGACCGTCGAGATAGAATTGCAGTTCGTTCGAGGCTCGCCACTGGAGCGAGCCATTGGCCTGACGGCGCTCATATTTTCCATATTCAACGTTGTTCGCACCGACATTGGGAGCGAGCACGCCCTCCACGTGGAACGGATCGGCGGTCAGGCTGCGTCGCTCGCCCTCGCGAGTCCGTGGATGCACATAATGGGATTGCGACCAGGTGACGTCGATCAGAGCGCCGATGTCGCCGATCCCGGTCGACCAGGTATCGGTGGCGAGCAACCCAAGCTGCGGATCGACCCGGTCGCTGTATCTGCCGTAATTGCCGCGCGCGTTGAGCACGATCGTGGGCTTGTGGAAATCGAAGGGCTTGTTGAGTTGCAGGTCGATGATTCCCGCAATCCCGCCCTCGATCAGGTCGGCGGTGTTGGTCTTCACGACATCGACGCGGTGCAGCGCTTCGGCAGGAATATCCCGCAGCGAAAAGCCGCGGCTGGTGGTTGAGAAGATCTCGCGACCATCCAGCGTCGTCAGAATGTCGCCGAGCCCGCGAATTTTGACATTGCCGATCTCGTTTGTCTGCAGCGTCGACACCTGCACCCCGGGGACGCGCTGCAGCGCTGCGGCAGTTGTGGGATCGGGAAATTTCCCGATGTCCTGCGACACGATCGAATCGACGATCTGCGGCGCATCCCGCTTGATCTCGGCCGCGCGTTCCAGGCTTTCGCGCACGCCGGTGACGACGATCGACTGTGATTGCGATGCCGTTTGCTCAGTTGCCGCGGCGTTCGCGTCGACGTCCTGAGCCTGCGCTGCTCCGGCAAGCGCCAGCACCGAAATTCCCGCGAAAAGTCCGATGCGATTCATTGGCGCTCCCTCCCGGTAGGATACCCAGTCTGCGCTGGGAATCATTATCATATAAATCAGTCCTCAAAACGCAAGGTGCCGCTGCCCATCCTCCTTCCCGCGAGCACGATCCGGGCAGGAAAAGCGATGAATGACAATTATTACGCGCTAAACGACCACGGACCGCACCCGCGCGCGTCGGAAAAATTCCTCAATGTCGCCTTCCCTCTGGAGCATCCGATTGATAGGATCAAACTCTGACCTGAAAGAGACGCAGCGCTCCGGCCGGATCAACGGGAGAGACGATGAGCGATCGGCGGGAGTTCCTAAAATATGCGGCGTTGGCAGCAACGGCCGCTTCGAATCCAGTGGTCGCGAAGGCCGCCAGGGTCACCAGGAGCCGAGTCCCCAACATCATCCTGATCGTCGCGGACGACATGGGATATTCCGATATCGGCTGCTACGGATCGGAGATCGAGACGCCCAATCTCGATCGGCTGGCCGAAGGCGGTATGCGCTTCGCCCAGTTTTACAATTCGCCGCGCTGCTGCCCCTCGCGCGCTTCACTGCTGACCGGGCTCTATTCGCATCAGGCCGGCATGGGCATGATGACGGCCGATCACGGCCGTTATCCCTATCCTGCTTATGCCGGCGATCTGAGCAAGGAATGCGTAACCATTGCCGAAGTGCTCAAAGGCGGTGGCTATCAGACCTTCATGTCCGGCAAATGGCATCTGACGCCATTCATGGACACTGCATCGCCGACGGTCGACAAGAGCAACTGGCCGCTGCAACGCGGCTTCGACCGCTATTACGGGATCATCGCCGGCGCTGCTGACTATTACAATCCGCAGACGCTGGTGCACGACAACGCCGCGATCAGCGAACCTGCGGCCGATTTCTATTTCACCGACGGCATCGCCGATCATGCCGTGAGGTTCATCGCAGAAGCGGACAGGTCGGCGCCGTTCTTCCTCTATACTGCATTCAACGCTCCGCATTGGCCGCTTCAGGCGCCCGAGAAGGCCGTCGCCAAATACCGTGAGCGTTATCGGCAGGGCTGGGACAAGACGCGCGAGGATCGCCATGCCAAGCAGGTGGCGATGGGGCTGCTCGACGCAAAATGGCCGCTCACCAAGCGAGATCCCCGCGTGCCGGCCTGGTCGCGTGCCTCATTCAAGGACTGGGAGGCCGAGCGCATGGCGGTCTATGCCGCGCAGGTCGACATACTCGATCAGGGCATCGGCCGGATGGTCGCCAAACTCGAGGAGCTCGGCGAGCTCGAGAATACGCTGATCTTCTTCATGGCCGACAACGGCGGCAATTTCGAGGAATTCGGCGCTCGAAAGAAGAAGGGCAAGCGACCCGTCTTCATGGCGCAGGAGACCAAGGACGGGCGGGATGTCGTCGTCGGCAATCTGCCGTCGGTGATGCCCGGTCCGGCGACGACCTTCCAGAGCTATGGCGGTCCGTGGGGTAATGTCAGCAACACGCCGTTCCGGCTCTACAAACATTATGCCCATGAAGGCGGAATCAGTACGCCGCTCGTCGCGCACTGGCCGGCGGGCATCCCGTCGCACGGTACGATCTCGCATCAGCTCGGGCATGAGATCGACATCATGGCCACCTGCCTGGCGGTGAGCGGCGCGACATATCCGTCCAAGAGCAAGGCCGGCCCTATGCCTCCACCACCCGAAGGGCGCAGCCTTTTGCCCGCCTTCCAAGGGCGTGAGATCGAGGATCGCGGCATGCTCTTCTGGGAGCACGAAGGCAATTGCGCGGTCCGCGACGGCAAATGGAAGCTCGTGTCGCGGTTCCCGAACAATTGGGAACTCTACGACATGGAAGCCGATCGCACCGAAACCGACGACGTCGCGGATGCCAATCCAGAGCAGATGCGCCGCATGCTGGATGCATTTCAGGCGTGGGTGACGCGCGTCGGCGTCCAGCCCTGGCCGATGCCCGGCACACCGCACGGCGAAGCGAGCGGACAATTACCGCTTCCGGAATATCTGCGTGTCGATCGGCCGGCTGGACGCGCCTTGGCCGAGCCGAGTTGACGTCTGTCCGCAGGAGAGGCCCGCGTGAACAGGTCACTCACATCGACGAGCCGCTACTTCAGGATTCTACTGTATGAGACGGACGCGCCAGCGGCACCGCCACGCTGAGCGCAATCTACCTCCAGACCTCAGGAAACTGGCAAACCCAGTCCATCGAGCATGTCGGTGAAATGGGCCAACGCCTCCGGTGTCGGGCCGGGATAATCGCCCGGCGTCGGCTGGTCGCCGATGAAGCCCATGTCCGCCTTGCCTTCGGGCAGGCTGTAGAAGCCGAGCACGAAGAGATAGCGCAGCGTGTCCATGAACGCGACCGGCTTGGCCATGCTGGTGACCGGAGTCGTGACGACGAGCGCATCGAGCAGTCCGGCGCGCTGGGCCGGCGTGATCGCATCGAACGCGGCCCCGTGCAGGGCCCGGCTTTGCGCATCCAGCCACATCAGCCCGCCGAGCACCTGTGCCCGATCCTGCCGCTGGATCGGATAAGGCGCGCTAATCCACTCGTCCACGAACGCCCCGACGCCGAGCGTACCAGCCCCCGGCGACTGCTCGTCGGCGGGAAGGATCAGGTCACCCAGCAGATCGACTGTCGCGCGCTGCGCCTTGTTCAGCGTCAGCGGCCAAGGCACCTTGGGCGCCATGAGGTCGGGATCGCGACCATAGCCGCGCGCGGGCAACGGCGGAGGCACCGCATCGGGCCAGTCCGCGACGACATCGAACGGCGGCGGAGTGTCCGTTCCTGCCGCCATCGCGGGCGGCGTCCAACGGGCGAGCGGCAGCGCCGCAGCGGCCATCACCCATTGCAGCGTTTCGCGGCGTGACGGCGTCATGCGAAGGCTCCTGTCTTGAACCGGGCGGCAAGCCGCTCGGAGGCACGCAATGCCAGCGCGAGAATGGTGAGCGTCGGATTCTTGTGTGCGCCCGAGGCGAAGATGGCGCCGTCCATCAGCACCAGATTGCCGACCTCCCAGGTCTGGCCATAGCTGTCGACCACCGACGATCGCGCGTCGGGCCCCATCCGCGCGGTGCCCAGTTCATGGATGATCTCGCCGCCCGCGGTGATGAGCTTTTCGGGCGGCAATTCGGGATCGAGGATGGTGGCGTTCATCCGCCTGAACACCGCATGCGCGGTTCGCTGCCCGTGCGCGACCTGGTTCAGTTCGTGCTGCGACCAGCGGAAGGCGAAGCGCAGCACGGGAATGCCGAACCGATCTTTCACGCCCGGATCGATTTCGCAATAGCTGTCCTTGTTGGGGATCATCTCGCCGCGCAGCGTCATCCCGATCGTCGCGCCCGAGGCGGCGCGCACCGCTTTCTTCAGCCCGGCGCCCCAGACCCGTGGCAGGGCGGCGGCAGGTGGGATGCCGAAACGGCCGCCGATCTCGAAATGATAGCCGCGCGGAAAGTCCAGTTCGCCGCGCTGCTGCTCCTGGTACAACCAGAAGGGGATATAGATGTGCTGCCCGCCGATGCCGTCCTCATTGTAGCGCGGGCGACCGGCAAGCGCGGGGACATAGGCGCGGAACGACGCGCCGGTTGAATCGGTGAGATTGCGCCCGAGCTGGCCCGAGGAATTGGCAAGCCCGGCGGGTGTGTCACCGGAATTGAGCAGCAGCCGCGTCGTCTCGCAGGTTCCCGCCGCCAGGATCACCGCCCGGGCCCTGACCCGGTGGCGGGCGCCGGTCTTCCGATCGACATAGTCGACCCCCGCCGCGCGATCGGCGCTCGCCATCACCACCTTCGAGACCATCGCGTCGGTGACGATCGCCAGCTTGCCGGTCGCCTTCGCCATCGGCAGGAACGAGGTCGTCGTCTGGAACATCGCGCCGATCGTGCAACCGCGGCCGCACGGCGTCGCGTTGAAGCAGGCGCTGCGCGGGGCGACATCGTCGGGCATGTCGCGCGTCAGCACGGCCGTATGCGCGGCGCGCACCGGAATCCCCATGCTTTCGCACGTAGCCTCGAGGAGCATTTCGGGGATGCGCGGCTTGGGCGGTGGCATCAGGCAGCCCGGCGAGGAATCCGGATGGTTCTCCAGCTCGATCCGCCCCCCGTTCACGCCGATCATCCGTTCGACGCGGTCGTAGAAGGGCGCGACATCGTCATAGCCGATCGGCCAATCCACGCCTAACCCGTCGCGCGAACGGGCCTTGAAATCATAGGGCCCCCAGCGTGGCACGTGCCGGCCCCAATGATTGGTCCGCCCGCCCAGCATCCGCGCGCGATACCAGCGAAAATCGGTGCCCTCGCGCATTGTATAGGGTTCGCCGTCGACTTCCCAACCGCCGCCTACGGTCGCGTCGAAATAGCCGAACGGTTTGTCGGGCGTGGCCGCCCCGCGCAAGGGCGCGTCGCTTTCGGGCGCCATCATGTTGACTTCGGCTTTGGGGTCATAGTCACGCCCCGCCTCGAGCATCAGGCAGCGCAGCCCCGCCTTGGTCAGGCTATAGGCCGCCATGCCCCCCGCGGCGCCCGAGCCGACGATGATGACGTCGGCGGTCGTTTCCGCCGGATCGAACGCGGCCGCCGTCACAGCGCGCTCGCGCCGAGCTTGCGGATCTTGATGTTGCGGAACGCGACCGGCGCACCGTGATCCTGCAAGCCGATCACCCCGCTTGGAAACGTGCCGAACAACGGCATCGACGCGAACTTCGACGCGGCCACCCGCTTACGCCATGCCTCGTCGCCGAACGAGACATCGGCGGTGAGCGTGCCGTTCAGCCATTGCTGGATATGGCCGTGCTCGACGCGCAACCGCGCGTGGTTCCAGCTTCCGGCGGGATGTGCCGCGCTCAGCGGCGGCACCGTCATGTCGTAAAGCGAACCGGCGCGGTGTGACGGGATCTTACCGTCGGGATGGCCCTCGTTGTCGAGCACCTGCATCTCGAGGCCGGTCTCGTAGATGTTCTGGACCCCGGGTGCGGGGCGAGCGAGATAGAGAACGCCGCTGTTGCCTCCGCGCGCGACCTTCCAGTCGAGCGTCAGCTCGAACGCGCCGTAGCTGTCGGCGGTGACGAGATCTCCCCCGCTCATCTCACCGGTCTTCGACGTCAGAACGAGCACACCGTCGCGCGCTACCCAATGGGGCGACGGCGCACCACCGCCAAAGCAACGCCAGCCGCTCAGATCGTGGCCGTTGAACAGCAGTTGCCAGCCTTCGGCGCGCTCGGTGGCGGAGAGTGTGTTGGGCGCAGTCGCGCTCTGCCCGGCCGGCGCCGGTGTGGTCACCAGCGCCAAAAGGCAAAGGCCCGCGATCGAGAAGCTACGCATCAGGTCTCTCCCATGGCTCGACCGTCCCATGTGGGCGATCGCATACCCAACAACGGCGGTGCCACGCTTCACTCTGTGCCAGTGAAGCGAAACTGCCCGCATCTATGCTGCCGTACCTCTCATGAAGACCGCCGCGCCGCAATAATAAACGAAATTGGTTTCATTTTTCTGCTGGAGCGTATCGTTCGCTCAAACACGCTGCGGGAATGGGGTCGGGAGGCGCTGAGGTGAGCCTTGCGTGGCGCAGATGGTAATCGCTCGCTGCCTCAAGGCTGGGGCCGCAGCGCGGCGATCAGGGTTTCCATATTGTCGATATAGGTGCCGGTCGAAATCCCGGTCACCGGATGATCGGTCTCGTAAGGCGAGGTATCGGTCGCATCGCCGACATGGGTCGAGCCGAAATTCCCCGGCGTCACCGCCTCGGGGCTCGGCCCGGTATAGGGATTGCTGGTCGATTTGAGCGGGGTCGGCCACCAGCCCTGCGCGTTGAGCGCATGGATGAGCTTTGCGGGGCTCTTGTCGCCGTCGTCGAGATTGAGATCGGACGTTCCGGTGATCTTCGTGAGATAATAGCGCGGAAGATGGTGGGCGGGGCCGGGCTGGAGGGGCGAATCTTTGGTCACCTCCGCCATGGCCATGGCCTTCAATGCCTCATAGTCATGGCGGAGCGCCGCCACGTCGATCTTGCGGGTCGAGCCGTAGTGACCGACCAGATTGCCCGGCGTGTAATCGGCGTAATAGTGACCGTTGGTCACGTTCGAGCCGGTGCGATGGAGCCAGAGCGGCTTGTTGGTGCCGATCTCGACGAAGGTCGGATAGGCTTTGCCGTCCTGTACGAGATTGTCGGGCAGGCGCACCGAGTCGAGCCAGTCGAGCGCCGCGGGAATCCGCGCCAGATAGCGGCTGTCGCCCGTCAGGCGATAGAAATGCATGAGTTGCTCGATCGCGGACGCCGTGGTGTGCGTCGCCAGCGCCTTGGGCTCGTAACTGCGCGCGGCGGCGGGCTTGAGGTCATCGGGCGTGTATTGCAGCGCCCAGCCCGGCTGCGGCTGGCCCTGCTGGGTCAACAGATAGACGTCCATGCCGCGATGGATGGCCGGCAGCAGGCGCTGATCCTGCAATATCTGATTGGCCATGATCAGATAATCGACATTCTCGGCCGTCACATTGTCGTTGAAGGTGATGTACGACGTGTAGTCGGCGAGGCCGTGGTGCACGAATTCGTGCTTGAGCGGCCAGCGCTGCGGCCAGCCGCCCGAGGGATATTGGCTGTCGAGGATGAAATCGACGTTGCGTCGGACCTCGGCGCCGTAGGTGGGATCGTATTTCTCGGCATAGAGGCGCAGGATGAACTTCATCGTCTCCGCGGTGCCGTTGTCGTCGAAGGTGGCGTTGCCCCAATAATGCTGGAATTCCTCGAGCCTCCAGGCGTTCTTGCCGACCGTATCGTAGAAATGCCGCGTCGCCTCCGGCCCGCCGAAATCGATGAAATAGTTCCAGCCGCCGGTAGGAATCTCCCCCGCGATCAGCGCATCGGCCGCCTTTTTGGCGGCCTGGTAATAATAATCGTCGTCGGTCGCGTGATAGGCATCGAGGAACAGATTGCCCATGTCGGCCGTGCCCGGCGGCTGCACCCAGATCATGTCCGGCGTCGCCTCGAGCTCGCCCCAGCGGCGCGACATGTCGGGCAGATACGACCAGACGTAGCCGCCGTGCGTGCTCACCTTCTCGACCATGAACGTCGTTGCGCGCTTCATCGTCGCGATGATCTCGCTTTTCGATGGGGTCGATGCGGCGCCCGCTGGAGTCGCGGTCGCGACCGAAAGCGCGATGAGTACAAGCGACGGCTTCAGCAGATGGGCAGCGGCACGCATCGTTTTCATGAACATTCTCTCCCTTGCCGGATTCGGCCGTTGCGATCGCCGGATTTCGGCTTGTGGTATCTGGCGGGTCGCCTCCAATGGCTCATATCGCGCATTGACACCGGTATCAATGCCGGCGGAAGGCATAAAATATGGATTTTCGCGCCGCCGAAGAGCCGCACGAAAAGCCTGTCGCCACCGTCTTGCCCGATCCCGATGCATCGGGCATGGTGCCGCCAGAGACGAGATTCATGACCACGGCCCATCTCCTTCTTGCCACCCGTGCGGCGGGGCGACTTAGCCCCGGCGCTCCGGTCGTGCGGGAACGGAGCAGCCGCATTCGAATTACGCGCTGCCGGATCGGCTGATCCGGCGAGCCGCCAGCGTCGCCGCACCGACGCGTCCGTTCTTCGAATAATGAGTCTTCCCCATGTCCGATGTCGCCATGCGCGCGATCCGTGCGCCCGTTTCCGTTTCTCCCTCTCCGGCCAAGGTGCCGCGTGAGCGCATCGTCACGCTGCGCGCCGAAACCGATCATTGCCCCCAGGTATTGTTGCGTATTCTCGGCATGGTCGGCCAGCACGATACCATCCCGCTGTCGATCGGCGCCGAGCGCGACGAAGACGGGCAGCATGTCACGATCGAGATCGATACGCTGCCCGACCATATCGTGGCGCTGCTGCTCGCCAAGATCGAGGCGATCGTGACGGTGCGACGGGCGGAAATCGTGCCGTTGCCGGCGTGCGGTGCGGCAGCATGAATGGGATGGTGCCGGTTGCAGGATTCGAACCCGCGACCTTCGGTTTACAAAACCGCTGCTCTACCAACTGAGCTAAACCGGCGTTTTGTTGGTCGCGGCACCGGCCCGCTCCCCACCCGGCCACCCAATGCGATTATCCTAATGGGTGGCCGGGTGGGGAGCGGGCCGGTGCCGCGACGAAGCACGCTCCCCATGCGTCAGCGAACGCCGAAGGTCCAGCCCTCGGTGCGCGCGATGGCGCGCGTCAGCTTTTGCGGTGTCCATAGGTCGGGGCGATGCGCGTTGGCGCGCAGCCAGGCGGCGGTGAGCAGCGCGTCGGCGCCGTGATCGTCGATCGGGCCGCTCCCGGGCACGGGGCCGCTGGCGATCGCCGGATGCGTCAGCGCGGCATTGAGCGCCGCGATCGTGGTCATCTTGCTGCGGCCCTTGGGGCGGCCGGCGTCGCGCGCGGCGAGGCTGGTGTAGATTTCGACGATCAGCGACCCCGCCGCCGGCACCGGATCAAAGGGCCAGACGGCCACGCGGCCCATGAGGCGATGGAGCACGCGCATGCCCGTCAGGCTCGATTTGCCGACCTGTGCCGCGCCGACCAGGTTGAGGTTGCTGTAGGGATTGAGGCCTTGTTCGCGCTGCGCGATTTCGGTGACGCGCAGCCGCCCGCGCCCGGCACCGAATCGGTCGCCGGTGCGCCCGCCGTGGCGGCGGAAGTGGCGCGCGGCCTCGACATGATCGACGAAGGACGAGGCGGCGAGGTGCGGATCGTCCGCGCACAGCCGCTCGACCAGCGCCCACAGGCCGCGCGCATCGGCGGGGCTCTTGTTCCAGCCGGGGAAGAAGGCGCCGGCATCGGCGAAGGGCAGCGATGGGCCGAGATCGAGCCCGACCAGCGTATCGGGCGGCATGTCGTCGGCGAGCCAGGTCAACACTTCGTCGCGCGACCAGATATGCCCGGGGCGCACGCGCGCCGGCGCGGCGTTCCCCGTCGTGCAGAGGGCGACCGCGAGCCCCTTCTGCCGCGGCCCGACCGCGCCCGACCAGTCGATCGCGGCGAAATGGGCGAAGCGCCTCACGCCTTCTTCTTGCGCGACTTCACCTTCGGCCGGGCGGCGGTCCAGTCGCGCGACCGCTCGATCGTCGCGCGAACGCGCTCGGGATCGGGGCTGTCGTAGCGCACCAGCACCGCGGGCCAGCCTTCGTAATGCGGGCTCTGCCAGAAGGTCGCGGGATCGGTTTCCTTGAGTATGTCGATCGTATCGAGATCGAGCGCGAGGCCGAACGAACTGTCCCGCTCATGGCCGGTGAAGAGGAAGGCCCGCCCGTTCGAGGCGACCTTGACGGCGGGCTGGCCGTAGCTGGTCGACAATTCGGTATCGGGGAGTGTCAGCGCATGGGCGACCGCATCGTCGAAGGTGATCATTTGTCGCGCTCCTTCAGCTCACGCCACCACGCCATGCGCTCGGCGATGCGCTTTTCCATGCCGCGATCGGTGGGGGTGTAGAAGGTCTGCGGCGCCATCTCCTCGGGCCAGTAATGCGCGCCGGAGAACCCCTCTTCGGTGTCGTGGTCATAGGCGTAGCCCTTGCCGTAGCCGATCTGCTTCATCAGCTTTGTGGGCGCGTTGAGGATGTTCTGCGGCGGCATCAGCGAGCCGGTTTCCTTCGCCGATCGCCACGCCGCGCCCGCGGCCTTGTATGCGGCGTTCGATTTGGGCGCGGTCGCGAGATAGAGGCAAGCCTGCACGATCGCGAGCTCGCCTTCGGGCGAACCGAGGAAGTCGTATGCGTCCTTGGCGGCGAGGCACTGGACCAGCGCGTTGGGGTCGGCGAGGCCGATGTCCTCGGACGCCATGCGCGTCAGGCGGCGCAGCACGTAGAGCGGCTCCTCGCCCGCCACCAGCATCCGTGCGAGATAATAGAGTGCGGCTTGCGGATCGCTGCCGCGCACCGATTTGTGGAGCGCCGAGATGAGGTTGTAATGCCCCTCGCGATCCTTGTCGTAGACGGCGACGCGGCGCTGGAGAAAGGCCGAGAGCCCAGCCGGATCGAGCGGCGCGTCGATCTCGACCGAGAACAGCGTCTCTGCCTGGTTGAGCAGGAAGCGGCCGTCGCCGTCGGCGCTCGCGATCAGCGCGTCGCGCGCGGGCGGCGTGAGGGGAAGGGGGCGGCCCTCCACCGCTTCGGCGCGATCGAGCAGCGTCGCGAGCGCGGCATGATCGAGCCGGTGGAGGATCAACACCTGCGCGCGGCTGAGCAGCGCGGCGTTGAGCTCAAAGCTCGGATTCTCGGTGGTCGCGCCGACGAGCGTCACCGTGCCGTCCTCGACATAGGGCAGGAAGCCGTCCTGCTGCGCGCGGTTGAAGCGGTGGATCTCGTCCACGAAGAGGAGGGTGCGCTTGCCGATGCGGGCGTGCTCGCGGGCCTCGGCAAAGGCCTTCTTGAGATCGGCTACCCCTGAGAACACCGCCGAGATCGCCACGAAGCGCAACCCCACGGCGTCGGCGAGCAGGCGGGCGATCGTCGTCTTGCCGGTGCCGGGCGGCCCCCACAGGATCATCGACGAGAGGCGGCCCGCCGCCACCATCCGCCCGATCGCGCCCTCGGGGCCGGTCAGGTGTTCCTGACCCACCACGTCGCCCAGCGCGCGCGGGCGCAGGCGGTCGGCGAGCGGCGCGGTGTCGTCGGGCGTTGCCGCGGCGGAGGGCGCGGGTTCCTGGTCGGCGAAAAGGTCTGCCATCGTTGCGCGAAGATAAGGGCGGCGCAGGCGAAACGCACGCGTTCGAAAAATCTCCTTGCACAAATCCGATCAAGATATATCTTAGAGCGATCACGATATGAGGAATATGGAATGAGACATGGACATAACCGCTGCGGCGGGATGCATATGGGGCCGCGCGGCTGGGGCCGGCACGGCTGGCCCGGCGGCGGCTGGGGTCGCGAGCAGGGCGGCGGGCGCGGTCGGCGGCGGATGTTCGACGGCGGCGAGCTCAAGCTTGTGCTGCTGAAGCTGATCGCGGACGAACCGCGCCACGGCTACGACCTGATCCGCGAGATCGAGGAGCTGACCGGCGGCGCCTATGCGCCCAGCCCGGGCGTGGTCTATCCCACGCTGACGCTGCTCGACGATATGGGGCTGATCGAGGAGCAGAAGGCCGAAGGCGCCAAGAAGCTGTTCGCGATCACCGAGGCCGGCCGCGCGCATCTCGACGAGAATGCAGACGAGGTCGCCGGCCTGATGGCGCGGCTCGCGGAGGTCGGCAAGATGCGCGAGCGCACCGACGGCGCGCCGATCCGCCGCGCGATGGGCAATCTGCGCCAGGTGCTTCAGAATCGGCTGACGCGCGATGACGTGACCGGCGAAACGCTGCTCGACGTCGCCGCGATCATCGACGAGGCTGTGCAGAAGATCGAGCGGCTGTAAGGCGGTGACGCGCCTGCAATTGCTGCGCCGGCGGCTGGGGATCGACCCCGCTGTCGGCGTGCGACCCGACAAGACCGAAGGACAGATGTCGATGACCATCAGCGTGGCCCGCGTGCCCACCCATTCCGCCAGCCGCTATCTCCAGCAGCTCGCCAAGCATTGGAGCCACAAAATGACGGTGGCGTTCACGCCCGAGGAGGGCACGATCGACTTTCCGGGCGGCAGCCGGCTCGCGATGCGCGCCGACAGCGAGAGCCTCGATCTGGAGCTCACCGTGCCCGAGGGCGAAGATACGGCGCGAATGCGCGACGTCGTGGAGCGGCATATCGACCGCTTCGCCTTTCGCGAGGGGCCGCTGACCTACGAGTGGAAATAGCCGACGACGTCATGCCAGCGAACGCTGGCATCTTTCACGTCCTGGCGCGGATCGTGGCATGAGACCCCGGCGTTCGCTGGGGTGACGGGAAGGGTTCAGCCGGTCCGCCGCGCCATCAGCTCCAGATACGCATCGAGCACCGCCTGATTGGCGGTTTCCCATTCGTAGCCCGCGGCGCGCGCGGTGCCGGTGGCGCCCATCTGCCGGCGCAGCGCGGGATCGCGCACGATCCGCTCGATCGCCTGCGAATAGCCCGCCACTTCGCGCGGCGGGACGAGGAACCCCGTCTCGCCCTCGTCGATCAGGTCGACGGCTCCCGTCGCGCGCGCGGCGACCACCGGTACGCCTGCCGCCATCGCCTCCAGCGTGACGTTGCCGAAGGTCTCGGTGACGCTGGGGTTGAAGAACACGTCCATCGAGGCGACCGCACGGCCGAGATCGTTCCCCGACTGGAAGCCGGCGAACACTGCGCCCGGAACCTGGTCGCGAAACCAGTCGCGCGCCGGGCCTTCGCCGACGACGAGCACCTTGTGCGGCACCCCGCGCCGGGTGAGATCGGTGACGACCTCGGCGAAGATGTCGAGTCCCTTCTCCTTCACCAACCGGCCGAGGAAGCCGATCGCCATCTCCTCGTCGCCGATGCCGAAAGCGCGGCGCCAGGCGAGATCGCGGCGCGCGGGCGAGAAGCGGTCATGGTCGATCCCGCGCGACCAGATGCCGGTCGGGGTCGTCACGCCCCATTCCTTCAGCAGCGCGGCGATGCTGGGCGTGGGAACCATCACCCGATCGACGCGGCGGTAGAAGCGCTTGAGGAGGCGCATCACCACGGGCTCGAGGATGGGCAGACCATAATAGCGCGGATAGGTTTCGAACCGCGTGTGGAGCGAGGCGAGCGTCGCCAGCCCCCGGCGCCGCGCGAAGCTGATGGCCCGATGACCGAGCAGATCGGGCGCCGAGACGTGGACGAGGTTGGGCGCGAACGCTTCCAGATCGCGCCGCACGCGCGTCGTCAGCCCGCCCGCGAGCCGATATTCGCCGCGCCCGCCGATCAGCGGCAGCGCGGGCACGTCGACCAGATCGCCCGTGGGCGCGAAGGCGGGCTCGGGCACGGTCGGCGAATAGACGCGCACCTTCACCCCGCGCGCGAGCAGATGCCCGACGAGCAGGTTGAGCGCCTGATTCGCGCCGTCGCGCACGTAATTGTAGTTGCCGCTGAACAGCGCCACGCGGAGATCGCTCGGCTTCATGGCTGCGCCGATAGCGGGATTTTCGTTTCATGCCTATCTGTGGCGCGAAGGAGATACCGCCCATGACCGATCTCGCCGATTTTCCGATCACCCGCCGCTGGCCCGCCGCGCATCCCGACCGGCTCCAGCTCTATTCGCTCAACACGCCCAACGGCGTGAAGGTGTCGATCATGCTCGAGGAGGCGGGGCTGCCCTACGAAGCGCACCTCGTCGATTTCGCGGCCGACGACCAGAAGACGCCCGAATTCCTGTCGCTCAACCCCAACGGCAAGATCCCCGCGATCCTCGATCCGGCGGGCCCCGGCGGGCGGCCGCTCGCCTTGTTCGAATCGGGCGCGATCCTGCTCTATCTCGCCGACAAGACGGGCAAGTTCGTGCCGCACGATCCCGCGGGGCGCTGGCACGCGATCCAGTGGCTGATGTTCCAGATGGGCGGGGTAGGGCCGATGTTCGGGCAGGTCGGCTTTTTCAACAAGTTCGCCGGCAAGGAGATCGAGGACAAACGCCCGCTCCAGCGCTACGTCGCCGAGGCGAAGCGGCTGCTGGGCGTGATGGATGATGCGCTTGCGGGCAAGGCCTGGTTCCTGGGCGAGGATTATTCGATCGCCGACATCTCGATGCTTGGCTGGGTGCGCAACCTGATCGGTTTCTATGAAGCGCGCGAGCTGGTGGGGTTCGAGGACTATCGCAACGTCGCGGCCTGGCTCGCTCGCGGGCTCGACCGGCCGGCAGTGCAACGGGGGTTGAAGATTCCGTCGAAGGGGTAGGTTCGCTTCGAGGGTATAATCTTTGTTCCCCTCCCGTTCCGCCTCTGCTACATCCTCGTCATGGCCAAACTCCAGAAGCGTTACGTCTGCCAATCGTGCGGGTCGGTGAGCCATCGCTGGCAGGGGCAATGCCCCGATTGCGGCGAGTGGAACACGCTGGTCGAGGAGGCGGGCGCGGTCGTCACGCCGTTTCAGGCGAAGCACAATCTGCAATCGGGTGGGCGCGCGCTGGAGGTGGTCGGCCTCAATGCCGAGGTCGCGCTGCCCGAGCGGCTGGCGACCGGGATCGCGGAGCTCGATCGCGCGCTGGGCGGCGGGCTGGTCGAGGGATCGGCGACGCTGATCGGCGGCGATCCGGGGATCGGCAAGTCGACCCTGCTGCTGCAGGCTGCCGCGAAGCTCGCACTCGCCGGCAATAACGTCGCCTATGTATCTGGCGAGGAAGCGGCGGACCAGGTACGGCTGCGCGCGCAGCGGCTCGGGCTGGGCGCCGCGCCGATCAAGCTCGCGGCGGCGACCTCGACGCGCGACATCCTGACGACCTTCGGCCAGGGCCAGCCGCCGGCGCTGCTGGTGATCGATTCGATCCAGACGATGCATTCGGACCTGATCGAAGGCGCCCCGGGCACGGTCAGCCAGGTGCGCGCCTCGGCACAGGAACTGATCCGCTTCGCAAAGGAGCGTGGCACGGCGGTGGTGCTGGTGGGGCACGTCACCAAGGACGGCACGATCGCGGGACCGCGCGTGCTCGAGCATATGGTCGATACCGTGCTCAGCTTCGAGGGCGAACGCAGCCATCAGTACCGCATCCTGCGCGCGCTCAAGAACCGCTTCGGCGGCACCGACGAGATCGGCGTGTTCGCGATGGAGCGCGAAGGATTGTCGGAGGTTTCAAACCCCTCAGCGCTGTTCCTGACGCATCGTGACGAGAATGTCAGCGGCACCACGGTGTTTCCGGCACTGGAGGGCACGCGCCCCGTGCTGGTCGAGATCCAGGCGCTGGTGGTGCGCCTTGCAAGCGGGGCGACCCCCCGGCGCGCGGTGGTGGGCTGGGATTCGGGGCGGCTCGCGATGATCCTCGCGGTGCTCGAGGCGCGATGCGGGCTCAGTTTCTCGTCGTGCGAGGTCTATCTCAACATCGCCGGCGGCTATCGCGTCGCCGATCCCGCGGCGGACCTTGCGGTCGCCGCCGCGCTCGTCTCGGCGCTGAGCGAGCGGCCGGTGCCTGCCGATGCGGTGGCGTTCGGCGAGGTGGCGCTGTCGGGCGAGGTACGTCCGGTCGCGCACGGCGCGCTGCGGCTCAAGGAAGCGGGCAAGCTCGGCTTCGAGCGCGCGCTGGTGCCCGCGGGCATGGCGGGGGAGAAGGGAGCGTTGCGGCTGTCGGGCTTTAAGACGCTCGGCGGATTGGTTGATCACATGCTCGGGCGCGGCTAGCGCTACTTGCTCGTTGCGGCACCAGCCCACTCCCCCACCCGGCCACCCATAGAATATTGGCGTTGGGTGGCCGGGTGGGGGAGTGGGCCGGTGCCGCGCCGGATTCAGCCTCGCTGAATCTGATACCGACCCGCAAACCGGCTTCGCGGCCACCCTCCACTGTGTTATTTGAGTAAGACGATGGGCCTGACCACGCTCGACATCCTCGTTCTCCTGATCGTCGGCGGCAGCGCCGTGCTCGGCTTCCTGCGCGGCTTCGTCACCGAGGTGCTGTCGCTGTTCGCCTGGGTCGCGATCGTGATCGTGCTCAAGTTCTTCCACACGCCGCTGGCGGCGATGCTCGCGCCGGTCGTGGGGACGGTGGGCGGCGCGGCGGTGCTCGCGCTCGTGCTGATCGCCGGCGTCACCTGGTTCGGCGGGCGCATGGTGGCGAACGCGATCGGGCGGCGCACGCGCACCTCGATCATCGGGCCGGTCGATCGCGCGCTCGGCTTCGGCTTCGGCGCTCTCAAGGGACTGATCTTCGCGAGCCTCGGCTTCCTGCTCGCGGTGCTGGTGCTCGACACGACCGGCGGCGGCCCCACCGCGCGGCCGAACTGGCTGACCCAATCGCGCAGCTATCCGCTGCTCAACGTCACGAGCGCGAGCATCGCTGATTTCGTTGATCGCAGGCGGCATGGCGAGCCGGTGTTCGGCAGGGATGAAGCGAGCGGCCGGGAGCCAGGAAATCACGAATAGCCGTCATGCCAGCGAAAGCCGGCATCTCCTGGTCATCGAGAGACCCCAGCTTTCGCCGGGGTGACGGATATGAGGATCGTCGCGCGCCTTCCGCCCGGACATTTTCCGCCCTACATGCTCCTCTATGACCGCGCCGCTCTACAACACCGACATCCTCCGCCTCGCGGCCTCGATCCCCTATCACGAGCGTCTGCCCGAGCCGATGGGATCGTCGGAGAAGCGCTCGCCGGTCTGCGGCAGCCGGGTGACGGTCGATGTCGACATGGATGACGCGGGCCGCGTCGCCGCGATCGGGATGCTGGTCCGCGCCTGCGCGCTCGGCCAGGCGTCGTCGGCGCTGATGGCGGCGCACGTCATCGAGCGGACGCCGGAGGAACTGGCGGCGGCGCGCGATGCGCTCGCCGCATGGCTGGCGGGCGAGGGCGGAATGCCCGACTGGCCCGGGATCGAGGCGCTCGCTCCCGCGCTGGCGCACAGCGCGCGACACCCCTCGATCCGCCTCCCCTTCGAGGCGGCGGCCGATGCCGCGGCCGAGGCGCGCGCTCGCGTGCCCGCCGGCTGATGGAAGGCCACGCCACGTCGCTGCTGCACGACGGCGTGATCCTGCTGGGGTTCGCGCTCGGCTTCGTGCTGCTGTTCCGCAAGCTCGGGCTGGGCGCCACGCTGGGCTATCTCGTCGCGGGCGCGGTCGTGGGGCCACAGATGCTGGGGCTCGTCGGCGACGCCGAATCGAAGATGGGGATCGCAGAACTCGGCATCACGCTGCTGCTGTTCATTGTCGGCCTCGAGCTGAGCCCGTCGCGGTTGTGGCGGATGCGGCGGGACATTTTCGGCCTCGGCACGCTGCAGGTCGCGCTGTGCGGGATCGCGGTGGCGGCGGTGGTGTTCTACTTCACCGGTTTCTCGCTCGCCGCGGCGATCGCGCTCGGCCTGCCGCTCGCTTTGTCCTCGACCGCGCAGGTGCTGCCGATGCTGCAATCGGCCGGGCGGCTGCGCACTCCGTTCGGCGAGCGCGCCTTCTCGATCCTGCTGTTCCAGGATCTGTCGATCGTGCCGCTGATCACGATCGTCGCCGCGCTCTCGCGCAATCCGGCCGATCAGGCGGGGCCGCCGGGATGGGTGCTTGCGGTCTATACGGTGCTTGCGGTCACCGGGCTGGTGCTCGCCGGGCGGTTTTTGCTGCGGCCGCTGTTCATGCTGATCGGCAATCTCGGCGAGCGCGAGATGTTCATCTTCGCCGCGCTCTTCACCGTGATCGCAAGCGCGGCGGTGATGGAGGCGCTGGGACTGTCGACCGCGCTGGGCGCGTTCGTTGCGGGCGTGATGCTCGCCGACAGCCCGTACCGGCACGAGCTCGAGGCCGATGTCGAGCCGTTCCGGTCGATCCTGCTCGGGCTGTTCTTCCTGTCGATCGGAATGCTGCTCAACCTCACCGCGATCGCCGAGCGGCCCGCGTTCGTGTTCGCGATGGCGGCGGCGCTGATCGTCACCAAGGCCGCGATCATCTTCGGCCTTGGGCTCGCCTTCCGGCTGGGTTGGCGGCAGGCGCTGGCGCTCGGGCTGCTGCTGAGCCAGGGCGGCGAGTTCGGTTTCGTGCTCTTCGCGCAGGCGCAGGCCGCCTGGTTGATTGATCCCGAAGCGGCGAGCCTGTTCGGCGCTGTCGTCACGCTGTCGATGGCGACCACGCCGTTCCTGATGATGGTGACCGCGCGGCTGCGCGCCGAGCCCGAGCGCAGCGGCGACGGGCTCGAGACGCCCAGCCAGGACGGCGCGAGTGCGATCGTGATCGGCTATGGCCGCTTCGGTCAGACGGTCGCGCAGATGCTGATCGGGCAGAATATCGCGGTGACGCTGATCGACCAGGACGTCGAGATGATCGAGGTGGCGGGCACCTTCGGCGCCAAGGTCTATTACGGCGACGGCACGCGGATCGATCTGCTGCGGCAGGCGGGCGCGGCGGAGGCGGAACTGCTCGCGTTCTGCCTCGACGGCGATCCGCTCGATGCCGACGCGGTTCATGCGATCCACAAGGCGTTCCCGGAAGCGCGCATCCTGATGCGGGCCTATGACCGCCGTGCGCTCGTCAAGCTCAAGGGCGCGCCGATCGCGGCAAGTGTGCGCGAGGTGTATGAATCGGCGATCTGCATGGGGCGCGTCGCACTCGACCAGCTCGGGCTCGACGAGGAATCGATCGACAATGCCGAGGCCGATTATCGCGAGCGCGACGGCGATCGGTTGACGCGCCAGATCGAGACCGGCGACATGCACGCCGCCGCCGACCGGATGGCGACGCATCGGACGATGGCCGACGGAGACTGCGGATGAACGTCATTCTGGTGCTGGCGGCGCTGTCGGGCGCGATGGCGGTGGGCGCGGGCGCGTTCGGCGCGCACGGCGCGAGCGGGGCGGCGGCCGAATGGCTCAAGACCGGCGGGCAATATCAACTGGTTCATGCGGTCGCTGCGCTGGTGGCGCTGCACTTCGGCGCGCGCGGGCCGGCCTGGCTGTTCCTCGCGGGTGCGCTGGTGTTCGCGGGCTCGCTCTACCTGATGGCGCTCGGGCTGCCGCGCTGGCTGGGCGCGGTGACGCCCGTCGGCGGGGTTCTGTTGATCGCGGGCTGGCTGTGGCTCGCTTATGCGGGAATCAGGGCTTGAGCGGCTTCTGACACCAGAAATGGATCATGCCCGCGAAGATCGTGGGGTGATCGGCCTCCAGCGCGTCCCATTTCGCCAGGTCGAGCGGCGACGCCTCACCGAAGCGGTCGCGGAACAGGCGCTGCGCGTCGGCGGCCGCATCCACGCCCGCCAGCGTCAATCCCGCCGCGTCGATCATCCGGCCGATCTCGGGCAGATCGAACTGGTGTTCGAGGACGTGGAACAGCAGGTCGCGGCAGCCGCTCAAGCTCCAGAAATCGTCGCTCTCGGCGAGGCGGGCGAGCGGCGTCTCGGGCGGGAGCGACAGGATGTGGGCCCGCAGCGCGCGGATGCCGTCGTCGCCCTGCCAGTCGCGCGCGGCGATCAGCGCGTGCGCCGCGCGTACCAGCGCGCGGGCACGGCGGCTGTAGAGCGCGATCCGCAACACGCCGCCGGGCGCCAGCACGCCCGCGAGCACTCGCAAACCTTCGAGCGGATCGGCGAGGTGGTGGAGCACGCCGGTCGCGGTGATGAAATCGAAGCGCTCGGTACCGAGGTCGAGCAGGTCGCCCTGGACGAAGGCGATCGCGCCGAGGCCCAGCTCGACCGCATTGCGCTGCGCGAACGCGAGGCTGGCGCAACTGAGGTCGATCGCGGTGATGACGAGCGAGGGGTCGGTGCGCGCCAGATCGATCGCCTCGTATCCCGTCCCGCATCCGGCGACGAGCGTCGCGAGCGGCACCGGCGGCAGCGCAGTGTGATCGATCCTCGGCAAGCCCTCGAGGTGCGCGCGGACATCGGCGAGGCGCGGCGGCGGCGGCGCGTGCCAGCGCGGATAGGGATGCGATTCGTATTGCGCACGGACCTGCCGCGAGGCGGGGCGGACGGTGCCGCCGAGGCTCGGCATCGCCGCGGCACGATCGCGTTCGTCGGCGAGATCGGTCAATGTTCGTTTTACGAGCGCGGCGACCAGCGGTGAGGTGACGGACGGCGGTGCATCGAGATCGATCAACGGCGCAGCCATCGCGCGACGGAGCGTCGAGGACGTGGTTCGCAGCGCTGCTTTCTCCTCCGCGGAGACGGCGAGCACATAGCCGGTCGCGAAACCTTGCAGCGCGAGCGCGGCGACGAGGGGATCGAGCGCCGGATCCTCGTGCGTGAGGACGTGCCGGCGCAGCGTGGCGATCCGCGGTTCCATCGCGCGCAGCGTGTTGCGGCAGCGTGCCAGGAACGCGAGCCACAGCGGATCGCGCACGGCCGCCTCGGCATCGGCGTCGGGATGCTCGCGCAGCAGCAACGCGGCGACGACGTTGGCGAGCGGTTGCGGGTCGAGCACGGGCTCCTCGAAACACGCGAGGAGCTGCGCCTCCAATTCCGGATCGGAATCCTCGGGGGATAGCGATGCGAGCAGCGCGGCGAGCATTCGCGCGATCGTCGGCCGGGCGGCGGGGGCGTTGCGCGCCAGTCTCAGCGCGGTCATCAGCAGGCGGCGAGCCTCGGTTGGCTCGTCGCGCGCGACGAGGCCCGCAAGCTCGACATAAGCGGGCAGGAAGCCGGGATGGCGTTCGATGCAGGCGCGGTAACGGTCGACGGCATCCGGGTGGCCGGCGCGGGCGCGCGCTTCCATGAACTCGGGCGGCGCGGCGCGGCCGCCCGGCGGATCAGTCACGGGCGCGATTCAGGAAGGCCGCGACCGCGCCGAGATCGACCGAGCGATCGAGATAGGTCTGGCCGATACCGCGCGCGAGCAGGAAGGGCAGGGTGCCCGCGTCCATCTTCTTGTCGTGGAGCATGTGCGCGACCAGTGTCTCGCCGTCCGCCTCGACGCCCGCCGCGGCGAGCCCGTCGGGTAGCCCGACGCTGCGCAGGTGCGCCGCGACGCGCGCGGCATCCGCCGCCGGGCACAGCCCCTGTTCGGCGGAGAAGGCGAAGGCGAGCGCCATGCCCGCCGCGACCGCCTCGCCGTGGAGCAGGCGGCTCGAATAGCCGGTCTCGGCTTCGAGCGCGTGGCCGAAGGTGTGGCCGAGGTTGAGCAAGGCGCGGCGTCCGCTGGTCTCGCGCTCGTCCTCGCCGACGATCCGCGCCTTGGCCTGCACCGAATGCGCGATCGCGTGTGCCCGCGCCGCGGCATCGCCCGCGAGCAGCGCCGGCCCGTTCGCCTCGCACCAGGCGAAGAAGGCGGCATCGTCGATCAGCCCGTATTTGGCGACCTCGGCATAGCCCGCACGCGCCTCGCGCGGCGGCAGCGTGTCGAGCGTGTCGGGATCGATCAGCACCATCGCGGGCTGATGGAAGGCGCCGATCAGGTTCTTGCCCGCGCGCACGTTGATCGCGGTCTTGCCGCCCACCGACGAATCGACCTGCGCGAGCAAGGTCGTCGGCACCTGGACGAAATGGCAGCCGCGCTTGAGAATCGCGCACGCGAATCCCAGCAGATCGCCGATGACGCCGCCGCCGAGCGCGATAACGTGATCGTTGCGCTCGACTCCGAGCGCGAGCAGCCGATCGGTCAGCGCCTCGAGCTGCGCCCAGCTCTTGGTGCCCTCGCCCGGCGGCAGCACGATCGCTTCGTTCGCGATCCCCGCCGCCTCGAGCGATGCCTGGAGCGTGGCGAGATGCGGGCGGACATTCTCGTCGGTGACGATCGCGAGTCGCCGGCCGCGCGCGAGCGGGTCGAGCAGCGCGCCGGCACGGCCGAGCAGCCCGCGCTCGATATGGATCGGGTAGCTGCGCGCGCCGAGCGCGACATTGATGGTCATTGGTCGAGCGCTTCCAGGATGGCGTTGACGGTGGTGTCGTGCGGCGCGTTATTGCTGGGCACGCGGATTTGCGCCTGCGCATAGAGCGGGTTGCGCGTCGCCGCGAGCGATTCGAGCACCGCGCGTGGATCGCGATCGCGCAGCAGCGGCCGCGTGTCGCGGCGCTGGACGCGATCGACCAGCACCTCGACATCGGCGTCGAGCCAGACCGCCAGCGCCGATTCGAGAATCAGCGCGCGCGTGTCGTCGTTGACGAAGGCGCCGCCGCCGGTCGCGATGACCTTGGGGGTGCCGTCCACCAGCCGCGCGATCACGCGGCGCTCGCCGTCGCGGAAATAGGCTTCGCCGAACTGGTCGAAAATGTCGGAAATCGTCATGCCCGCGGCGGTTTCGATCTCGGCGTCGGCATCGACGAAGGGCAGATGAAGTCGGCTCGCCAGGCGTTTGCCCACGGTGGATTTGCCCGCGCCCATCAATCCGACGAGCACGATCGGCTTGCCCTTCCAGGCATGTTTGCGGGACCAGCTTTGCAACATCGCGGCCGGGGCTATACAGCGTGGTCCCGCCTCGGGCAAAAGGCCGTTCGGCTCCGCCTCCTCCGGTTCGTACAAGGGTTGCCATGTCTCGTTCGCTTGTGATCTTGATCCTCATCCTGGTCGTCGTCGTGGGGGGGCTGTTCTGGCTTGCCGGCCGCGATGCCGAGCAGACCCCGGTTCGTGTCGAAAAGGCCGTGGCTCTTGAGAATCTCGCGAGCTGAGCTGGCGTTCGGCGCCGTCGCGCTGCTGCTGGCGGGCGCGGCGATCCCGGCGCTGAGCCAGGAAACGCCCGAATCGATCCTGCCGCCGGGCTTCGGCGAACCCGCCCCGACGCCGGCACCCACGCCGACGCCGACGCCGACCCCGCGCGCGACGCCGCGGCCGGGCGCTACGCCCTCGCCGCGACTCGTGCTGCCCGATCTCGAAACGCCGGGCGCCACGCCCTCGCCGACGCCGAGCCCCACCGAGGCGCCCGATCAGGCGCAGGTGCTCGCGCGCTACACGCTGCCCGCCTTCGCGCGCCACTCGCTCGCGCGGGTGGGGGCGACGCAGGGCGGCGGGCTGCGCGCCGACGGGTTCGGCGATGCGGACGGCCGCGTTCTCGAAACGCTGATGCGGCGGCTCGATACGCCGCTGGCCTCGCGCTGGCTGCACATCGGGCTGCGCCGCATGCTCGCGTCCGCGCTCGATACGCCCGCCAATGTCAACGGTGCCGATTTCGCCGCCGAGCGCGCGTGGCTGCTGCTGCGCATGGGCGAGCCCGTGGTCGCGCGCGCTCTGGTACAGGACGTCGATACCACCAACTACACGCCCAAGCTCCTCCAGATCGCCATGCAGACCTCGCTCGCGACCGGCGATCCTGCGGGGCTGTGCCCGCTCGGCGACGTCATCGACCGGTATGACGATCGGACCGCGGGCTGGGCGCTCGCGCGGGCGATGTGCGCCGCGCTCGGGGGCCATGCCGACGAAGCCGATGCCAAGCTGGCGGCGGCGCGGCGTGGTCGGCTGGCGACGGGGATCGACCTCCATCTGGCCGAGAAGGTGCTGGGCGCGGCCTCGCGCGAGGGCGCGGTGACGATCGAATGGACGGGCGTCAACCAGCTCACCGCCTGGCGCTACGGGTTGGCGATGGCGACCGGCGTGGAGATTCCGGACGAGCTCTACGAGACGGTGTCGCCCTGGGTTTCGGGCTGGCGCGCGCAATCGCCGATGCTGAGTGCCGCCGCGCGTGCCGCACCGGCGCAATGGGCGGCCGCGCAGGGCGTGTTCTCGAACATCGCGCTGGTCGACCTGTACGGCGCCATCGCGGCGGGCGACGACAGTGGATCGGCCGCCGGCGCGCTCGCGAGCGACTTGCGCAGCGCCTATGTCGAGCAGGACCGCAACGACCGGCTGGCGGCGCTGCGCGGGCTGTGGGACGCAGACACGCCGCGCGACCGCACCGCCCGATTGGTGCTGACCGCGCGCGCCGCGACGCGCGTCGCGCCCGCCGACGAGACGGCGGAGGCCGATTCGATCATCGCCTCGATGCTGACGGCCGGGCTCGATCGCGCGGCGATGCGCTGGCAGCCGCACGTCGCGCGCGGCTCGACCGCCTGGGCGATGCTCGCGCTCGCCGATCCGGCGCCGGGCGCGGCGATCAGCTATGGCGACGTCGATGCCGTCCACGATCGCGACGACGCCACCTTGCTGCGCGCGCGGATGTTCCTCGCCGGCGCGGCGGGGCTGGGGCGGATGTCGGCCGACGATGCCGAGCGCGCGGCGAAGGATCTCGACCTCAGGATCGGCGCGATCAATTCGTGGACGAAGGCGATCGATCGCGCGGCCGCGCAGAACCAGCCGGCGACGGTGATGCTGCTCGCGGCGGTGGGAATGCAGACCGGGGACTGGCGCGCCGTGCCGCCCGAAACCCTCTATCACATCGTCGCCGCGCTGAGGGCCACGGGGCTCGAAGGCTATGCGCGGATGATCGCGGCCGAGGCGGTCGGCCGGGTGTGACCGGCGGCGGGGACCGCGCGCTGATCGAGCGCTTTCTCGAGATGATGGCTGCCGAGGCCGGCGCCGCCGCCAACACGATCGCCGCCTATCGCAGCGATCTCGACCTCGCCTCGACCGCGCTCGACGGCGGATTGGCGGAGGCTTCGGAAACCGATCTGGCGCGCCTGGGCGATGGCTGGGCGCGCCTCGCGCGATCGACGGTGGCGCGCAAGGCGGCGGCGCTGCGGCGCTTCTACGCCTTCCTTGCCGACGAGGGATTGCGCGCCGCCGATCCGGGCGCCGCGCTGCCGCGCCCCGGCACCGCGCGCGCGCTGCCCAAGTCGCTCTCGCACGCCGATGTCGACCGGCTGTTCGCGGCCGTGGAGGCCCGGCTGGCGCGCGATCCGCCCGATCCCAACGATCTCCGGCTCTCGGCGCTGGTCGAGTTGCTCTACGGCTCGGGGCTGCGCGCGAGCGAATTGGTGTCGCTGCCGAGGAACGCGGTCGCGCCCGATCGGCCGTTCCTGATCCTCAAGGGCAAGGGCGGGCGCGAGCGGATGGTGCCGATCTCGGATCGCGCGCGCGCTGCGGTCGCCGCGTGGCGGGCGCATGTCGCGCCCGACCGCCTATGGCTCTTCCCGTCGGGCAAGAAGCATCTGTCGCGCGTCCGGCTCTATCAGCTGATCAAGGCACTCGCGGCCGAGGCCGGGGTGCCGCCCGATCGCGTCAGCCCGCACGTGCTCCGCCACGCCTTCGCGACGCACCTGCTGGAGGGTGGCGCGGACCTGCGCGCGTTGCAATCGATGCTCGGTCATGCCGACATCGCGACCACCGAAATCTACACCCATGTCGATGCGCGGCGGCTGGTCGAGCTCGTCAACCAGCGTCACCCGCTCGTTGACGTGAGCCCTCGGCGCGCTTAACCGAGCGCTCCTGATGCCAAGCTTCCTCGACTTCGAGAAACCGATCGCCGAGCTCCAGGGCCGGATCGACGAACTGCGTGACACCGCCGCTGACGGCACGCTCGATATCAGCGCGGATGTCGCGCGGCTCCAGGCCAAGTCCGACAAGCTGCTGCGCGATACCTATGCCAAATTGACGCCGTGGCAGAAGACGCAGGTCGCGCGGCACCCCGAGCGACCGCACTTCAAACATTACATTGAGGGCCTGTTCGACGATTTCCTGCCGCTGGCGGGCGATCGCGCCTTTGCCGACGATCAGGCGATCCTCGGCGGGTTCGCGACCTTCCGTGGGCGCCGCGTGATGGTGATCGGCCACGAGAAAGGCGACGATACCGCGAGCCGCCTCCGCCACAATTTCGGCATGGGCAAGCCCGAGGGCTATCGCAAGGCGATCCGCCTGATGCAGCTCGCCGATCGGTTCGGGTTGCCGGTGGTGACGCTGGTCGACACGTCGGGCGCGTTTCCGGGCGTGCAGGCCGAGGAACGCGGGCAGGCCGAGGCGATCGCGCGCGCGACCGAACAATGCCTCGCGCTCGGCGTGCCGCTGGTGGCGTCGATCCTTGGCGAGGGCGGATCGGGCGGCGCGATCGCGCTGGCGACCGGCAATCGCGTGCTGATGTTCGAGCACGCCGTCTATTCGGTGATCTCGCCCGAGGGCTGCGCCTCGATCCTGTGGCGCACCAGCGACAAGGCCGCCGACGCCGCCGAGGCGATGAAGGTGACGGCGCAGGATCTGAAGGGGCTGGGCGTGATCGACGCCATCGTGCCCGAGCCGCTGGGCGGCGCGCATCGCGATCCGCAGGCGGCGATCGGTGCGCTGGGCGATGCGATCGAAGGGTCGCTGGGCGATCTGAGCGGCCTCGATGCCGCCGCGCTGCGCGAGGATCGCCGCGCCAAGTTCCTCGCGATCGGGCGGGTGTAGAGCCTGGAATAGAAGGCCTCTGCCGCACGCGTGCCAATGAAGCGTCTTCGCCACCTCTGCGCGAACATCCCTCTTCGCGCCTTCACGCGATCCCCTTTTGTTCTTTTTGCTGTCCTACAACCCCGCCTTCATGCCATACTCCGCGCCGCTCTTTGATTCGGTCGATCTCCCCCGCGCCGGCGGGCCGCCGGCCGACCCGCCGTGCCCGACGCGCACGACCCGTCGGGAAAGCCAAGACAAGGGGGACGTAGTGTCAACTTCGCAAGCTTCCACGCCGTTACGAGGCGCAGTGTAACGAAAAGGGCGGCGAAGCTTTTGCCCCGCCGCCCTTTCCGCGTTTCAAACCGTGACGATGATCACGTGTTTGACATCGTCGTCTTCACCTCGTTGAAGGTGTTGCCGAGCTGCTTGCCCAGGCCGGTCATCGCGGCGATCGCGGCAACCGCGATCAGCGCGGCGATCAGGCCGTATTCGATGGCGGTCGCGCCCTTCTTATCCGAGAAAATCTTGCGAATCGTCTTCATGATCCGATCTCCAATGGTTCCAAAAACGTTTCAGTCACCCGGCTGAACCGGAGGAAACCGGGCCAGCAGACAAGGAATTAAGACGGGGAGGTTGAGAATCTCTAAACGCGGCGACCGGCCGAAAAACTCAGTCAGGGCTGGCCCCGACCTTGTTGTTGACCGTGTTCCACATATTAGTCGTGACATCGGCGAGCTGCATCAGCGCGGCCATCATCGCGAGCACGATGAACGCGCACATCAGCGCGTATTCGATGGCGGCGCCGCCCTTGCGGTTCCGATAGAGCTTGCGGGCGAAGTGCAGCATCGCGGCCCCATGTTGGTACGACGTCATCGCCACGCCTAGACCGGGAGGGTTAACAAATGGACAAAGCTGGACCGGTTCGGCGCTCGATGCTGGTCGTCGCCGCCGCGTTGATCGATGCGGACAGGCGCGTGCTCGTGCAGCAGCGCGCGTCGGGCAAGGCGCTGGCGGGGCTGTGGGAATTCCCGGGCGGGAAGGTCGAGCCCGGCGAACGGCCCGAAGACGCCCTGGCGCGCGAGCTCGACGAGGAGCTCGGGATCGTGCTCGATCCGGCGGTGCTCTCTCCGGTCGCCTCGACGACGCTTGCGGACGAGGCGCTGGATCTCGAACTGAGGTTGTTCAGCGCACGTGCCTGGTCGGGAACACCCCGGCCGCTCGACGCCGCTGCGCTCCGCTGGTGCTCCGTCGACGATTTGCGCGCCCTACCGATGCCGCGTGCGGACGTGCCGCTGATCGCCCCGCTCGCGTGTTTGCTCAACGCGGCTTGAGCGCGTCGGCGAGCGAGGCGGTGCCGCTGCCGCGGCGCGCCGGCTTGGGCTGCGAGGGCGCGGGCGCCCAACCGGTCAGCGTGACGATGTCGAAGCGCTCGACGGTGCGGCCGTCGGCGTCGGCGCGCGCGGCGAACGCGGCGGCGGCGCGGGCAAGGCCGGCACGGCTCAGCGGTGCGGGGTCGGGCAGCAGGCTGGTCGCCGCCATCCCGCGCAGATCGCGCAACAGACCGAACAGGTCGCGATAACGCACGTTCAGCGTTTCGATGTCGGCGACCGGCAGCGCGAAACCAGCGCGCACCATCAGATCGCCCGCCGAGCGCACGTCGATCCGCGGGTGCGTGCGCGCCGCGGGGCGGTCCGCTTCGGCCTCGAGCAGCACGCCGCGCAGCGTCGCGAGGCTCTCGCCGCCCAGGAACGCACCGAGGAACAGCCCGTCGGGGCGCAGCGCGCGGCGCGCCAGCGTCAGCGCGCCGGGCACGTCGTTGACGCTGTCGAGCACGCCGGCCGAGATCACCAGATCGACGCTCGCGTCGGCGATCGGCAGCCGGTCCTCGTCGGCCTGGAGGCCGCCCGCGAAGGCGTGTCCGGCATCGACGCGGACGATCCGTTTGGCGCCCGGCGGCGTGAAACCGCCGTCGAAGCAGCCCAGATCGAGCACGTCGTCGAAGCCGCGCGTCACTGAGGCGAGGCGATCGGCAATGCCTTCGAGCATCTCGGCGCGCAGGAAATCATGGTCGGCATAGGTCGGCGCGGCGCGATCGCGGAGCAGCCGGCGGCGATGGCGGTCGAAGATGTCGGGGCGGTCCACGTCGGCGCTTGTGCCGCGCCCCCGCTTTGGCGACAAGGGGGCATGGGGGTGGGGAGAGCGATCGGCTGGTGCGTGCGCTGGGCGCTGCCGCCGCGCTGCCCGGGGTGTGGCGCGGTCGCCGAGGCGGATCACCGGTTTTGCGGTACCTGTTGGGGAAAGCTCCGCTTTCTCGGCCCGCCCTGGTGCGCTTCGTGCGGCGAGCCGTTTCCGTTCGATCGCGGTGAGGGTGCGCGCTGCGGGGCCTGCCTCGAGTCGCCGCCGCGGCATGACGGCGCGCGCGCCGCGGTCGCTTATGGCGAGATCGCGCGCCGGGTCGCGCTCCGGTTCAAATATGGCGGCCGCGCCGCGCTCGCCGAAACCGTCGCGCGGCCGATGGCGCGGCTGCTGCCGGGCGACGCCGACCTGCTCGTGCCGGTGCCGCTCCACCGCTGGCGGCTATGGTCGCGCGGGTTCAACCAGGCCGCGCTGATCGCCGCCGCGCTGACGAAGGCGAGCGGGATCGCGAACGATCCGTCGCTGTTGGTTCGCCGCCGCCGAACGCCGCCCTTGCGCGGCATGGGTCCGCGTGCCCGCGCCAAGGCGGTCGCGGGGGCGTTCGCGGTCGGCCCGCGCGGCAAGGCGGTGCTCCACGGCAGGCGCGTGGTGCTGATCGACGACATCCACACCAGCGGTGCGACCGCCGACGCCTGCACGCGCGCGCTGTACAGGGCAGGTGCTGCGCGTGTCACCGTGCTGTGCTGGGCGCGCGTGCTCGCCGGCGAAGCGCACGATTGACAAGCGCGACCGCGCGCCACACCTCGGCCGCATGGCGAAGATCGAAATCTATACCAAGGCGTTTTGCGGCTATTGCCTGCGCGCCAAGCGGCTGCTCGACGACAAGGGCGCCGCCTATGAGGAATATGACATCACGATGGGCGGGCCCAGGCGCGCCGAAATGATCCAGCGCGCCGGCGGCCGGACGACGGTGCCGCAGATATTCATCGACGGCGTGCATGTCGGCGGCTCCGACGATCTCGCCGAAGCCGATCGCGCCGGGCGGCTCGATACGCTGCTCGCCCCATGAAGCTCGCGCTCCTCCAGATGACGAGCGGGATCGATCCCGCCGCCAACGCGCGCACGATCGTCGAGGCGATCGGGGAGGCGGCGGACGCGGGCGCGGCGACGCTCTTCACCCCCGAAATGTCGGGGCTGCTCGATCGCGATCGCGCGCGCGCCGCGACGCACATCGCCACCGAGGCGGACGATCAGGTGCTCGCCACGGTGCGCGAAGCGGCGGCGCGGCATGGGCTATGGGTGCATCTGGGCTCGCTCGCGTTGCGCCGCGACGACGGGCGGCTCGCCAATCGCGGTTTCGTGATCGACGACACAGGCGCCATCCGCGCGCGCTACGACAAGCTACACCTGTTCGACGTCGACCTGCCGAGCGGCGAAAGCTGGCGCGAATCGGCGGCGTTCGCGGGCGGCGATACCGCGACGGTGGTGGAAACGCCGGTAGGGCCTCTGGGCCTGTCGATCTGCTACGATCTGCGCTTTCCCGCGCTCTATCAGGCGCTCAGCACGGCCGGCGCGACGCTGCTCGGCGTGCCCGCCGCCTTCACCCGGCCCACCGGGGCTGCGCATTGGCATGTGCTGCTGCGCGCCCGCGCGATCGAGAACGCCTGTTTCGTCGTCGCCGCCGCACAGACCGGAACGCACGAGGACGGCCGTGCCACCTACGGCCATTCGCTGGTCGTCGATCCGTGGGGCGCGGTGTTGCTCGACATGGGCGAGGACGCGGGGTTGGGGCTGATTGAGATCGATCCCGCCGCGGTCGAGGCGGTGCGCGCGCGCATTCCGGTGATCGGCCATCGCCGCGCCGTTCCTGATGTGGTGAAGGCATGATCGTCTACGACCTGCGCTGTGCGACCGGTCATGTATTCGAGGCGTGGTTCGGCTCGTCCGCCGATTATGACGATCAGCGCGCGCGGGGCCTGGTCGCCTGCCCGATGTGCGGCGACGGAGACATCGAAAAGGCAGTGATGGCGCCCAATGTCGGCGCCAAGGGCAATCGCGGCGCGGTTGCTGCGCCCGCCGAGGCCAAGGCCGCGCTGGCGGCGCTGGCGGCGGCGCAGGCACAGGCGCTCGAAGGCTCCGAATGGGTCGGCCGATCGTTCGCGACGCGTGCTCGCGCGATGCACGAGGGCGAGGAAGCGCACGCGACGATCCACGGCCAGGCGACGCCCGCCGAGGCGAAGGCGCTGGCCGAGGACGGTGTGCCGGTCGCCCCGCTGCCCTTCCCGGTGGTGCCCCCCGGCGCGCGCAATTGACCGGCGCTGGCGCCGCGACTACCAGACCAGCCGCGCCCCCGTAGCTCAGCAGGATAGAGCGACGGTTTCCTAAACCGCAGGCCAGAGGTTCGAGTCCTCTCGGGGGCACCATCCTGAACGAAGCAGACGTCTATCTAACCGATGCAGCCTATCGGCTGCGTATTGGGCCATCCTATATGATGCGCGGTCTCTGCTTCTCTCTTGGTACCACGCTCACCACCCTGTTCGCCGAGATTGACAGCTGCTTCTACGGGGACGGTGTACTTGAGCTTTCACCCACGGAGTTCCGGCGGTTTCCGATTGTCTATCATGAACCCATCAATGAGGCGTGGCAGGCCTTTCTCAATGCCCATGAAGCGGCCGCAGGCCGGGTAGAGGTGATCCTAGACTTAGGCTACAACTAGCTGAAAAAGAAGAAAATGTTTAGCGAGACCCAGCTCAAGATGATGTGGACAGCTTAACCGCCACAATCGAAAGCCGACCAACCTCGCCGGGAACGGAACGGCGATATCAGGAGCGGATCGGCGTCGCGCGTCCGCGCCCGACGGCGATCAGGCTTTGATCGCTTCGGGCCGGCCGGGCTCGACGACATAGCGCGCCAGCGTGCTGACTTTGCCGCCCAGGACGAAGACCTGATCGACGACGCGCAGATCGGTGTGCCAGCGCTTCGGTGCGATATCGAATGTCAGATAGCCGCGCTGATCGTGGATCATCGAGATGTGCGGGTTGGTCGAACGGCGGGGATCGGGGCCGATCGGCATGCCGTTGGTGCTGATCGAGCTAATCGACGTGCCATGAAATTCAGGGGCCGCCGGCGGGCTTTCGAGATCGCCCGGCCGCGAGGGCACATTGCCGATGAAGAACATATGGCTATCGCCGCCGGTGATGACGACGTTCTTGCCGCGCTGCCGGATCGTCTGCACCAGCCGCTCGCGGGCGTCGGGATAGCCCGTCCAGTTGTCATAGCCGTTCGACGGCACCTTCTGCGCCGAGCGGTCGAACGGCATGACGAGCCCGCCCAGTCCGAGCAGGTTCCAGTCGAAGGCGGGCGTCAGGCCGTCATCGAGCCAGCGTTCCTGTGCGCCGCCCAGCATCGTACCCGGCGCGTCGCGGGTGTCGACACAATTGCCGTTGCCGGGCTTCTCGCACAGGCGGATGCTGCGGTAGCTGCGCTTGTCGAGAACGTGGAGGCGCATCAGTCGCCCGAAATCGAGCCGGCGATAGGGGCGCGGCGATCCGTGATGGGGGAATTGCGCCATCCGCACGGGGCTGTGCTCATACCATGCCTGCATCGCCGCCGCCCGGCGCAGCAGGAAGGTCGCGGCCGGGGTGGTGTCGGCATCGAGGTCGCCGCCCCAGTCGTTCACCACCTCGTGATCGTCGAAGGTCGAGACGAACGCCGCGGCGGCATGTGCGGCCTTCAGATCGGGATCGGCCTTATAGAGCGCGTAACGCTGCCGGTAATCGTCCAGGCTATAGATCTCGTCGCTGTTGTGAAGCCGCACGAGCGGCGCCTTCTTCGCGGCCGCAAGGCTCGCGGTTTTGCCGTCATAGATATAGTCGCCATAATGGTAGACCAGATCGAGATCGGCTTCCTCGCTGATATGCCGCCAGGCGGTGAAGAGGCCGCGCTCGTAATGCTGGCACCCCGCGACCGCCATCCGCAGCCGGTCGACCGCCGCTCCGGCAGCGGGCGCAGTGCGCGCGGTGCCGGTGTCGCTGACGATGCCGTCGACGACGAAGCGATACCAGTAGCGGCGATGGCTGCCGAGGCCCGCGATCTCGACATGCACCGAATGTGCCAGCTCCGGTCGGGCCAGCGCGTGGCCGGAGCGCACGATCCGATGAAATCCGTTGTCCTCGGCGATTTCCCACCCGACCAGGACGGCTTTTGCGGGCATCCCGCCGTGCGGATCGAGCGGCTTGGGCGCGAGCCGCGTCCAGATGACGAATCCGTCCGGCGTCGGATCGCCGGCGGCGACGCCCAGCGCGAACGGATCGTCAAGGAATTTGGGCGCCGCCAACGCGGGCGCGCGCGTCAGCGCGGCGAACAGCGCCGCGTGGCCGCCGACGCGCAGAAGGGTACGACGGTCGAACGAATGTCCGGTCATCAGGCTGGCCTCGCTCTGGTCATCGTGAAGGAAAGGCGACGCAGGGCATCGTCAGCTCTCGATATAGCGCATGATCGCGCCGTGCGCGCCCTCGCGCCAGACGCAGTCCAGCGCGTCCGCGAAGGCGGCGGCGAGCGCGGGGTTGTCGGCGAGGTCGCCGTAGATCGGGCGCATCCCGATCCAGCGGGCGGGATCATCTCTGGCCGCGCGCGCAGTCACCGTCAGCATTTCCCAGTCGGGGTCGTTGGGCGCGATCGTCTGCCCCTCGGCGTCGACGCCATAGCAATAACGGCACCATAAGGCGCTCGCGAGGATCAGCCCGGCGGGTACGACGCCGCGCGCGAGATTGTCGCCGATCGAAGGAATGACGAATTTGGGCTGTCGGTTCGATCCGTCGAAGCACAGCCGACGCGCGGTGTCGGCGATTTCGGGGTTTGCGAACCGCGCGAGGATCAGCCGCTTGTAATCGTCCAGATCCTGGCCGGGCACGGGCGGAACGATCGGCACGATCTCGTCGGTCTCGATCCGGTCGACGAAGCCCGCGATCACCGGATCGGCCATCGCTTCATGGACATGCCCGATTCCAAGCAGTTCCGCCGGATAGCCGAGTATTGCATGACCACCGTTGAGGATACGGATTTTCATCGTCTCAAAATCGTGGACGCGCGCCGAAAAGGTGACGCCGACCTTTTCCAGCGCGGGGCGCCCGGCGGAGAAACGATCCTCGATCACCCACTGGCGGAACGGCTCGCACGTCACCGGCACCGGATCGTCGCCAAGGCCGAAGATAGCCGCGATCGCGCGCTCGCGCTCGCCGGTGGCGGGTGCGATGCGATCGACCATCGCGTTCGGGAAGGCGACATGCGCGTCGATCCAGTCGGCGAGGCCGGGATCGGACAATCGGGCCAGCCCCGTCACCGCCGCGCGAGCGATATTGCCGTTGCCGGGCAGGTTGTCACACGATAGCACGGTGAAGGGCGCGATGCCGGCATCGCGGCGCGCCCTGAGCGCCGCGACGATCGCCCCGAAGGCAGTTGCGGGGCGGTCGGGGGTATCGCCGTCTGCGACGATGGCGGGCGCACAGGGATCGAACCGGCCGCTCGCGGGATCGATGAAATAGCCGCCCTCGGTGATGGTGAGCGAGACGATGCGGATTTCAGGACGTCGCATCGCCGCGATCAGCGGGCCGTTGGCGGGATCGACCTCGACGAAATCGACCATCGAGCCGACCCGTCGCGCGCGCCTGCCGTCCGGGCCCAGCTCGATCACCGTCGACAGCCAGTCCTGCACCTTCAGCGCCTCGCGCGTCCGGGCGTCGGCCGGGCGCACGCCCGCGCCGATGATCGCCCAGTCGTGATCCTCGCCCAGCGCGAACAGATCGTCGAGATAGGCCGCCATGTGCGCACGGTGAAAATTGCCCACCCCGATATGAACGATTCCGGGCGTCAACCGGGCGCGGTCATATCGGGGCTCGGCAACGTTCATCTCATGCGCTTCCGGTACAGCCGCGCCATCGTCACCGGGCGGCGCTGATCGCGGGATAGGTAGTCAGCTCGATCGGATCGGCGGGCGCGACGACGTTGTCGAAATCGACCACCGCGCCCTGCGCGATCAGCGTTTCGCGCAGATGCTCGAAATTCATGGCCGACATGCTGTAGCCATGCCGGACGCTCAGCGCCGCCGCCGTGCCTGCGCCCTGGCCCATCGCCATGCAGGTCGCCATCACGCGTACCGAGCCGAAACCGGGGCCGTCCGCGCTCAGGCAGCGTCCCGCTGTGACGAGGTTGATGCTGCCGCGCGGCACGAGGCAGCGGAAGGGGACGTTATATTCCTGCCGCGGGATGACGAGACCGTTTTGGTCGTTGCTGTCGCTCGCGTGGATATCGATGACGTGCGCACCCTTCGCGATCGTGTCGGGAAACGCCTTGGGAAACAGGATGTCGTCGCGCTGCAATTCGTAAAGGCCGACGATGTGATACGATTCGCGCACTCCCGTCTGGATACCCGATTTCGCCAGCCAGCAATCGCGGAATTCCGGGAATTCGCGGCGCAGCACCTCGATGATGAGCTGCAGGTTCTCGCGCAGGCTGCATTCGGTGCGCGTGAACCATTCGGGATCGCTGGCGTCGGTCGCCTCGCGCAGCACGTTGATGCTGACCATGCCGTCGTGGAAGAACTTGTTGATCCACGGCCCGCCGAAAATCGGGATCTCGCCTTGCTCGTTGAGTTGGAGCAGGCGGTCGCGGATCGTCTCGGATACCGGCAGCATCCCGTCGACCGCATCGCGGAACAGATAATCGAGCGCCTCGGTGTCCACCCCGCCAAGCTGGAACCACAAGGTCGCCGGTTGCAGCACCTCGCCCTTGGTCGTCGGAAAGCCCGCCGCGCGCACAAGGTCCGCGTCACCAGTGCAATCGACGAACACCTCGGCGGAATAGGCGACACGACCGGCCTTGTTCTGGACGATCACATGGGTCACGCGGTCGCCCTCGACCACGCAATCCGAAAACCAGCTGTGATAGAGCAGCGTCACCCCGCTTTCGAGCAGCAGGCGCTGCGCGGCGAGCTTCATGATCTCGTCATTGACCGGGAAATTGCCGCTTTCGAGCGTAACGTCCGCGCCACCGAGCTCGGCCGCCTTGCGAAGCAGTTCGAAGGGGATGCCGCCGATATGCTGCTTGCCGAAGTGGCGGAACTCGCTGATCGGCGTCACCAGCGCGCTCGTCGACATTCCGCCGACAAAGCCATAACGCTCGATCAGCAGGGTTTTCGCGCCGTTGCGCGCTGCGGCCACCGCGGCGATCAGTCCCGCCGGGCCGCCGCCGCAGACGATGACGTCATAGCTGCCGACGACGGGCGCCTCGCTGGCGGGAACGCTGATCGAGGCAGGATGATTGGGCATCGCGATTATGCTTCTTTCTGGCGGTTGGCGTTCAAAAGGGAGGCATCAGGGTGCGCGCCAACCGCATCGGTCGATCCTGCTTTACCCGTATCACCATCAGCATTTGCCGCACGTTAGATATCGATAATGTATCCCTGCCACAGGGAATGTCGACAGTCAATTAAATCATTATCTATCTGAAAATAATACACTAATGTGTAGATCGCTACATCGGGTGTTTGTCGATGCGTACGATAGAATCTCCATTTTAAGATAACGATAATGATCGTTTGGCGCATGGCTTGTCGGACGCTAGAGTCGCGTCGGCAAATCACGGGGACGCGGGCATGACGGATGGGAACAGGGGGCGGCGTCCGCCCACGCTTCAGGATCTGGCCAAGGTCGTCGGGCTGACGGCGAACACCGTGTCGCGCGCGCTCAACGACCGGCCGGGCGTCAGCGCCACCACCCGTGCGCTCATCAAGGCGGAGGCGGAACGGCTGGGCTACGTTCCCAACGTCCACGCGCGCTCGCTCGTGCTCGGCGGGCGCAAGACGATCGGTGTCATCGTCTCCAATATCTCCAACCCCTTCTTCGCCGATCTGGTCAGCGAGGTCGAGTTGCAGGCGCAGCATGCGGGTTACACCGTGCTGCTGTTGCTGTCCTACGAATCGGCGGAACGCGAGCGCGACGCGATCGGCCGCGCGCTGCGGTCGGGGCTGGACGGTCTGATCGCGGCCCCGGTGCAGGAACGGTCCGACGCCTGGGCGCCGGTGCTCAAGGCTGGGATCCCGCTGGTCCTCGTCAGCCGCGAGCTGCCGGAGCTGAACGTCGATTTCTATTCGACCGACAACGAGGCGGGTATCCAGCTCACCACCGAGGCGGTGCTCGCGCGTGGCGCGAAGGACGTCGTGCTGCTCGACGAGGATATGCCTTTTTCCACCATCCGGCTGCGCACCGAGGGGTTCCGGCGTGCGCTCGAGCAGCACGGGCTGCCATTCGATCCGCGCAACAATCTCGCGCTGATTCCGCCGGCGCGCTCGTTCCGCGTCTCGCAATCGTGGCACGCCGACGATGCCTATCGCGTCGCCAGCGATCTGCTCGATCGCGGGCGGCGGCCTGATGCCTTCGTCGTCGGCGACGATTATTACGCGCTCGGCCTGTATCGCGCGCTCGGCGAGCGCAACATCCGGATTCCCGACGACGCGCTGGTGATGGGATGGGGCAACCATCCGTTCACCCGCTTCATGGACCCGCCGCTTTCCACCTTGCTCCTGCCCTTCGAAGAAGTCGCGCGCCGCGCCACGCGGCGGCTGCTCGATCGCATTCAGGGCAAGGCCGACGATCGCGTCGTCAACGATCACATCGTTCCCGAACTCGTCATTCGCGCGTCAAGCATGCGCTGATTGTTTGCGCCGCCTGCGCCCGATCACCACGATCAGGATCACCGCCGATAACGGGTGCAGCACGGCCAGTCCGGTGAACAGCGCGACATAATCGAAATGCGCGAGGATCGATCCTGCGAACAGGTTGAACACGAGCGCCGTGCTGGCGCCGACCGCGCCGAGAATCCCCACCGCCGAGGCATTGACGCGCGCCGGAAACAGGCCCGCCAGCAGCACGTAATAGCCCACGAACCAGCCCTGGCAGACCACGACGACGATGGTGATGATGGCGATCGCCACCACCACGCTCGAGGTCATGGTGATGAACGCGCCCAGCGGCATCAACGCGGCGGTGAGCGCGAAAATCCAGAGCTGGACGCGGATCGAATCGTGCCCGCGCTCGGTGAAGCGATCCACTATGCGGCCCAGCACCATGCACGCCAGCACGGCGGCGATGAACGGCAGCCCGCCGACGATCCCCAGTTCGGACAGCGACAGCCCGGCGCGCTCCTGCAGATAGCCGGGAATCCAGAACAGGTAGAAATACCAGACCGGATCGCTCAGCATCCGCGCCGCGATGATCGCCCAGAATCTCTTGTCGCGCATCAGCCCGCGAATCGAGGCGTCGCCTTCGTCGACCGGCTCGGGCAGAGTCGGCGCGGCATCCGCGATCGGCTGGGCGGGGGGCGTGTGCCGGGTGTCGGTGAACCACCACAGGATCGCGATGACGATCCCGATCGCGCCCGGAATCACGAAGGCGGCGCGCCAGTTGATGACCGTCGCAAGCACCGCGATCAGCGGCGGCGCGAGGATGGCGCCGATATTGCCGGCCGGCGTGGCGATACTGATCGCCAGCGCGCGGCGCTCGATCGGAACCCAGTTCAGGATGGCGCGCTGAACCACCGGAAACGCGCCCGGCTCGGCGGCGCCCATCAGCACACGCGACGCGGCCAGATGCGAAAAGGTGTGCGATAGGCCGGACGCGATGTTCGCCACCGACCAGCCGACCGCGAACACCGTCATGCAAATCCGCGTGCCGACGCGGTCGATCAGCCGCCCGGCAACGACATACATCACGATATAGGGCAACATGAACGCGAAGGTCAGCAGCGAATAAGCTTCGTCGTCGAAATGCAGCTCGTTCTTCATGATCGGCTTGAGAATGGAGAGCGTCTGCCGATCAAAATAATTGAGCACCAGAAGCGCCATCAACAGCCCGATGATGAACCAGGCTTTGGGCGGCATCTTCTTCGCCGGCGCGGCGTCGGCGGGCGCGGTCGGGGCTGGGGTCATCTGGCGGATCCGATCGATTGGGAACGAGGTGCCGGGGCGCAATAAGCCTGCCCGACGGGGCTGGTGATGTCATCCCGCGCACGCGGAGAGACGAAGACGGCGAGGCGTGGCGGCCACGCGCCAACCGATGGGAGTGGGCCAGGGCCGAGCACATGCGCCGACGGCGCCGTCGCCGCGGCGTCCGAATCGCTGCGCGCCGGGATGATGCGACGCGCGCCGGTGATCGTCCCCTCCTGTAACATTATCGTTATCTTAGTGTGACATATATCGCATGTCTATACGGCATGAACTCGTCCATAAAATGGAAAAATACTGTGTTAAAACAACAATATATGAATGAAGTTGACTGTCATCACCAACTCTGGCAGGCTTACATTAACGATATCGTGAAGGCTTGTCGCAAGCGACTTTGTGCCGAGCGATCGAGGTTGCGCGGGCATTTGCGTGTCGGCCTCCTATTGGGGTGGGATTCATATAATAATCACAATATGTTAGTGGAGGAAGTAATGGGATCGAAGGCCAAGCTGTTCCGTGCGACGTCGATCATCTCGCTGCTGATGGCGACAGTTTCGCCGGCATTCGCCCAGGAAACGCCGTCGGCGTCCGATGGGCTTACCAGCCCGACCGCGCCCGAGGACGCGATCGTCGTCACCGGGTCGCGCATCGCCCGGCCCGAACTCGAATCATCGATGCCGGTCAGTGTCACCAATATGGATCAGGCACTCGAACTCGGTCGCGTCAGCGCGATCGAGGCGCTCGAACTCGATCCGGCGCTCGGCACCAATCAGGATCTCAGCAGCGATGTTCGAGGCTGGGATGCCGGTATCGCGGCGGTTAACCTGCGCGATCTCGGCACCAACCGCAGTCTGACGCTGATCGACGGGCAACGCCGCGTCTCCGGTTCGGCGCGGTCGTCCGCGGTCGATATCGGCATGATCCCGGTGAGCATGATCGACCGGATCGAGGTCGTCACCGGCGGTGCCGCGGCGATCTACGGCGCGGATGCCGTCACCGGGGCGGTCAACGTCATCACCAAGCGCGGTATCGAGGGACTTCACGTCTCCGGGCTGACCGGCATTTCGGAGCATGGCGACGCCGCGAAATATCTGGTCTCGATTTCCACCGGCGGCAAGTTCGCCGATGGCCGGGGCTCGTTCTCGATCGGCGGCACCTATTCGCAATCCAATCCGCTGATCTATACGGACCGCTTCGCCTGGACCGACTGGCCGACCTATCGTGCCAATCCAGAGAATACCGGTATCGGCGACGGGATTCCTGATCGCGTCTATTCGCCGCATACCCGGCAGCTCTATTACGATTACGTCCCGACCTACTGGCTCAACGGCAAACGCTACATGGTCGATAACGGCAATGTGCGTGAATCGAAGTGTGGTATCGAATACAGCCCCGGCCAATATGCGGTGTGCGACGGCGGCGATGGCCGGAACCTGAGCGATCGCGACCAGTTCCGCGGCGGTCTCAAGTCGCTCGCGTTGATGGGGCGGGTCGATTACGAGATCGCCGACGGTATCGAATTCGGCACGCACTTTTCCTATGCGCGCCAGAAATATGACGGAACGTACAATTATTGGCGCGACGACAGTCGCGCGACCTATTTCTCCGGCCCGGTTCCGGGCGGTCGCGGCGCAGTCGCGCAGCTCGATAATCCCTATCTGCCTGATTCGGTTCGGCAGGTAATGCTCGATAACAACCTCACCTCGCTCTACATCGATCGCACCTACGGCAACTTCCCCGAGCGCGAGGAGGATCATAACCGCGAGAGCTACACCATCGGCACCTCGCTCGGCGGCAAGCTGGGCTCGCGGTTCAAATGGGAAGCCTTCTGGCAATATGGTCGCGTCACCGATCGCGTCACCGAGGCGAACGTTCCGTGGAAGTCGCACTGGATCGCCGCGCGCGACGCGATCGCCGATCCGGTCACGGGCGAGCCCATCTGCCGCGACGAGGCGGCGCGTGCGCAGGGCTGCGTGCCGTTCGATATCTTCAGCACCGAGCCGGCGACCGAGGCCCAGATCAAATGGGCGATGGCCGACCGCCACGAACGGCGCGTCAACACGCAGCAAATTTACGGCGCGAATATCAGTGGTTCGCTGTTTGCGCTGCCTTATGGCGACGTTTCGGTCGCGCTCGGCGCCGAGTACCGCCGGGAGGCGCTCGAGACCACCGACGATCCCCTCGCGCTCGCCGGGGAACTGGTCTACGGTGCCGGCCCGAGTGAGCATCCCGAACTCGACGTGGCGTTCAACGTCAGCGAGATCTATGGCGAGGTGGTCGTTCCGATCCTCAAGGATCTGCCGTTCGTCCGCCGGCTCGAGGTCGAAGGCGCCTATCGCTATTCGGATTACAGCACCGTCGGCGGCACCAACGCTTGGAAGGCGGGGGCGATCTGGTCGCCGGTCGATGGTATCACCTTCCGTGGCGTGCGGTCGCGCAGCGTCCGAACGCCCAATTTCGGCGAGCTGTACGAGGCCAAGGTCGAGACGCTCACGGGAGCCTATACCGACGCGTGCTCACTGGCCCTGTATTACGCCTCGGAAACGCGGGCGGCGAACTGCAAGGCGCTGGGCATCGACACGCCGTTCGAGACGCCCCGGATCGGCCCGGTCGTCGTCACCGGTGGCAACCCCGATCTCAAACCCGAAACCTCGAACAGCCTGACGCTTGGCGTCATCCTGCAACCGGGCTTCCTGCCGGGCCTCGATGTGACGGTGGATTACTGGGATATCGACATCAAGAATGTCATCACCCAATTCTCCTACGCCACGCTCATCCGGCTGTGCGTCGACGCGCCGACGATCGACAATCCTTATTGCGCCCGCGTGACGCGCGATCCAGCGACGGGCTACGCCACCCGTGTCGAATCGAACCAGCTCAACGCCGCACGGCTCTATGCGCGCGGTATCGATGTCGGCGCGTCCTATCACAGGCCGCTGGGCCCGGGCATGCTCAACCTGTCGTTCAAGGGCAGCTATCTGCTCGACAAGGTTACGGAGACCACGCCGGGGATTCCTGAGGGTGATGTGGCCTATGACGGCGCTTGGGAAAACCCGCGCTTCCGGGGCAATTTGCTGACCTCTTATCGGATCGACGATCTCAACGTCGCGATCAACACGCGCTTCGTCAGCGCTGCGACCTATGAGCTGAACACAGATTCGGACGAGGCGTATCCGCAGCAGCATCTTCCGGCCAAGGTCTATAACGACGTGACGCTGCAATATGATATCGCGAAGAAATTCCAGCTCGGCGTTGGCGTGAACAACATCCTCAACGTCATGCCGACGTACCTGCCGACGGTTTACCGCGACGACAGGATCTACGGCATCGTCGGCCGCTATTTCTTCACGACGATCAAGATGGATTTCTGATCGAGACTGGAATCGCAAGCGAGGGGGCCATCTCCCTCGCTTGCCGTCCGAACGAGGGGAGCAGAAAATATGGTCCGATCCGTCATCGCCATTGCGGGGGTGCTGGCGCTCGCCGTTCCCGCTGTTGCTCAGACCGCGCCGAACGACATCAAAGCGGCGGCGGTGAGCGGCGCCAAGGCGGAGGTGGTGCGTGGCGTGGAAGCGCGCGCGAAGCTGTCGCAGGTCATCAACGACGAACTGTTCAGCTATGCCGAGATCGGATTTCAGGAGCATGAGACCGCGCGGTTCCTGACCGCCCTGCTCGAAAAGAACGGCTTCGTGGTCGAGCGCGATGTCGCGGGCCTGCCGACGGGGTGGACCGCGCGGTGGACGAACGGCGCCGACGGCCCGGTGATCGCGCTGGGCAGCGACATCGACGGCATCCCTAAAGCCAGCCAGACGCCGGGCATTCCCTGGCGCAAACCGATGGTCGAGGGCGCGCCGGGGCATGGCGAGGGCCACAATAGCGGGCAGGCGATGAACATCGTCGCGGCGCTGGCGGTGAAGGACTGGATGGTCCGCACGCATACGCCGGGCACGCTGGTGATCTGGCCGGGCGTCGCCGAGGAATTGCTGGGCGGCAAGGCGCGCTTCGTGCGCGCGGGCGTGTTCAAGGATGTCGACGCCGTGATCTTCAGTCATGTCAGCAGCCAGCTCGCGACCGCCTGGGGTCAGCCCAACGGCACCGGCATGGTCAGTGTGGAATATACCTTCAAAGGCGAAAGCGCGCACGCCGCGGCGGCGCCCTGGCGGGGGCGCTCGGCGCTCGACGGCGTCATGGCGATGGCCGACGGCTGGGAGATGCGGCGCGAGCATCTGCGCCCCGAGCAGCGCTCGCATTATGTCATCAGCGAAGGCGGCGATCAGCCGAACGTCGTGCCTTCCGAGGCGAAAATCTGGTTCTATCTGCGCGAGATGAACTTCGATGCGATCGGCAAGATGCTGTCGACCGCCGACGACATTGCCGACGGCGCGGCGAAGATGACGAGCACCAGCGTCAGCCGGCGGATTCTGGGCGTCGCGGCGACCCAGCATTTCAATCGGCCGATCGCCGAGGCCGCTCAGGCCAATATCGCCGCGGTCGGCCTTCCCAAATGGGATGCCGACGATCAGGCATTCGCGCGCAAGGTGCAGGCAAATGTCGGGGCCACGGTGAAGACGGGGTTGCCGACCAAGCTGGCGGCGTTCGGACCGCCGCCCAAGGAGCCGAAATCAGCCGGATCGGACGATATCGGCGACGTAAGCTGGACGGTGCCCACCATCACTATCCGTTATCCGGCGAACATTCCGGGGCTGCCGGGGCACAATTGGGCGAACGCGATCGCGATGGCGACCCCGATCGCGCACAAGGGCATTCAGGCGGGCTCCAAGGTGATGGCGATGACGGTGGTCGACCTGCTGACCAAGCCGACGTTACTGGCTGACGCGAAGCGCTATTTCCGCGACGTTCAGAACAAGGACCAGCATTACGTGTCGATGCTGGCGAAGGACGATACGCCGCCGCTGTGGCTGAACGCGGAAACCACGGGGCACTTCAAGCCCGATCTGGCCAAATATTATTACGATCCCGAACGCTACGAAACCTATCTCGAGCAGCTCGGGGTCAAGTGGCCGACATTGGCGGACGGTCCGGCGAAATAGGATCGCCGCGCCACGGGCCGATCGCCGCGCGCGGCCCTGCCATCGACCAGCCAAGCAGAGAAACCGTCAATGTTCCAGCCTCCCATTCTCACCCGTCGCCGCCTGCTGACGCGAACGGCGCAGGCCGCCTCCGTCGCAGCGGCGTCGATGCTGATGCCCCCCAATGTGCAGAAGCTGATGGCGCAGGCGCCGCGCCGCGCGGGGACGCTGAAGGACATCAAGCACGTTGTCCTGCTGATGCAGGAAAACCGGTCCTTCGATCATTATTTCGGCACGTTGTCGGGCGTGCGCGGCTTCGGCGATCCCGATGCGCTGATGCTGTCGACCGGCAGAAACGTCTTTCATCAGCCCGATTCCGCCAGCCCGGACGGCTACCTGCTGCCTTTCCACCTCGATACCTTTTCCACCAACGCCCAGAAGCTGCCCTCGACCAGCCATGAATGGGCGGTCCAGCACCAGGCGTGGAACGGCGGCCGGATGGATCAATGGCTGCCTGCGCACCGCGGCGCCGACGGCGCGCACGGCCCCTACACGATGGGCTATTTCAAGCGCGAGGATATCCCCTTCCACTATGCGCTGGCCGAAGCATTCACGATCTGCGACGCCTATCATTCCTCGGTGATCGGCCCGACCTGGCCCAACCGGCTCTATTACCTGACCGGCATGATCGATCCCGACGCGACCGGCGGCGGTCCCGTGACCCGCAACTTCATGCCCGGCGACGGTTTTCGCTGGAAGACCTATGCCGAGCGATTGCAAGAGGCCGGGATCGACTGGCGGATCTACCAATATGGCGAGGCGGGGAAGCGCCCGCACAACATGTTCAAATATTTCGAGCAGTTCAGGAACGCCCCGGCGGGGTCGCAACTGGCGCTCCGCGGGATGCCCGACGCCGACGAGGGGCGCTTCGCGCACGACGTGCTGCACGATCGCCTGCCCACGGTGTCATGGCTGATGCCGTCTGCGATCGAGAACGAGCATCCCGACCACATGCCCGCTGCGGGCGCGCATTTCATCGCGCGAACGCTGAACGAGCTTGCAGCCAATCCCGACGTCTGGGCGAAAACCGTCTTCATCCTCAATTATGACGAGAACGATGGCCTGTTCGATCATGTCGCGCCGCCCGTGCCGCCGGCCGGCACGGCAAACGAGTTCGTCGACGGCGTGCCGATCGGCGCGGGCTTTCGTGTGCCGTGCATCATCGTCTCGCCGTGGACGGTGGGCGGCTGGGTATCCAGCCAGTTGTTCGATCACACCTCGACGCTCCAGTTCCTCGAACGGATCACCGGCGTGCGCGAGTCTCATATCAGCGACTGGCGCCGCCGGACCTTCGGCGACCTGACCTCGGTGTTCCGGTTCGATCAGCCCGAGGCCAGGCCGCCGGCGCTGCCGGGAACGGCGGAATCGCTGGCGCTCGCGACGAAGGCTGCGGCCAGCTTCCCTGATCCCACGATTCCGTATGCCGACCAAAAACCTCCAACGCAGGAGCGCGGTCGGCGTAAGCGGGTCCAATGATCTCGTCGGGCGCCTCGCGGCAGAAAACAGCGGAAGGCTGATATGAAGAACTGGATTGGCGTCTCGATTGGTCTGACGCTGGCGGCGGTTTCCGCGGGCGGCGCGTGGGGCGTCGACCATGTCGAGGGGTATCTGCCGACGGCGGAGATCGACGTGACGCGGATTCTCGAGCCGGCGCCGCGCCCCGGCGATCCGCGCTACGAAACAGATCGCGAGATTTTCCGCGCCACGCGCGCCCTGATCGGAACGTCGCGCTGGGATATGGCGACCAATGATGCGAAGCTCGACCCTGCGTCGCTGCTTCGAGACTATAGTTGTGCGGTGGGCATTTCGCTGACGCCGCAGAATGCGCCAAGGCTCACTTATGTCCTCAGGCGCGCCGCGACCGATACCGCCCGCGAGACCGGCGAGGCGAAAGAAATCTACCAGCGGCACCGCCCATATACGATCGACAAGGGCGAAATCTGTCAGCCGGAATCGGAACTGTACGACACGAAGGCGGGGCGGGTGAGCTACGATTATCCCTCCGGTCATACCACGCGCGGCTGGACCTATGCGCTGGTGCTTGCCTCGATCGCGCCGGACAGGGCGCAGCAGATTCTGGAACGCGGCCGCGCTTATGGCGACAGCCGCTTCGTGTGCGGCGCGCACAACGAAAGCGCGGTGGAAGCGGGGATGCTCTCGGCGACGGCGACGATGACCGCGATTGCGGGCAAGCCGGCCTATCAGGCGGACCTGTCGGCCGCGCGTGCGGAACTCGCGGCATTGCGCCGCACCGGCAAACCCCCGCAGGATTGCGCTGCCGAAGCCAATCTCATCGGGCAGCGCGTGATGCCCCGGCTCGCCGAGGAGCGCTGAGCGCCGGGCGCCCTATTCCGGGAAAAACATCGAATGACGGAAACGCATATCTTCGGTCTCGAACTGGGCGGGACGAAGTGCATCGCGCTGCGCGCCGACGGGCGCCAGATCATCGACAGCGTCACGATTCCGACGACCGAGCCCCACGCCACTCTTGGCGCGGCGGACGAGCTGTTCGAGGGTTGGCGGCGCGAACGGCGGCCCGATGCGCTGGGCATCGCCAGCTTCGGCCCCGTCGCCGTCGACCGTCGCAAGCCCGCTTGGGGATCGGTGTTGAAGACGCCCAAGCGCGGCTGGGCCGGAACCGACATTGCCAACCGCTATCGCCGCTTGCTGGATGTCCCGATCGGCTTCGACACGGACGTCAACGCCGCCGCGCTTGCCGAGGCGCGTTGGGGCGACGCGGCCGATACCTCGTGCAATGCCTATATCACGCTAGGGACCGGCATCGGCGTCGGCATCGTCGCCAACGGCGTCCCCGTTCACGGCTGGCTGCATCCGGAATTCGGCCATTTGCGGGCCCGCCGTATGCCGGGCGACGATTTCGTCGGCACCTGCCCGTTTCACGGCGATTGCATCGAAGGTTTGATTTCAGGCCCCGCCATCGCCGCGCGGAGCGGCATGCCCGGTGGTCACATCAGCGACGATCATCCCATGTGGGCCGGGGTCGTCCACGATCTCGGCGAGTTGGTCGCCGGGTTGCTCCTGGCCGTCTCGCCGGAACGGATCACGCTTGGCGGAGGCGTGGCCTGTGGACGACCTTGGCTCGTCGAGCGCGCGCGACACGCGGTCATCAGGTCGCTGGGCGGATATTTTGAAGATTTGCCGAACAATATCGGAACGATGATCACCTTGGCGACCTTGGGAAATCAAGCGGGCCCGCTCGGCGCGATTGCGCTCGGCCTGGCCGCCCGTGAAGAAGCTGGTTTTTGATGACAGTCGGCCCCCAGCGCCATGAGTCCATCCTATTCATACATCCAGGTCGTCGTGCAGGCGGATTAGATAAGGGCAGATTGTAGGAGCATTCATAGGAGCACGAACGTCAACGACTGGGGAACGGAACCTGACCTAAACGCTCCTTCTGATCAAAATTATCCAGCCTTTTGAGTGCCCAGCTCAGTCCTCTCGGGGGCACCAGCACTTTCTTTCGTTACACTGCCAGCTGGCGCGCGAGCATCGTGTGCCAGCCGGCGAGCCGTCGGGTGCGGTCTTCGGGCGCGATCGCGGGCGTGAAGCGTCGGCGGGCGGGGCGCATCGTCGCGGCCTCCTCGAGCGAGGCGAACAGGCCGGCGCCGAGTCCCGCGAGCATCGCCGCGCCGAGCGCGGTGGTCTCGACATCTTCGGGCCGCTCGACGGGCAGGTCGAGCATGTCGGCGAGGTCTTGCGCCATCCAGTCATTCGCGCTCATCCCGCCATCGATCCGCAGCGATTGCCATGCCGCGCCGTCGGCGGCGAAGGCCTCCATCAGATCGTGGCACTGGTGCGCGAGCGATTCCATCGCCGCGCGCACGATCTGTTCGCGTGTGGTGCCGAGCGTGAGGCCCAAGATCGCGCCGGTGGCATCGGGCCGCCAGTGCGGCGCCCCCAATCCGGCGAGTGCGGGGAGGACGTAGACGCCGCCATTGTCGGGCGTGGCGCGCGCGATCGTTTCGGTATCGGCGGCGCGATCGATCCAGTCGAGCTGGTCGCGCAGCCATTTGACGAGGCTGCCCGCGACGAACACCGAGCCTTCGAGCGCGTATTGCCGCTGTCCGGCAAGCTGGAGCAGCACCGTGCCGAGCAGGCGATGTTGCGAGCGCGGCAATTGCGTCCCCATGTTGGTGAGCACGAAGGCGCCGGTGCCGAACGTGCCCTTGGTGTCGCCGACGTCGAAGCAGGCTTGCCCGATCGTCGCCGATTGCTGGTCGCCGGCCAGACCGCAGATGGGGATCGGGCCGCCGAAATGGTCGGGATCGGTGCTGCCGAACGTGCCCGCCATGTCGACGATCTCGGGCAGCGCGGCGCGTGGTACGTCCATCAGCGCGCACAGTTCCTCATCCCAGCTGCGGCCGTCGAGTGCCAGCAACTGGGTGCGGCTGGCGTTGCTCGCGTCGGTGAGGTGGGCGCCACCGGTGAGCTTCCACACCAGCCAGCTTTCGATCGTGCCGAAGGCGAGCGCGCCGCCGATCGCGCGCGCCTCGGCCACGTTGTCGAGGATCCAGCGCATCTTGGTCGCCGAGAAATAGGGATCGATGACGAGTCCGGTGCGGGTCTGCACCAACGGCTCGTGGCCCGCCTCGACGAGCGCGCGACACTGATCGGCGGTGCGGCGGTCTTGCCAGACGATCGCGCGGGTGATCGGTTCGCCGGTGCTTTTGTCCCAGGCGACGACAGTCTCGCGCTGGTTGGTGATGCCGATCGCCGCGATGTTGTCCGCACCGCCCGCCGTCTCGACCATCTCGACCGCGCAGGCGAGCGTCATGCGCCAGATCTCGTCGGCATCGTGCTCGACCCAGCCGGGACGGGGATAATGCTGCGTCAGTTCGCGCTGCGCGACACCGTGCCGCGTGCCGTCGGGCGCATACAGGATCGCGCGGGTCGAGGTGGTGCCTTCGTCGAGGACGAGGATCAGGCGCTCGTTCATGTCCGCTCCGCCATGTAACGGGCGAGCGCCGCGGCCTGATCGGCGTCGAGGCGCAGCCCCAGCTTGGTGCGGCGCCACAGCACGTCGTCGGCGGTGCGTGCCCATTCGACCGCGACCAGATAATCGACCTCGGCCGAGGTGAGGCCGTGCCCGAATTGCGTGCCCAGATCGCCCGGCGACCGCGCATTCCTCAGCCAACGGCGCGCCCTTGTGCCATAGGCCTTGGCGACACGCTCGACCGTCTCGGGGGCGAGGAACGGGTAATCGCGGGCGAGCCCGGCTTCGAGCGCGGGCAGGCCTTCGG
>Ga0268289_100046_pt1 | contig 98689 bp, 86 predicted proteins | sample MetspNORM_FD_191340 | JGI IMG/M metagenome (GOLD analysis project Ga0268289, IMG submission 191340) | Soil microbial communities from San-Diego area, Southern California, United States - Methylocaldum sp. NOR-M | ecosystem: Environmental > Terrestrial > Soil > Desert | place: USA: California... | reverse complement strand
CGGCGCCGACAGCGCGCGCACCGTGTTGGTCGCCACCGCGCGCACGCGCTGCGGCGGGATGTCGCGGATGCGCTGGCCGAAGCGCGACAGGCATTCGAGCGCGCGCTGGCGCACCTCCAGGGTCAGCCCGCCCTTGCCGTCCAGGCCCTCGGCCAGGCGCACGGTCTCGCGCAGGCGGTCGACGATGCGCAGCTGTCCCAGCGTGTAGCGCGCCACCACCATGTGGAAGCTGTTGGAGCCCAGGTCCACCGCGGCGAGCAGGTCGCCGTCGCGCAGCGGCGGCGCGGTGGTCGGTACGAAGGCGGGGAAGGGCGCGGTCGCGCTCATGCGCACACCTTCGCCAGCAACGCGGCCTGCGCGGAGTGCGGCATCTCGCCCTCGCGCGGTTCGACCTTGCGGTAGCCGCCGTCGGCCTGCAGCTCCCAGGCATTGAAGTTGTCGGCGAGGTAGTTGTCGAGCACTTCGTCCTGGATGCGGCCGGCAATCGCGGGATCGAGGATCGGGAAGCCGATTTCCACCCGCCGCAGCAGGTTGCGCTCCAGCCAGTCGGCACTGGTGCAGAACAGGTCGGGATCGCCGTCGTTGCCGAACCAGTACACGCGGCTGTGCTCGAGGAAGCGGCCGACGATCGAGCGCACGCGGATGTTGTCGGAAACCCCGGGCACGCCCGGGCGCAGCGTGCAGGCGCCGCGCACCACCAGGTCGACCTGCACCCCGGCCTGCGAGGCGGCGTACAGCGCGCGGATCACCCGCGGCTCGTTGAGCGCGTTCATCTTGGCGACGATGCGGCCGGGCCGCCCGGCGCGCGCGTGCGCGGCCTCGCGCTCGATCCGCGCCAGCACCCCGGCGTGCAGGGTGAACGGCGATTGCAGCAGGCGCTGCAACCGGATCGCCGGCGCCAGCCCGGACAGCTGCTGGAACACCAGGTGCACGTCGTTGCCGATGTCCGGGTCGGCGGTGACCAGCCCGAGGTCGGTGTAGGCGCGCGCGGTGCCGGCGTGGTAGTTGCCGGTGCCCAGGTGCACGTAGCGGCGCAGCTTGCGGCCCTCGCGGCGCACCACCAGCAGCATCTTGGCGTGGGTCTTGTAGCCGACCACGCCGTACACCACCTGCACGCCGGCTTCCTGCAGGCGGTCGGCGAAGGCGAGGTTGGCCTCCTCGTCGAAGCGCGCGCGCAGCTCGACCACAACGGTGACGTCCTTGCCGTTGCGCGCGGCCTGCACCAGGTGCTCGATGATCGCCGAGTCCTTGGCGGTGCGGTACAGGGTCTGCTTGATCGCCAGCACGTTCGGGTCCTCGGCGGCCTGGCGGATCAGCTCCAGCACCGGCGTGAAGGCGTCGAACGGATGGTGCAGCAGCACGTCGCCCGCGGCGATGCGCTCGAACATCGCATCGCTGCCGGCGAGCTGGCGCGGCACGAACGGAGGGAACTTCAGGTCCGGGCGCTCGACCTGGTCGTAGATCTGGATGATGCGGTTGAGGTTGACCGCGCCGTTGATGCGGTAGACCGCGTTCTCCGGCAGCTCGAAGTTCTCCAGCAGCGTCTGCACGATCGCCTTCGGGCAGTTGGCGGCGATCTCCAGCCGCATCGCCCGCAGGTAGCCGCGGCCGACCAGCTCGTCGCGCAGCGCCAGCGCGAGGTTCTCCACCTCTTCCTCGTCGACGATCAGCTCGGAGTTGCGGGTGACGCGGAACTGGTACGCGCCCTTGACCTCCATGCCCGGGAACATCTCGGCGACGAATTCCGACAGCACCGAGGACAGGAACACGAAGTCGTATTCGCCGCCGGACACCTTCTGCGGCATCTGGATGATGCGCGGCAGCGAGCGCGGCGCGCGCACGATCGCCAGGTGTCCGCTGCGGCCGAACGCGTCGCGGCCCTTGAGCACCACCACGATGTTGAGCGACTTGTTGAGGATCTTCGGGAACGGATGCGCCGGGTCCAGGCCGAGCGGCGACAGCACCGGCATGATCTCCTCGCGGAAGTAGGCGCGCAGCCAGCGGGTCTGGCGCGCATTCCAGGCCTCGCGGCCGAGCACCCGCACGCCCGCGGCGCAGAGCGCCGGCCGCAACTCGTGGCTCCAGCAGCGGTACTGGGCGTCGACCAGCTCGGCGGCGCGGTCGTGGATGCGCTTGAGCAAGGTCGCCGGCGCGATGCCGTCGGCGGCGACCGGCATCGCGAAATCCTGCGCGTGGCGCACGGTGGCGGCTCGGATCTCGAAGAACTCGTCGAGGTTGGTGCAGGAGATGCACAGGAAGCGCAGACGCTCGAGCAGCGGCACCGACTCGTCGCGCGCCTGCGCCAGCACGCGGAAGTTGAAGTCCAGCTGCGACAGCTCGCGGTTGAAGTACAGCGACGGGTCGCGCAGCGGGTCGTCTTCCGCGGCGAGTTCCTCGCGTGCGCGCTCCGGCGCGGGGATGGGCGGGTTCATGCGTCGTTGGCCATTGCGCTGCGTGGCGCCGCCTCGTCGCGCGCGTGCACGCGCTCGGGGCCGAAGCGGCAGGTGAAGGTGCTGCCGCGGCCGACCTCGCTCTCGATCTCGAGGCGGGCCTGGTGCAGCTGCAGGATGTGCTTGACGATCGAAAGTCCCAGGCCGGTGCCGCCGGACTCGCGCGAGCGGCTGGTGGAGACGCGGTAGAAGCGCTCGGTGATGCGCGGCAGGTGCGCGGCCGGGATGCCCAGGCCGCTGTCGCGCACGGACAGCGTCGCGCCGCCGTCGGGCGCGCGCGCGAAGGCGATCGCGATGCTGCCGCCGGCGGGCGTGTAGCGCACGGCGTTGGCGACCAGGTTCGAGAACGCGCTGTGCAGCTCGCGGGTCGAGCCCCACAGGTCGACGCCGGCGGCATCCTCGACGTCGACCTGGTGGCGGCGCTGGCTCAGCGCCTCGGCCTCGCGCCGCAGCGTCGCCAGCATCGGCGCCATCGCCACGGCCTCGTCGACCACGCCGTCCTGCGCCTCCAGGCGCGAGAGCGTCAGCAGGTCCTCGACCAGCCGGGTCATGCGCTGCGACTGCCGGCGCATCTCGTCGAGCATCGGCGCCCATTCGGGATGGTCCTGCGGGTCGAGCATGTCGAGGTAGCCGTGCACCACGGTCAGCGGCGTGCGCAGCTCGTGCGAGACGTTGGCGACGAAGTCGCGGCGCATCTGCTCCAGCCGCATCACCTTGCTCACGTCGCGCGCGACGAGCAGCCAGAGCTCGTCGGAATAGGGGATCAGGCGCAGGCTCAGCCGCACCGAGGCATCGACCGGCGACGCGACGTCCAGCAGAGGCTCGGCGTGGCGGCCGGCGGCCAGCCAGCGCGAAACCGGCAGCGGCTGCAGGCGCTCGCCGAGCGCGGCGTCGATGTCGTCGGGATAGCGCAGGCCGAGCAGGCGCGTGGCGGCGTCGTTGAACCAGCGCATGCGCTGGCTGTTGCGCTCCACCACGACCACCGCGTCGGGCAGCGCCGCGGCGGCCGCGCTGTAGGCGCGCAGCATGTCCACCAGCCGGCGCTTGCGGCCGCGCATCTCGTCCTGGCCGCGGTGGAGCAGGCGGTCGAGCTCGTTCCACACGCCGTCGCCCGGCGCCGGCTCGAAGCGCTGGCGCGCGGTCAGCCGCGCCAGCAGGTCGCGCAGCTTCCAGTAGTGCCAGGCGACGACCCCGAGCGCGGCGATCGCGAGCGCCGGCCACGGATACCCGAGCAGCAACCCGGCGACCAGCGCCACCGCCAGCACCAGCGCGAGCCGGCCGAGCGTTCGGGTCCATGCGTTGCGGGCGGCGGGAGGCATCGGGTGGGTTGGTTGCCTGGAGGGACGATGGGTGGAGTGGAGGGCGACGGTGATTGTAGGGGCGCGCCTCGACAACCGGCCGTTTCTCTTCCTCGTCATTCCCGCGAACGCGGGAACCCGGCGACTTCGTTGCAGTGGCAATGCGGTTGAAAGCCGCTGGGTTCCCGCGTTCGCGGGAATGGCGGCGGGGGCGGGCGGCAAGGCACGGCCGCCATCGCTGCGCCCCTCACACCGCCGCCGAGAACCGATACCCGGCCCCGCGCACCGTCTGCACCATGTTGTCCAGCCCCGACGGCTCGAGCGTCTTGCGCAGGCGGCGGATGTGCACGTCGACGGTGCGCTCCTCGACGTAGACGCTGCCGCCCCAGACGTGGTCGAGCAGCTGGCCGCGGGTGTACACGCGCTCGGGGTGGGTCATGAAGAAGTGCAGCAGGCGGTACTCGGTCGGCCCGATCTGCACCGGCTCGCCGTTGGCGAACACGCGGTGCGCGGTGCCGTCGATGCGCAGCGCGCCGACGGTGACGCTGCCGTCCTCGTCGTCCTCGCGCGAGCGCCGCATCACCGCGCGGATGCGCGCGAGCAGCTCGCGCGAGGAGAACGGCTTGACCACGTAGTCGTCGACCCCGGCCTCCAGGCCGCCGACGCGGTCGTTCTCCTCGCCGCGCGCGGTGAGCATGATGATCGGGACCTCGCGGGTCAGCTCCTCGCGGCGCCAGCGGCGCGCCAGCTCGATGCCGCTGGTCCCGGGCAGCATCCAGTCGAGCAGGATCAGGTCGGGGACGCGGTCGGCGATCGCCTCCTGCGCCTCGCGTGCGTCGCCGGCGTGGGCCGGCTCGTACTCGCCCTTGCGCAGGGCGAAGGCGACCATCTCGCGGATGGCCGGTTCGTCGTCGACGATCAGGATGCGCTTCTGCATGGCTGCTGGCTGCCGCCTGGCCCGGGAGTTCCGATGCCGCCAGTAGACTACGGTTTTGTGACAGCCGGGTGACAGCCGCTCAGCGGCGGTCGAGGTCCTCGTCGCGCACGCCCTGGCGGCGCAGTTCCAGCACCACGGGGGTGATCGCCGAGATCCGGGCGTCGATGCGGGCGCGGGCGTAGTAGTCGAGGTCTGGACGCTTCTTCAGGTTGTTCAGCTGCACCAGGGCCTGCTCCGGGCGGCCGTTGAGGTAGGCGCTCTCGGCCCAGGCCTCGCCGGCGCGGATGGGATCGCCGGCGATCTCGTTGACCCGCGCGAAGGTGGCCTGGAACACCGGATCGTCGCCGGCGCCGCCCAGCAGCGGCCGCAGCACCTCCTGCGCGCGCCGGCCGGCGGCGGCGTTGTTGCGCTCGGCGAGCACGCCGGCATAGGTGAGCGCGACCGCGCGGTTGCGCGGCATCCGCGCCAGCAACCCCTCGAAACGCGCGTCGGCCGCCGCGGTGTCGCCGGCGCGGGCCTGGGCCTGGCCCATGGCCAGCTGCAGCCAGGCGTCGCCGGGGTACTTGTCGAGCAGCGGCGCCAGCTCCTTCGCCGCGGCGGTGCCCTGGCCGGCCAGGACCTGGGCGTAGGCCAGGCCGTAGCGCTGCGCGTCGGTCAGTTCGCCGGCGCGGCGCATGCGCCCGTACTCGTTGATCGCGGCGGTTGGCGTGTTGGCGCTGAGCACGCGCAGGCGCTCGCGCACCCAGCCGAACTGGACCTCGTCGCCGCCGCGCGGCGCCGACTCGAGCTGCAGCGTCGACGGCAGCAGCGGGTTGCCGCTGGCGGCGAACGCCGGGGTGAAGCGGGGTTCCTCGGCCTGGGCCCGCGCGGCGCGCTCCTTGGCCTCGGCGATGCGCAGCGTGGTGACCGGGTGGCTCATCAGGTAGTCGGGCGTGCGTTCCTTCTCGCCGCCCTGGTTGCTGCGCTCCAGCGCCTGCATGCGCTCGAACATCTGCGCCATCGCGTTGGGGTCGTAGCCGCTGCGCACCAAGGTGCGGATGCCGAGCCGGTCGGCTTCCGACTCGTTGCTGCGGGTGTAGTTGATCTGCCGCTGGGCGGCGATGCCCTGCGCGCTGGCCATCGCCGCCATCGCGCCGTTGGCGCTCGAATCGCCGTCCGACGAGGCCGCCACCGCCACCGCGCCCAGCATCGCCAGCAGGATCGGGATGCTGTCGCGCTGCGCGCGCTCGACGCTGCGCAGCACGTGCGACTGGGTGACGTGGGCGATCTCGTGGCCGAGCACGCCGGCGACCTCGTCCTCGCTGTCGGCCACCAGCACCAGCCCGGCGTTGACGCCGACGTAGCCGCCGACGGTGGCGAAGGCGTTGACCTGGCGGTCCTTCATCATGAAGAAGGTGAAGTCCTGCTTCGGGTTGTCGCTGGCCGCGGCGAGGCGGTTGCCGAGCCCGTCGAGCCAGGCGTCGACCAGCGGGTCCTCGAGGATGTAGTCGTAGTTGCGCAGCTGGGCCAGCATCATCTGGCCGTATTCCCGCTGCTCCGCCGGCCCGAGCACGGTGCCGGCCGAGGAACCGATGTCGGGCAGCCGGCTCTCCTGCGCCGGCGCGCACACGCTGGCGACGGCGAGCATCAGGGCGGCGACGGCGGGAAGTGGGCGCATCGGGTCTCTTGGGTAGTGGGCAGTTGCAGCGTGCAGGATGGCGACGGCCGCGTCGAGCGGGGTGAATCGGTGGTTAACCCGGGCGGTCAACCCGGCGGGGCGGCCGGCAGCGTTCCACGCGCGGGCCTTGCAGGGGCGGGATCAGGCCGCATCATGATTGCGACCACAATCCGAATGCCAGGTTCCAGGAGTTCCCTTTGACCCAGTCCACCCCGCAGATCACCCTCTACACCAGCGCCGTGTGCGGCTACTGCGTGGCCGCCAAGAACTTCCTCAAGAGCCGTGGCCTGAGCTGGAACGAGGTCCGGATCGACGTCGATCCCGCCGAGCGCGAGAAGATGGTCGCGCTGGCGCGCCGCACCACGGTGCCGCAGATCTTCATCGGCGACACCCACGTCGGGGGCTACGACGACATGATGGCGCTGCACCGCGCGGGCAAGCTCGAGCCGCTGCTCGCGGGGGAAGCTTCGTGAGCGGGGGCGGCGAGGGCGGGCGCGCCGGGGCCGAGGACGAAGAGGACCGGGTCCGCGCGTTCACCGAATTCCGCAAGCGCATGAACGAGCGCATCCTGGCCGAGCCCAACCAGGTCGTGCGCCGTTTCTTCGCGCTCGATACCCAGGCCTACCAGGCCGGCGCGCTGGACGTGAAGACCAAGGAGCTGCTGGGCCTGGTCGCCTCGCTGGTGCTGCGCTGCGACGACTGCATCAGCTACCACGTCGCGCAGTGCCGGGATGCCGGCGTCGGCCGCGACGAGATGTTCGAGGCGTTCTCGGTCGGGCTGGTGGTGGGCGGCAGCATCGTGATCCCGCACCTGCGCCGGGCGGTGGACTTCCTCGACCGGCTCGAGCAGGGCGACGCCGCGCCGGCCGCGCACGACCACGGCTGAGCGCGCGCGGCCCCGGTCGCGGCGATACGACTTTCGCAGGGGGCGCCAGGGCGGCAGGCGCGGACCGCATCCGGCATAATAAGCGGCTGTTTTTCCGCTTCCGATGCCCGCGCCCCCTGCGGGCATCCTCCTGCATGGACCCCACACAATGACCCACACGATTACGGTCATCCGCGGCGACGGCATCGGCCCGGAGATCATGGACGCCACCCTGCACGTGCTCGACGCCATGGGCGTGGGCCTGCGCTACGAGGACGCCGACGCCGGCATGGTCGCGCTCGACCGCCACGGCGAACTGCTGCCGCAGGCGACGATGGATTCGATCCGCAGGAACAGGGTCGCGCTCAAGAGCCCGCTGACCACGCCGGTGGGCGGCGGCTTCTCCTCGATCAACGTCGAGCTGCGCAAGCGCTTCGACCTGTACGCCAACGTGCGCCCGGCCAAGTCGTTCCCGAACACCCGCTCGCGCTTCCCCAGCGGCGTCGACCTGGTCACCGTGCGCGAGAACACCGAGGGCGCCTACAGCGCCGAAGGCCAGGAAACCTCGGCCGACGGCGAAAGCGCCACCTCGATCACCCGCACCACCCGCAAGGGCTCCGAGCGCATCGTGCGCTACGCCTTCGAGCTGGCGCGCAGGACCGGGCGCAGGAAGGTCACGGTGGTGCACAAGGCCAACATCCTCAAGTCGACCTCGGGCCTGTTCCTGAAGGTCGCGCGCGAGGTGGCGGCGAAGTACCCGGAGATCGAGTGCAACGAACTGATCGTCGACAACTGCTGCATGCAGCTGGTGATGAAGCCGGAGCAGTTCGACATCATCGTCACCACCAACCTGTTCGGCGACATCATCTCCGACCTGTGCGCCGGCCTGGTCGGCGGCCTGGGCCTCGCGCCCGGCGCCAACATCGGCGAGGAAGTGGCGATCTTCGAGGCCGTGCACGGCTCGGCCCCGGACATCGCCGGCAAGGGCATCGCCAATCCCTGCGCGCTGCTGCTGGGCGCGGCGCAGATGCTCGACCACCTGGGCATGCCGGAGAAGGCCACCCGCCTGCGCGAGGCCATCGTCGCCACGCTCGAGGCCGGGGATTCGCTGACGCCGGACCTGGGCGGCACCGGCACCACGATGTCCTTCGCCAAGGCGATCGCCAGCCGCGCGGCCTGAAGGCGCCGCGGTCGGCCTGACGGGGCGCTTCGGCGCCCCGTTCCGTTTCCGGAACGCCGCTTTTCCATCGCCGTCGTCGACAGCCCGGATGCTGCGGCGCACAATCGCGGATCCCTTTATCCGGATAAAGCGATGAAGCCTCGTCCCAGCCTGGCCGCGCTCGCACCGCTGCTGCTGTTCCTGGCGCTGTTCTTCGGCGCCGGGCTCTGGTTCACGCTGCGGGGCGAGCCGATGGGCTTCTACCAGCTGCGCGCCCCGGTCGCGATCCTGCCGGCGCTGGCGCTCGCGGCCTGGCTGGCGCACCGCCGCGGCATCAAGGCGCTGGACACCCTGCTGGCCGGCATGGGCGAGGCCAACGTCGTGCTGATGTGCCTGATCTTCCTGCTCGCGGGCGCGTTCGCCACCGTGTCCAAGGCGATCGGCGCGGTCGATGCCGTGGTGGCGCTTGGGCTGGGCGCCCTGCCGCCGGCGCTGATCCTGCCGGGGCTGTTCCTGGTCGCCGGCTTCGTCTCGCTGTCGATCGGCACCTCGATGGGCACCATCGCCGCGGTGGTGCCCATCGCCCTGGGCGTGGCCGACGCCGCCGGGCTCGACCGCGCGCTCGTCGTGGGCGCGGTGATCGGCGGTGCGATGTTCGGCGACAACCTCTCGGTGATCTCGGACACCACCATCGCCGCCACCCGCACCCAGGGCGCGCGGATGCGGGACAAGTTCCGCGAGAACTTCCGCATCGCGCTGCCGGCGGCGCTCGCCGCCGCGGTGTTGCTCGGCTTCCTCGGCGACGCCGCGCCGGTGGTCGCGCCGGACGCGGCCTCGCCGTGGCTGGTGCTGCCGTACGTGGCCGTCCTCGCGCTGGCGCTGGCCGGGCTCAACGTGGTGGTGGTGCTGGGCATCGGGATCGCGCTGGCGGCGGCGTTCGGCTTCCTGCTCACGCCGGGCTACGACTGGCAGGCCGCCGCCGGCGACATCTATGCCGGCTACGAAAGCATGGTCGAGATCACCCTGCTGTCGCTGCTGATCGGCGGCCTGGCCGCGCTGACCAAGGCGGCGGGCGGCCTGCAGTGGCTGGCCGACGCGATCGCCCGCTTCGCGCGCGGGCACACCGGCCGGCGCGCCGGCGAGTTCAGCATCGCCGCGCTGGCGGCGGTGGGCGACGCGTTCACGGCCAACAACACGGTGGCGATCCTGGTCGGCGGCAGCGTGGCCAGGGACATCGCCGAACGCCACGGCATCGCCCCGCGGCGCTCGGCCAGCTTGCTGGACATCTTCGCCTGCATCGTCCAGGGCGTGCTGCCGTACGGCGCGCAGATCCTGCTCGCCGGCTCGCTGGCTGCGGTCTCGCCGCTGGCGCTGGCGGGGCAGGTGCACTACTGCTGGATCCTGGCGGCAGTGACGATCGGCTTCATGCTGTGGCCGGCGCGACGCGTTGCCGCCGCCACCACCGCCGTGTCGCCGGCGGGATAGGCCTCCTTCCGGGCCTGCGGGAGCGGCTTCAGCCGCGGGCTTTTTCATTCGGGCCGCATTCGACCCGTGGGTAAAGCCCGCGGCTGGAGCCGCTCCCACACGAAAAAAGGCGCCGAAGCGCCTTTTTTTCGTGCGACAACCGCGTACTCAGTTGCGCGACTGCAGCTTCGACAGCAGCCGCAGGAACTCGATGTACAGCCAGACCAGGGTGACCATCAGGCCGAACGCGCCGTACCACTCCATGTACTTCGGCGCACCGCGCTCGACGCCGGTCTCGATGAAGTCGAAGTCCAACACCAGGTTCAGCGCCGCGACCACCACCACGAACAGGCTGAAGCCGATGCCCACCAGGCCGGAGCCGTGGATCATCGGGATCTGGATCCCGAAGAAGCCCAGCACGATGGTCGCCAGGTACACCAGCGCGATGCCGCCGGTGGCGGCGACCACGCCGAGCTTGAAGTTCTCGGTCGCCTTGATCAGTCCCGACCGGTAGGCCATCAGCAGCGCGAAGAGTGTGCCGAAGGTCAGCAGCACCGCCTGCATCACGATGCCCGGGAACCTGGCCTCGAACAGCGCCGAGACAGCGCCCAGAAAGAAGCCTTCGAGCAAGGCGTACAGCGGCGCGGTGACCGGCGCCCACTCCTTCTTGAACACCGTCACCATGGCCATGATGAAGCCGCCGATGACGCCGCCCCACACGTAGAGCGTCGCGGATGGCGCCAGCTCGCCCTGCGGCGTGAACGCCTGGCTCCAGGCGAACGCGCCGGTGAGGATCGCGAGCAGGAGCAGGAAGCCGGTCTTGTTGATCGTGCCGTTCAGGGTCATCGCGCCGTCGGCGCGGGACACGACGGTGCCGCTGCCGAGGTCGAGGAAGGTGGATTCCTTCAGGGCCGGGTTGCCGCTGCGCATGTTCGAGGTCCTCGAAGAGGGATCGTGATGGGATGGATATGAGGATACAGGGCAAACACTTTCAAGGGCCGGCCGGGCCGTGCGCGAGGCGCGTTCGCCCGGCATTGCATCCGGGTAGCCGCATGGCGTGACCGCGCGGGGCGGTCGGTGGGCGCGACCGGCAGCGCGGCCCGCGGGATGGTGCGAAAGGCGGGACTCGAACCCGCACGCCTTGCGGCACTGGTACCTAAAACCAGGGCGTCTACCAATTCCGCCACTTTCGCGAACACGGGCGCCGATGGCGCAGGCGCATCGTACGACCGCGCCGCGGGCGCGGGAAGCGCCGTGCAGGCCAACTGCTTACGCGCCGGCGTTGCAACTTGCGCGGTGGGGGCGTGCCGGCACAAAAAAACGCCCGGCGCATGGCCGGGCGTTTCGGGTTTGGTGGGCCGTCAAGGATTCGAACCTTGGACCTATTGATTAAGAGTCAACTGCTCTACCAACTGAGCTAACGGCCCCGAGTCGCGCATCATAACGCAGTCGCGCGCCGCGCGACAATCGCCTCCCGCCGCCGCTGCGGCGCCGGCAGGCAAAGGGTGGGGTGGCTGAGGGGACTCGAACCCCCGACAACTGGAATCACAATCCAGGACTCTAACCAACTGAGCTACAGCCACCATTGGAACCTGTGCCGGGCACCGCATCCGGCCCCGGCCCGACGCTTGCCGGGGCAAACGCCGCATTTCACCGCCGCAACGCGCGGTCGGCGCGTCCTGCAAGCGAGCCTGCCGGTTGCAGCCTGCTGGCGCGCCCGGCAGGACTCGAACCTGCAACCACCGGCTTAGAAGGCCGGTGCTCTATCCGGTTGAGCTACGGGCGCCCGGGCGCATGATAGCCGCTGCCGGACCGGGCCCAGCGGATGGTCGGGGTAGAGGGATTCGAACCCCCGACATCCTGCTCCCAAAGCAGGCGCGCTACCAGACTGCGCTATACCCCGCCGGCGCCGCACGATCGTTCCGGGCCCCGCGGCTTGCGACGTCCGCGGAAGGCCGGCCATTGTCCGGAGCGCGTCGCGCGCTGTCAACGCGAAACGCCCGCCCGTGGCTGGCGAAGGCGCCCGGAATCGGCGAAACTAGTCCGTTCCGCCAGCCTGCCGGCAGCGGCGCGCTTCCCGCGTGGCGGCCCGGCTTCAACATCTACCCCGCGAAGGCCTCGCGGGTCGCAGGAGTGGGTATGCAAGTTTCGGTCGAATCCCTGGGCAGCCTCGAGCGCCGCATGACGTTCCGCCTGCCGGCGGACCGCCTCGAGGACCAGGTCGGCGGTCGCCTGCGCGAGATCGCGCGCACGGCCCGCATCAAGGGTTTCCGTCCCGGCAAGGTGCCGGCGAAGGTCATCGAGCAGCGCTTCGGCCAGCAGGTCCGCGACGAGGTCCTGGACGGCATGCTGCGCCAGGGCTTCGACGAGGCGGTGCGCGACAACGCGCTGCGCCTGGCCGGCAGCCCGCGCATCGAGCGCAGCGACGAGGCCGGCGAGCAGGAGCTGGCCTACGTGGCCACCTTCGAGGTTGTTCCGGACTTTGGCGAGATCGACGTGTCGAAGCTCAACGTCGCGCGCCACACCGCCGAGGTCACCGAGGCCGACATCGACCGCATGATCGAGAACCTGCGCCTGCAGCGCCGCAGCTGGACCGCGGTGACGCGCCCGGCACAGGCCGGCGACGCGGTCGACGTGGAGACCTGGTCGCAGGTCGGCGACGAGCGCATGCCCGCCGAAGGTTCCGAGCGCGGCGTCACGGTGATCGGCACCGGCGGCATGCTGCCCGAGCTCGAGGGCGCGCTGGCCGGCCTGGCCAAGGGCGGCGAGATCACCGTCGACGTCACCTTCCCGGCCAACTGGCGCGTGTCGCAGCTGGCCGGCCGTTCGGCGCAGGTGCACATGAAGGTCGAGCAGGTCTCCGAGCCCGTGCTGCCCGAGGTCGACGCGGCGTTCATCAAGAGCTTCGGCGTGAAGAACGGCGCGCTGGAGCAGTTCCGCGCCGACATCCGCACCAACCTCGAGCGCGAGCTCAAGGGCGCGCTGATGAACCGGCTGCGCCGCGAGGTCGGCGAGCAGCTGGCCGCCGCGTACGCGCAGGTCGAGATGCCGCCGAAGCTGGTCGAGGCCGAGGCGCGCGGCATGGTCGCGCAGGCGGTCGAGCAGGCCCGCCGCCAGGGCCAGCAGGCCGAGGCGCCGGAGAACGCCCACGAGGGCTTCATGGACGCCGCCCGCAAGCGCGTGCTGGTCGGGCTGCTGGTGGGCGAGGTCGCCCGCCGCAACGAGCTGCGACTGGATCCCAAGCGCCTGAACGAGACGCTGCGCCTGATCGCCTCGACCTACGAGGAGCCCGACCAGGTCATTGAGTTGTACCGCAACGATCCCCAGCTGATGTCGGGACTGCAGAACCGGGTGATGGAAGAGCAGGTGATCGACTGGATCGCCGAGCGCGCCCAGCACACCGAGCAGCCCATGTCGTTCCAGGAAGCCATCGGAAATTGATGCGAGTCCTTCGCTAGAGCCCGCACATCCGTGTGCGGACTTTCCAAGAACAGCCCAGCAGGCAGGTAGACAGTGGACAACCCGACCAAAGCCCTGAACCTCGTCCCGATGGTGGTCGAACAGACCAGTCGCGGCGAACGCGCGTACGACATCTATTCGCGCCTGCTCAAGGAGCGGGTGATCTTCCTGGTCGGTCCCGTCGACGACCACGTGGCCAACGTGATCGTGGCGCAGATGCTGTTCCTCGAGGCCGAGAACCCCGAGAAGGACATCAGCCTGTACATCAACTCGCCGGGCGGCGTGGTCACCGCGGGCATGTCGATCTACGACACCATGCAGTTCATCAAGCCGGACGTGAGCACGATCTGCATCGGCCAGGCGGCGAGCATGGGCGCGCTGTTGCTGGCCGCCGGAGCCAAGGGCAAGCGCTACGCGCTGCCCAACTCGCGGGTGATGATCCACCAGCCCTCCGGCGGCTCGCAGGGCCAGGCGACCGACATCGAGATCCAGGCACGCGAGATCCTGACCCTGCGCCAGCGCCTCAACGAGATCCTGGCCCGCCACACCGGGCAGTCGTTCGAGACCATCGCCAACGACACCGAGCGCGACAACTTCAAGAGCGCCGAGGCGGCCCGCGAGTACGGGCTGGTCGACCAGGTCCTGGAGCGGCGTCCGGAAGAATCCATCCAGCCGGCGTAAGCCGCTGATTTGATTGGCACAAACTGCGTCCCGCCCTGCGGTTTGCAGGCGCGGGCGCTGTGCTATTCTCGACCGGCACCCCCGGTTTGACCCCCCGCAACAAAGATTGACGAAGGCATGAGCGAAGACCGACAGGGCCGTTCCGGCGACAGCAGCAAGATCCTGTATTGCTCGTTTTGCGGGAAGAGCCAGCACGAGGTGCGCAAGCTGATTGCGGGCCCGAGCGTGTTCATCTGCGACGAATGCGTCGAGCTGTGCAACGACATCATCCGCGAGGAGCTCGAGGAGAAGGCCCAGTCGGCGCGCAGCTCGCTGCCCAAGCCGAAGGAGATCCTCGAGGTCCTCGACCAGTACGTGATCGGCCAATCGCGCGCCAAGCGCACGCTGGCGGTCGCCGTGTACAACCACTACAAGCGCATCGAGAGCCGGCAGAAGAACGACGACGTCGAGCTGGCCAAGTCCAACATCCTGCTGGTCGGCCCGACCGGCTCGGGCAAGACCCTGCTGGCCGAGACGCTGGCGCGGCTGCTCAACGTGCCGTTCACCATGGCCGACGCGACGACCCTGACCGAGGCCGGCTACGTCGGCGAGGACGTCGAGAACATCATCCAGAAGCTGCTGCAGAAGTGCGACTACGACGTCGAGAAGGCGCAGCAGGGCATCGTCTACATCGACGAGATCGACAAGATCTCGCGCAAGAGCGAGAACCCGTCGATCACCCGCGACGTGTCCGGCGAAGGCGTGCAGCAGGCGCTGCTGAAGCTGATCGAGGGCACCGTGGCCAGCGTGCCGCCGCAGGGCGGGCGCAAGCACCCGCAGCAGGAGTTCCTGCAGGTCGACACCCGCAACATCCTGTTCATCGTCGGCGGCGCGTTCGCCGGCCTCGACAAGATCATCCAGCAACGCAGCACCGACGCCAGCGGCATCGGCTTCGGCGCCAAGCTCAAGAGTTCCGAGCGCAAGGTCGAGGTCGGCAAGGTGCTGGCCGAGGTCGAGCCGGAGGACCTGATCAAGTTCGGCCTGATCCCCGAGTTCGTCGGCCGCCTGCCGGTGGTCGCCACGCTCGAGGAGCTCGACGAGGCGGCCCTGGTCAAGATCCTGACCGAGCCCAAGAACGCCATCACCAAGCAGTTCCGCAAGCTGTTCGAGATGGAGGGCGTGGAGCTGGAGTTCCGCCAGGACGCCCTGGCCGCGATCGCCCGCAAGGCCCTCAAGCGCAAGACCGGCGCGCGCGGCCTGCGCACCATCGTCGAGTCGGTGCTGCTGGACACGATGTACGACCTGCCGTCGCTGGAGAACGTCAGCAAGGTGGTCGTGGACGAGTCGGTGATCGAGCACAAGTCCGACCCGTACCTGATCTACCAGACCCCGCCGCCCGCGCCCAAGGTGGCCGCGGCCGAGTGACGGCCCCGGCCGGGCCCCGAAGGGGCGCTCCCGGCCGGCAAGTGCCTGATTCCAGAGGGATCCTGGCGGGCCGCTGTGTTCCAGCGGCCAAGCCTGCTTGCATCCGCAGCCGCCGCGCCCCATAACGGGGCCATCGCGGGCGCGGACGTGCGCCCCATGATTTTCCGGAGACCCGATGAGCCATCCCGCCGAACACGAGATCCTCGACCTGCCGGTGCTGCCGCTGCGCGACGTCGTCGTGTTTCCCCACATGGTGATCCCGCTGTTCGTCGGCCGTGAGAAGTCGATCCGCGCGCTGGACGTCGCCATGGAAGCCGACAAGCGGATCCTGCTGGTGGCGCAGAAGTCGGCCGAGACCGACGACCCCGAGGCCGGCGACCTCTACGAGATCGGCACGCTGGCCCAGGTGCTGCAGTTGCTCAAGCTGCCAGACGGCACCATCAAGGTGCTGGTCGAAGGCGTGGCGCGCGCGCGCGTGGGCGACGTCGGCGAGCGGGACGGCTGCCTGGCCGGCCGCGGCGTCGTGGTGGAGTCGACCGACAGCCGCGAGCCGCGCGAGGTCGAGGCCGTGGCGCGCTCGCTGATGGGCTTGTTCGAGCAGTACGTCAAGACCAACCGCAAGCTGCCGCCGGAGCTGCTGCAGACGCTCTCGGGCATCGACGAGCCCAGCCGCCTGGCCGACACCATCGCCGCCCACCTGGGCGTGCGCCTGGCCGACAAGCAGCGCCTGCTCGACACCATCGACACCGCCGACCGCCTCGAGCTGCTGGTCGGCTTCGTCGACGGCGAGATCGACGTGCAGCAGATGGAGAAGCGCATCCGCGGCCGCGTGAAGTCGCAGATGGAGAAGTCGCAGCGCGAGTACTACCTCAACGAGCAGATGAAGGCGATCCAGAAGGAGCTCGGCGAGATCGACGACGCGCCGAACGACCTGGACGAGATCGCGCGCAAGATCGCCGAGGCCGGCATGCCCAAGGCGGTCGAGGCCAAGGCGCGCAACGAGTTCAACAAGCTCAAGCAGATGTCGCCGATGTCGGCCGAGGCCGCCGTGGTGCGCAACTACCTCGAGTGGCTGCTCGGCGTGCCGTGGAAGAAGCGCAGCAAGGTGCGCAAGGACCTGGCCGCCGCGCAGGAAGTGCTCGATGCCGACCACTACGGGCTGGAGAAGGTCAAGGAACGCATCCTCGAATACCTCGCGGTGCAGACGCGGGTGAAGCAGATGAAGGGCGCGATCCTGTGCCTGGTCGGCCCGCCGGGCGTGGGCAAGACCTCGCTGGGGCAGTCGATCGCCAAGGCGACCAACCGCAAGTTCGTGCGCATGTCGCTGGGCGGGGTGCGCGACGAGGCCGAGATCCGCGGCCACCGCCGCACCTACGTGGGCTCGATGCCGGGCCGCATCGTGCAGAACCTCAACAAGGTCGGCACGCGCAACCCGCTGTTCATGCTCGACGAGATCGACAAGATGTCGATGGACTTCCGCGGCGACCCGTCCTCGGCGCTGCTCGAGGTGCTCGACCCGGAGCAGAACAACTCGTTCAACGACCACTACCTCGAGGTCGACCTCGACCTGTCCGAGGTAATGTTCGTCGCGACCTCGAACTCGCTCAACATCCCGGGCCCGCTGCTGGACCGCATGGAGGTCATCCGCATCCCCGGCTACACCGAGGACGAGAAGATCAACATCGCAATGCGCTACCTCGTGCCCAAGCAGATGAAGGCCAATGGCCTGCGCGAGGGCGAGCTGAAGATCGCCGGGGATGCGGTGCAGGACATCGTGCGCTACTACACGCGCGAGTCCGGCGTGCGCAACCTCGAGCGCGAGATCGCCAAGATCTGCCGCAAGGTGGTCAAGGAAATCGCGCTGCGCGGGCCCGAGCCGGCCGGCGCGAGGAAGAAGAAGCCGCGCGCGCTGGCGGTGGGATCGAAGAACCTCGAGAAGTACCTGGGCGTGCAGCGCTACGACTTCGGGCGCGCCGAGCAGGACAACGAGATCGGCCTGGTCACCGGCCTGGCCTGGACCGAGGTCGGCGGCGACCTGCTGCAGATCGAATCGACGCTGGTGCCCGGCAAGGGCCAGCTGATCCTGACCGGCCAGCTCGGCGACGTGATGAAGGAATCGGCGTCCGCCGCGCTGTCGGTGGTGCGCGCGCGCACCGACCGGCTCGGCATCGAGCTCGACTTCCTGTCCAAGCTCGACGTGCACGTGCACGTGCCGGACGGGGCGACGCCGAAGGACGGCCCCAGCGCGGGCATCGCGATGGCGACCTCGCTGGTCTCCACGCTGACCAAGGTGCCGGTGCGCGCCGACGTGGCGATGACCGGCGAGATCACCCTGCGCGGCAAGGTGACCGCGATCGGCGGGCTCAAGGAGAAGCTGCTGGCCGCGCTGCGCGGCGGCGTGAGCACGGTGATCATCCCGGAGGAGAACCGCAAGGACCTCGCCGACATCCCCAAGAGCGTCACCCAGGCGATGAAGATCGTGCCGGTGAAGTGGATCGACGAAGTGCTCGACCTCGCGCTCGAACGCCCGCTCGCGCCCGCCGTGGTCGCCGAGGGCGTCGACGAGGTCCGGCGCGAAGCAGGCAAGGCGACGACACCCGCGGATGTCAAGCATTGACGTTCCGCGGCATGCGTAGAAAATGCACGGAAGCCCGTGTTTTCCCGGCTTTTTCGTGTTGCGCGTGCCATACCCCACTGGTATAACGGCGACAACCTCGAGGCGTGCCCGGCACGCGTATCGGGTCATCGCCGACGGGTAAGCCTGCGCCGCGCGCGCAGCGGGGAACCCGGCCAACCACCATCCAGCAGCATCGCCTGCACAGGGAGTCCCAAGTCCAATGAACAAACAAGAACTGATCGACGCCGTCGCCGCCAACACCGGCCTGTCCAAGGCCGATGCCGGCCGCGCCGTCGACGCCGTGGTCGGCTCCATCACCGGCGCGCTGAAGGCGGGCGAGAGCGTCAGCCTCGTCGGCTTCGGCACCTTCGACGTGCGCACCCGCGCGGCCCGCACCGGCCGCAACCCGCGCACCGGCGAGGAGATCCAGATCGCGGCCGCGAAGAATCCTGCGTTCAAGGCTGGCAAGGCGCTCAAGGATGCCGTAAACTAATCAGCCCGCCGGCCGGGAGGTTGTCTTTACCGGGTGCTTAGCTCAGCGGTAGAGCGTCTCCTTTACACGGAGAGGGTCGGGGGTTCGAAACCCTCAGCACCCACCAGGCCGAGGTACGAGGTTCCAGGAACGCGGAGTGGTAGTTCAGTCGGTTAGAATGCTGGCCTGTCACGCCGGAGGTCGCGGGTTCGAGTCCCGTCCACTCCGCCAGTACACCGAAGAGGGCACCGGAAACGGTGCCCTCTTTTTTTGTCCCGCCCCGGCCGGCGCCGCCGCGTCGGCCTGTGCGTCCCGGGCAATGCGGGTAGACTGGGCGGCTACGTCCCAACATCGTCCCGCCCATGCTGCAGAAACTTCGCGACAAGACCTCAGGCTGGATCGCCGCCGTAGTCCTCGGCCTGCTGACCATCCCGTTCGCCTTCTTCGGCATGGAGCAGTACCTGTTCCAGAGCAACCAGACCTTCGCGGCCAAGATCGAAGCGCCGCCGAAGTGGTGGCAGTCGGCGCCGTCGTGGTGGCCGGCGACGATGCTGTGGCAGCGCGAGGAGATCGACGCCAACGAGTTCCGCACAGCGTTCGAGCAGGCGCGGCAGCAGGCGCGCCAGCAGCAGGGCGACGGCTTCGACCCGCGCGAGTTCGAGAGCCTGGACAACAAGCGCAGGACGCTGGACGGCCTGATCGACCAGGCGGTGCTGCGGATGGCGGCCGGCAGCGCCGGCATCGCGATCAGCGACGCCCAGGTGCGCGACGTCATCCAGTCGATCCCGGCCTTCCAGGTCGACGGCAAGTTCGACCCGCAGCGATACCAGCTGGCGCTCGCCTCGCAGGTGCCGGCGATGACGCCGCGCGGATTCGAGCAGCAGGTGCGCCAGGGCCTGCAGCAGTCGCTGGTCGGCACCCAGGTCGCGACGTCGGCGTTCGTGACGCCGTCCGAAATGGAGCGCCTGATGAAGCTCATCGGCGAGCATCGCGACGTGTCGTTCGTGATCGTGCCGCCGCCCGCGGAGGACACCGCGCCGGTGGCCGACGCCGACGTCAACAAGTGGTACGACAGCCACAAGGGCCAGTACCGGGCGCCGGAGACCGTGGCGATCGAATACGTCGACATCGATTCGTCCACGCTGCCCGCGCCGGCGCAGGCGGACGAGGCCGCGCTACGTGCGCGCTACGACCAGGAAAAGGCGCGCTTCGTCGAGCCGGAGCAGCGGCTGGTCTCGCACATCCTGGTCAAGGTCGACCCCGGTGCGGACGCGAAGGCGCAGAAGGCCGCGCAGGACAAGGCCGAGGCGATCGCCGCGCAGGCGCGCAAGCCGGGCGCCGACTTCGCCGCGCTGGCGCGCGCGGACTCCGACGACACCGGCTCGAAGGACAGCGGCGGCGACCTGGGCTGGATCGCGCACGACGGCGGCATGGTCAAGCCGTTCGAGGACGCGGTGTTCGCGATGAAGGCCGGCGACGTCAGCGACCCGGTGAAGACCGAGTTCGGCTGGCACGTCATCCAGCTGCGCGAGGTCAAGACCGGCCAGCAGACCTCGTTCGAGGAAGCGCGCGCCAGGCTCGCGCAGGAGCAGGCCGAGGTCGACCGCGAGCGCAGGTTCAACGAGATCACCAGCAAGCTGGTCGACGAGGTGTTGAAGAACCCGACCGCGCTGGCGCCGGCCGCGCGCGCGGTCAACCTGCCGGTGCAGCAGCTCGGGCCGTTCGCGCGCGGGCAGGGCGAGGGCATCGCCGCCAGCCCGGCGCTGCAGCGCGCGGCGTTCTCGGAGTCGCTGGTCCAGGACGGCACCGTCAGCGACCCGATCGAGATCGCGCCCGGCCACAGCGTGGTGATCCGGGTGACCAAGCATTCGCCCGAGCGCGCGCTGGCGCTGTCGGAGGTCAAGGACCGCGTGGTCGCCGAGATCCGCGGCGAGCGCATGCGCAAGGCGGCCGAGGCCGCGGCCGACGCGATGGTCGCCAGGGTCAAGGGCGGCGAGACGCTGGCGGCGGTGGCCGCGTCGAAGGGCCTGGCCGCGCAGGACGTGCCGAACGTGCCGCGCGGCGCCCCGGTACCGGACGCTGCGGCGACCGAAGCCTACTTCGCGGCGCCCGCGCCGGCGGCGGGCAAGTCCTCGCCGGGCAAGGCGATGCTGGCGAACGGTGCGGCGGTGGTGTTCGCGGTTACCAAGGTCACGCCCGGCGATCCCAAGGAAGCCACCGAACAGGAGCGCGCGACGCTGCAGGACCAGCTCGCCCGCGTCGCCGGCAACGAGGACAGCGACGAGATGCTGCAGGCGCTGCGCAAGCGCATGAAGATCACGGTGGCCGAATCGCGGCTCTGAGGGCTGGTTCGCGTGGGCGCCGTCGACGCGACGCCCCACGAGCGAAGAAAAAGCCCGGCGATGCCGGGTTTTTTCTTCGCGACTTGCAACGTGGTGGCGGCATGCGCCGCCGCCGCCGTTCAGTCGATCCCGCTCATGCCCATGATGTTGTAGCCAGCGTCGACGTAGGTGACCTCGCCGGTGATGCCGTTGGCCAGGTCCGAGCACAGGAAGGCGGCGGTGTTGCCGACGTCCTCGATGGTGACCGCGCGCCGCAGCGGCGCGACCGCCTCGAACTGGCTGAGCATCTTGCGGAAGTTGGCCACGCCCGAGGCGGCGAGCGTGCGGATCGGCCCGGCCGAGATCGCGTTGACGCGGGTGCCTTCCGGGCCCACGGACATCGCCATGTAGCGCACCGTGGCTTCCAGGCTCGCCTTGGCCACGCCCATGGTGTTGTAGTTGGCGAGCGCGCGCTCGGCGCCGAGATAGGACAGGGTGAGGATCGCGCCGTTGCGGCCCTTCATCAGCGGGCGCGCGGCCTTGCCCAGCGCGGCCAGCGAGTAGGCGCTGATGTCGTGCGCGATGTGGTAGTTCTCGCGGGTGATGCCGTCGAGGAAGTCGCCCTCGATCGCCTCGCGCGGGGCGAAGGCGATGCAGTGCACTAGGATGTCGAAGCCGTCGCCCCAGCGCTTGCCGAGCTCGGCCATGCAGGCGTCGATCTGCGCGTCGTCGGCGACGTCCAGCGGCAGCACGATGTCGCTGCCGTATCCGCTGGCGGCGTCCTCGACGCGCGACTTCAGCTTCTCGTTCTGGTAGGTCAGCGCCAGCTGCGCGCCTTCGCGGTGCATGGCATCGGCGATGCCGGTTGCGATCGAGCGCTGGCTGGCGATGCCGGTGACCAGCGCGCGCTTGCCTTGCAGGAAACCCATGGGTGTTCTCGCTGTCTGAGCAATCCGCTTATTCTGGCACGGCGGGTGGGGCACCGGTCGTGGCCACCTCGGCGTCCGCATCCGGCCCGGCGTCGATCCTGAGCACCATGCCGGGCCGCAGCACCGCTTCGCGGGAGAGGCCGTTGCGCGCGAGCAGGTCGCCGCGCGACACGCCGTAGCGCTTGGCCAGGCGCCAGATCGAATCGCCGCGCACGACCGTGTGCGAGCGCAGCGGCGCCGCGGGCGCCGGGGCGGGCGATTCGATGATGGTCGTCGCGCCGGAGGCGTCCGCCAGCGTAGTCGGTCCCGGCGCGGCAGGCGCCGCCGTGGGGGCGCTCGCGATGGCCGCCGGCCCGGCCGGCGCGAGCACCTGCAGCGCGCGCCCGCTGCTGGCCACGCGGCCGCCGGGGAACGCCGGGTTGATCCGCTTCAGCAGCGCCGGGTCGACGCCGTTGCGGCCTGCCCACTTGTCCAGGCTGCCCACGCCCTGCGGCAGCGTCGCCGGGGCGAGGACCGCCACCGGGCGGTCCAGCGCGCGCATCCACTCCTCGCGGTCGTCGGCCCGGTCGAGCACGCACGACAGCGCATGCAGCTTGCGCACGTAGGCCCGGGTGATGCCGGAAACCCCGACCAGCTTGTCCGGGTCGGCTTCCATGGCGCGCTGGCCGCTGCGCCTGAGCGCGCCGAGCACGCGGTATTCGCCGGCGTTGTAGGCCATCACCGCCAGCCGCCAGTCGCCGGCGAACATGCCGTGCAGGGTCCTGAGGTAGCGCACCGCCGCCTGGGTGGATTCGACCGGCGACAGGCGCCCATCGTAGCCGGGGCGGATCGGCACCTTGTGGTTGCGGGCGGTCAGGGCGATGAACTGCCACAGCCCCGCCGGCCCCGCGCCGCTGCGCGCGCCGGGCTTGTAGCCGCTCTCGACGAAGGGGATCAGCGCGAATTCGGTCGGCAGCTGCGCCTGGCGCATCGCCTCGACCACGTAGCCGAACAGCGGCAGCACGTCGTCGTCGCGCGAGGCCAGCCGCTTCGGCGCAGCGGCGAAGTGGTGCTGCCAGCGCTGGCTGGTGTCCTCCGGGTCGCAGGTCGGATCGGCCAGGCCTTCGCGGAAGCGGGCGTAGATCTCGCGGCCGTTGCGGGTTGCGGGCGTCGCGGGGCTTGTCGCCGCCGTGGGCGCCGGCGTGGCGAGGGCCGGGTCTACGCCGGGAAGCGGGGCCGGACTGCCGGCGTTCGCCCCCTGCAGCGCGAGCGCCCCGACCAGGGCGGCGAGCAGGCGGCAGGCGCGCGGCCGCCTCATGCGCGGAATCCGTCCTTCCACTGCCGCAGCGCGGCGAAGGCCTCGGCGCGGCCGCCGATCGGACGCCCGGTCTGGCCGACGATCGCCGCCCGCACGGCTGGTGCGTCGATGCGCAGGAAGGGATTGGCCGCGCATTCGCCGGCGAGCGTGCTGGGCAGGGTGGGGCGACCGGCTTGACGCATGGCCTGGGCTTCCTCGATGCGGCGCGCGAGCGCCTGGTTGTCGGGTTCGACCACGCGCGCGAAGGCGGCGTTGGACAGCGTGTACTCGTGGCCGCAGCAGACCAGGGTGTCGCCGGGCAGCGCGGCCAGCCGCTCGAGCGAGGCCAGCATCTGCGCGGGGGTACCCTCGAACAGCCGACCGCAACCGAGACTGAACAGCGTGTCCCCGCAAAACAAGAGCCCATGGCCGTGGAATGCGATGTGGCTCACGGTATGGCCCGGGACGGCCAGGACCTCGAAGTCCCAGTCGCCCACCCGGACCCGGTCGCCGTCGCCGGCCCGCCGGCTGGCGATGCCGATCCGCTCGTCGTCGGGCGCCACCACCGGCAGGTCCGGCCAGCGCTCGCGCAGGCCGGCGACGCCGCCGATGTGGTCCGGGTGGTGGTGGGTCAGCAGCACGCCCACCGGCCGCAGGCCCGCGTCGGCCGCAGCGAGCACCGGGCCCGCCTCGCCCGGATCGACCACCAAGGCGCGGCCGCCATCGTCGCGCCACGTCCAGATGTAGTTGTCCTCGAACGCGGGCAGCGGCAGCAGTTCCATCGGGGGCGGGCTCCCGGGGGCCGTTAGAATGGCGACCATGCCCGCCTCTTCCGCCACCGGTCAACCCGACAGCGCCCAGGCCTGGTTCGGGTCCGACGCGGGGCTGGCCCTGCTAGAAAGCGAGCAGCCGGCCGTCGTCCGCGCCCTGGCCGAGCGTCCGGCGCTGCCGTGGCTGTGGCTGGCGCCGGTGGAGCAGCTGACCCGAATCGACGGCCAGGGCCTGCGCCTGGTGGCCGCCGGGAGCGGCTGGTCGGGCGCGGCGTCCTGCGCCCTGCCGCTGCCGCTGGCGAGCGAGTCTGTGGGCGTCGTGGTGGTCCAGCACGTGGCCTCCACGCGCGCGTCCGGGCGGCCGTTGCTGGCCGAATGCGCCCGCGTGCTGGCACCGGGCGGGCGGCTGTGGCTGTTCGCGCTCAACCCGCTGGCGCCCTATCGCTGGCAGTGGCGGGGCACCGGGCTGGGTGCGTCCGAACCGCTGACCTGGCGCCGCCGCCTGCGCGAGGCCGGGCTCGCGCCCGAACCCGTGTCGCAGGGGATCGGCCCCGGTTGGCGGGTCCGCGTCGACCACGAGCCGCAGGACGGCCCCGGCCTGCGCGCCGCCTACGCGGTCCGCGCCGAAAAGCGGGCCTGGCCGCTGACGCCGGTACGCCGGCAGGCGCCGCTGCGCCTTCCCGATGGAATCCCCGCCGCATGAAGCAGGTCGAGATCCACACCGACGGGGCCTGCCTCGGCAACCCCGGCCCGGGCGGCTGGGCCGCGCTGCTGCGCTACGGCGCGCGCGAACGCGAGCTGGCCGGCGGCGAGGCGCAGACGACCAACAACCGCATGGAGCTGATGGCGGCGATCATGGCGCTGGAAACCCTGACCGAGCCGTGCACCGTGGTCCTGCACACCGATTCGCAGTACGTGCGCCAGGGCATCACCGAATGGATGCGCAACTGGGTGCGCCGCAACTGGAAGACCGCCGGCGGCGACCCGGTCAAGAACCGCGACCTGTGGGAGCGCCTGCACGCCGCGACCCAGCGCCACCGCATCGACTGGCGCTGGGTGAAGGGGCATTCGGGCGATCCGGACAACGAACGCGTGGACGTGCTCGCGCGCGACCAGGCGCTCAAGCTCAAGGGCGTCGCCAGCACGATGCTGTAGCCTCTGCCGATTCTCGATTCCCGATTCCCGGTTCTTCCCACCCCGACACGGACCCATGCGTCAGATCGTCCTCGACACCGAAACCACCGGCCTGGAATGGAAGAAGGGCAACCGCGTCGTCGAGATCGGCTGCGTGGAGCTGCTGGAACGCCGCCCGACCGGGCGCACGTACCACCAGTACATCCATCCCGAGCGCGAGTTCGAGCCCGGCGCGCAGGAGGTCACCGGGCTGACCCTGGAGTTCCTCGCCGACAAGCCGAAGTTCGCGGCGATCGCCGACGAGTTCCTGGCCTTCATCGACGGCGCCGAGCTGGTGATCCACAACGCCGCGTTCGACGTCGGCTTCCTCGACCACGAGCTGTCGCGGCTGGGCGACCATTACGGCCGGCTGCGCGACCGCGCGCAGGTGCTCGATTCGCTGGAAATGGCGCGCCAGCGCTATCCCGGCCAGCGCAATTCGCTGGACGCGCTGTGCAGGCGGCTGGGCGTCGACAACGCGCACCGCCAGCTGCACGGGGCGCTGCTCGACGCGCAGCTGCTCGCCGAGGTCTACCTTTCGCTGACCGCGGGCCAGAGCGAGATCGGCTTCGGCCTTCCGGAGGATGGGCGCACGACCGCGACCGTGGTGGCGCTGCCGTCGGCGGCGCTGGGCCCGCGCCCGCGGGTGCTGGTGCACGAGGACGAATTGGCGGCCCATGCGGCGCGCCTGGAGGCCATCCGCAAGAAGGCCGGCCGCGCGGTCTGGGACGAGCAGGAACCCGAACGCGCCACGGCCTGACGCCGCCGGCGCGCGCGGCGCGCCCGCATGCGGTCAGTGCCGGCGCACCAGCACCACGGTGACGTTGTCCGAGCCGCCGCCGTCGAGCGCCGCGGCGACCAGGCCGTCGACGCATTCCTGCGCGCTGCACTCGGTGTGCGAGAGCACCTGCGAGATGCCGCGGTCGTCGACTTCCTCGGTCAGCCCATCGCTGCACAGCAGCAGCTGCATGCCCGGCAGCAGCTCGCCGGACAGGGTCTCGACGTTGAGGTTCTGCGGGTCGGTGACGCCCAGCGCCTGGGTCACCACGTTGCGGTGCGGATGGGTGCGCGCCTGGTCGACGCTGATCGTGCCCTGCGAGATCAGCTCCTGCACGTAGCTGTGGTCCTGCGAAAGCTGGGCCAGCTTGTCCTCGTGCCACAGGTAGACGCGGCTGTCGCCGACCCAAGCCACCTCGAAGCGGTTGCCGGTGATGCGCGCGGCGACCACGGTGGTGCCCATCGGCAGCGAATCGCTGCGCCGGCGCGAGGCGCGGATGATCTCCTCGTCGGCGATCCGGATCGCCTGCGGCAGCGGCGTGCCCTGGCGGATCTCGCGCACGATCGCCTCGCGCGCCAGCGCGCTGGCGACCTCGCCGTATTCGTGCCCGCCCATGCCGTCGGCGACCAGCCACAGCCCCAGCTCGCTGTCGCCGTAGTACGTGTCCTCGTTGAGTTCGCGCCGCAGGCCCACGTGGGTCAGGTGTCCGAATTCGATCATGGGCAGCTCGTCGGGCGGGGGCGGGCGGGGCTCTCGATCCGGACAACGTGGAGATGAGGCTGAACAGGACGCAGGGAGGGCCTGCAGGGCGAGGATGGGAAGGAAGCCATGATGCCGGCGTGGATGTCGGGGCGACTGCGGTCACGACAGCCTACAGGCTGCGCCCATGGGCGCGCGTCGGGAGAAATTCCCGCCGCTGGTCGCGCATGCGCAAGGCGCCCCTTGCGGGGCGCCTTGGCGGGGTCTGGCGGAGAGGGGGGGATTCGAACCCCCGAGGCGCTATAAACGCCTGCCTGATTTCGAGTCAGGTACATTCAACCGCTCTGCCACCTCTCCGGTGTCCCGGGCGGCGGTGCGCGGCCGGGGGCGCAATGATACGGGCCGCGGCGGGGGCGGACAAGGCGAGGGCGGTACACTGGGCGCCGTTTTTCACCGCGCCAGGCCCATGTCCGAAATTTCCGTCCCCGTCTCCTTCGGCGAGCTGCTCGACAAGATCGCCATCCTCCAGATCAAGTCCGAGCGCATGTCCGATCCGGCCAAGCTGGCCAACGTCCGCAACGAGCTGGCGGCGCTGGAGAAGACCTGGATGGCGCATCCCGCGGCGGTGGCCGACGTCGCCCGGCTGCGCGCGGACCTGAAGGCGGTCAACGAGCGCCTGTGGGTGATCGAGGACGACATCCGCGTCAAGGAAAAGGCGCAGGCCTTCGACGACGAGTTCGTCCGCCTGGCGCGCAGCGTGTACTTCGAGAACGACGAGCGGGCGCGAATCAAGAAGGAGATCAACCTGGCGCTCGGCTCCTCGTACGTGGAGGAGAAGTCCTACCAGGACTATCGTGGCCCTGCTTCGTCCTGAAGCAGCTGCAGGCTGGGCGCATAGGTGCGCAGGCGTTCTGCGAACCCGGGTTTGAAGAGGTCGGCGTTGGCCTGCGTCCACCAGGCGCCATGGATCCGGGTTTCGACCCTGAGCGCCGCCCTCCAGGTCTGCTCGAGGTCCAGCCCGCATCCGTCGTTGCCGGCACCGTTCGGCGTGCTGCGCGGGGCCGCCGTTGACTCGGGGTCACGCAGGCGGGCGATCGCGTTCTCCATCTCGATCCGGTCGATCACGGTCTCGATGAAATTCCACACCATGTAGGCGTATGCGTCGTATTGCCGGCGTTGCGTGGGGTCGGCGATCGTTTCCGGCCTGCGCAGGTGGGGGTGCTCCACCGCCAGTTTCATCAGGTCGAAGTAGATCCTGTCCAGTTCCGCGTAGTGCGTCAGGTAGTTGGATTCGCGGAACTCCGTCAGCGTGGCCTCGAGCTGCGTCTGGTTCATGTACAGCGCGAAGATGGCGCCGGCCAGCGCGAAGCCGCCGATCAGGGCGTTGATGAAACCCAGGTTCTCGTCCTTGAGCAGGGCATGGGGATTCTCGCTGAGCCCGAGCTCGCCCGCCGACCATCCGTAGGCGACCATCAGCACGACCACGAGCGCGCAGAGCGCGAAGATGTTGAGCATCGCGCGCTTGCGGCGCGGCGAAAGCGATTGCATGGTGTTCATGGTGTCCCCTGCCAGGCCGCCTCGCGATTCCCTCAGCGCGATGCCACGAATCGTTCAAACGCGGAAATGGCGTCCTCCACGGCCACGAGGTCCATCACGCCCTCGCGTTCGATCTTCGTGCCCCAGCGCAGTTCGCCGGCGGGCTTGCCGAGGAACCTGCGCGCGGCGTCGTCGTAGCGATCGACGCAGTAACGGCGGTCCGAGTACGGGCCGCTGCGCGCGGGATCGGTGGCGGCATGCAGGCCCAGCACCTTCGTGCCCATGGCGTTGGCGATGTGGGTGGGGCCGGAATCGGGCGTCATCACCAGGTCGGCGCGCTCGAGCAGGGCGGGCAGCTGCTTGAGCGTGTCCTTGCCGACCAGGTCCAGCGCCGGCGCACGCATGCGGGCCAGGATCGCGTCGGCAGTGCTCCGCTCGAGCTCGCTGCGGCCGCCGCACAGCACGATGCGCCAGCCGCGCGCGGCGGCGTGGTCGGCGACCGCGGCGTGGCGCTCGGGGCGCCAGTTGCGCAGCGGGTGGCTGGAGCAGGGCGAGACGACCAGGGTGGGGATGCCGTCGTCCGGCCATTGCGCCCGCGCCCAGTCCCGCGCGTCGTCGGGCAGCGGCAGGTGCCACTCGACCCGATCCTGCCGCAGCCCCAGCGGCTGCGCGAAGCTGCCGAGCACGTCGAGCACGTGCGGCCCCGCGCCGGCGGGGATGCGCTCATCGACGAACAGCCCGTGCAGCTCCTTCGAGCGGGCGCGGTCGTAGCCGATCCGGCGTCCGGCGCGCACGCAGCGCGAGAGCAGGTTGGCGCGAAAGGCCAGCTGCATCAGCAGCAGGGCGTCGAAGCGGCGCCCCGCCAGCTCGCGCCGCAGCGCGCGCATGCCGTCCAGGCCGGTCTTCTTGTCGTAGGCGACGAATTCCACCCCCGGCAGGCCCTCGAGCAGCCTGCGTTCGCCCTTGCCGATGATCCAGGTCAGCGCCACCCCCGGCCACGCGCGCTGCAGCGTGTGCACCAGGGGCAGCACGTGGGTGACGTCGCCCAGCGCCGACAGGCGCAGCAGGCAGATCGAGCGCGGGGCGGGGGAAGGCGACAAGGCTTGTTAGACTCCCGGAGATGGCCACGTTCGACGCCACCGAGAGCCTGACGCCGTTCCGCGCCGGACGCGGATACGGGGCGATTCTGTTCGACGCCACGCAGCTGCGGCAAGTCGACCCGCGCTGGTTCGACCCGGCTTCGTGGGGCGAGCGCGCGCAGCCGGTCGGGAAAGGCGGGCGCGGCGGCGCCTGGTTCATCGACGCCAGCCACAGCCCCTGCGTGCTGCGCCAGTACCTGCGCGGCGGCATGGCGGCCAAGCTCAGCCGCGACCGCTACCTGTGGCGCGACGCCGACCGCGTCCGCAGCTTCGCCGAGTTCCGCCTGCTGCGCGAGCTGCTCCGGCGCGGGTTGCCGGTGCCGCAGCCGGTCGCCGCCTGCTACATCCGCGAAGGCATGACCTACCGCGCCTGGATCCTGCTCGAGCGCCTGCTGGACGTGCACTCGCTGGCGACCATGGCCGCGACCGACCTCGACCGCGCGCCCTGGGAGGAAACCGGTCGCCTGGTCGCCCGCTTCCACCGCGAAGGCCTCGACCACGCCGACCTCAACGCCCACAACATCCTGTTCGACGCCCAGGGCAAGGGCTGGATGATCGACTTCGACCGCAGCACGATGCACATACCGGCCACCGGCTGGCGCATGCGCAACCTCGCGCGCCTGCAGCGCTCGCTGCTCAAGCTGCGCGGCCGGCGCAGCGAATCGGCAGTGAAGGCCGATTTCGCGCGCCTGCGCGCCGCCTACGACGCGCGCTGGGCGCGGGGCAACTGATGGCCTGGTCGCTGCGCTTCCACGGCGTGGGCAACGCCTCGGCGGTCGAGCTCGGCTCGCCGATGGCGACCATCGAGCGCGACGGCGCGCCCTGGTTGACCATCGACTGCGGCGCCGAGGGGCTCACCGCCTACCTGGCGCACTACGGCGAGCCGCCGCGCGCGCTGTTCGTCACCCACGTGCACCTGGACCACGTCGCCGGCTTCGAGCGGCTGTTCGTCTCCGGCTACTTCGACGAGGCGCGACGCGGCGCGATCCGCCTGTACGTGCCGGCCACCGTGGTGCCGCTGCTGCACCGGCGCATCGGCGACTACCCCAACGTCGTCGCCGAGGGTGGCGCCAACTTCTGGGACGCGTTCCAGCTGGTGCCGGTGGGCGATGCGTTCTGGCACGACGGCGTGCGGCTGGAAGCCTTTCCCGTGCGCCACCACTGGCCCGAGACCGCCTACGGCCTGCGCCTGCGCGGCAGCCTGGCGTGGAGCGGCGACACGCGGCCGATCCCGGAGATGCTGGCCCGGCATGCGAACGCCGGCGAACTGGTCGCGCACGACTGCGCGCTGCACGGCAACCCCTCGCACAGCGGCATCGACGACCTCGAGCGCGAATACCCGCGCGAACTGCTCGAGCGCTGCCTCCTCTACCACTACGCCGGCGTCGCCGACGGACAGGCGCTGGCCGGGCGCGGCCACCGCGTCGCCACCCCGGGCGAGCTGGTGGCGCTGGCCGAACCGACCGCGGAGCGGGCGCTGCCGCCGTGAACGCCGTGCTCGACCAGCCGCCGCTGCCGCTCGACCGCCTCGGACGTCCATTGCGCGACCTGCGCCTGTCGGTGATCGAGGCCTGCAACTTCCGCTGCGGCTACTGCATGCCGGCCGACAGGGTGCCGGACGACCACGGCATGGACACCGCCTCGCGGCTGTCGTTCGACGAAATCGAGACGCTGGTGCGCGGCTTCGCACGCCTGGGCGTGCGCAAGCTGCGCCTGACCGGCGGCGAGCCGCTGTTGCGCAAGCATTTGCCGGAACTCGTCGCGCGACTGGCGGCGATCGAAGGGATCGAGGACCTGGCGCTGACCACCAACGGGTCGCTGCTGGCGCGGCAGGCGCGCGCGCTGCGCGAGGCCGGGCTGCAGCGCGTGACCGTGAGCCTGGATGCGCTCGATCCCGCGCTGTTCCGCGAACTGTCCGGCGGCCGCGGCGAGCTTGCGGACGTGCTCGCCGGCATCGACGCCGCGCAGGCGGCCGGCTTCGCGCGCATCAAGCTCAACTGCGTAGTGCAGCGCGGCGTCAACGAGGACCAGGTGTTGCCGCTGGTCGAACGCTTCCGCGACAGCGGCCACGTCGTGCGCTTCATCGAGTACATGGACGTGGGCACCTGCAACGGCTGGGATCCCGCGCGCGTGGCGCCGTCGGCGCAGCTGCGCGACCGCATCCACGCGCGCTGGCCGCTGCATCCGCTCGACGCCAGCTACCGCGGCGAGGTCGCCTCGCGCTACGGCTTCGACGACGGCGCCGGCGAAGTCGGCTTCGTCAGCTCGATCAGCGCGCCGTTCTGCGGCGACTGCCACCGTGCCCGCGTGTCCGCGGACGGACGCCTGTACACCTGCCTGTTCGCCGCCGAGGGCGCCGACCTGCGGCCATGGCTGCGGCACGGCGACGCCGCGCTGGCCGGGCACGTCGCGCAACTGTGGACGCGGCGCGGCGACCGCTACAGCGAACTGCGCGGCAGGGCGGGCGCCTCGCGCCGGCACGTGGAGATGTTCCTGGTCGGTGGATAGTCGCCGCTTTCACGCCGGCGCGATGGTTTCGCTCATCCTTGTGGGAGCGGCTTCAGCCGCGAGCTCTTCGATCGCTGGCTTCGCCCGTTCGACGGCCGGAAAAAGCTCGCGGCTGAAGCCGCTCCCACAATCCGGAGCTTACAATCCATCGGCCTCACCCGAGCCGCCCCGTGACCCGCAAGCCCGCCAGCAAGCTCACCCACCTCGACGCCGAGGGACGCCCGGCCATGGTCGACGTGTCCGCCAAGGCCGTCACCGCGCGCGAGGCCGTCGCCGAATGTCGGGTGAAGTTCCCCGCCGACGTCGCCGCGCAGCTGCGGGCCAGCGGCCTGAAGGGCGCCAAGGGCGGCATCGTCGAGACCGCGATCATCGCCGGCACGATGGCGGTGAAACGCACGCACGAGCTGATCCCGTTCTGCCACCCGCTGCCGATCGACGGCGTGCGCATCGGCATCGACTGGCACGGCGAGCGCGAGCTGCGGATCGAGTGCGCGGTGAAGACCACGCACCGAACCGGCGTGGAGATGGAGGCGCTGACCGGCGCCACCATCGCCGCGCTCACCGTCTACGACATGACCAAGGCGCTGTCGCACGCGATCGTGCTGGGCCCGGCCAGGCTGCTGGGCAAGCGCGGCGGCCGGCGCGACTTCGGGAAGGGCGGCTGATGGCGACGTTGAAGGTGCTCTATTTCGCCAGCCTGCGCGACGCCGCCGGCCTTGCGGACGAGACGGTGGACACCGCCGCCGCCGACCTGCGCGCGCTGTACGGCGCGCTCGCCGTGCGGCACGGCTTCGCGCTGCCGGTGGAGCGGCTGCGGGTGGCGGTCGACGGCGCTTTCGCGCGCTGGGACGATTCGCCCGTGGAAGGCAGCGAGGTCGCCTTCATTCCGCCGGTGAGCGGCGGCTGAGGCGCCTGCGCAGCCGCGACATGCCCGGCGGAAATCCCTTCCTTGCAGGAGCGGCGGAAGCCGCGACCACGTCACCGAAGTAGCGGCGCACGACAGGATCCACCGATGAAGCGTTTCCAACTGTCCGCCACCCCAATCGACCCCGCCCCGCTGCGCGCCGCGATGGACGACGCCCGCGCCGGCGCCTTCGCCGCCTTCGAGGGCTGCGTGCGCGACCACAACGACGGCCGCGCCGTCGACTGCCTGCACTACGAGGCCTACGCCGCACTGGCCGAGGCCGAAGGCGAGCAGGTGCTGGCCGAGGCGCTGGCGAAGTTCGACATCCTCGACGCCCGCTGCGTGCACCGCACCGGCGACCTGGCGATCGGCGAACTCGCCGTCTGGGTCGGCGTCACCGCCGCCCACCGCGACGCCGCCTTCGCCGCCTGCCGCCACGTCATCGACGAGGTCAAGGCCCGCGTGCCGATCTGGAAGCGCGAGCGCTACGCGGGTGGTGGCGAGGATTGGCAGCACCCGTCAGGGGACTAACCGGCTTCGGCGACAGTTTCGTGCGGCCTGTCGCGACTCCGTCGCTCCTACAGGGGTTCACGCCATCGCCCTGGCGACCAGGTATCGACGACCGTTGCGAGAGAAGTTGGCCCGTCGCCACGGGCCATCCAGATCCTTCTGGAGCAAAGCCCCCTTGGTAAGGGGGCGCCCCGAAGGGGCGGGGATCGGAAGCACATAGCCGGGGCCCAAGATTCGCTTCGCGAATCTTGGGTTTTTCATGCGAAGCATGAAAAAGGCGATGGCCCTGCCGGCTTGCCTCGGCACCCGCGTCGATCGATACCGTTGCTGCCTTCCGGCCCTGGCGGGGTTTTCGACCGCGCCAGATGGATATGACCGTTGCGAGAGAAGTTGGCCCGTCGCCACGGGCCATCCAGATCCTTCTGGGGCAAAGCCCCCTTGGTAAGGGGGCGCCCCGAAGGGGCGGGGATCGGAAGCACATAGCCGGGGCCCAAGATTCGCTTCGCGAATCTTGGGTTTTTCATGCGAAGCATGAAAAAGGCGATGACCCCGCCGGCTGACCTCGGCACCCGCGTCGATCGATACCGTTGCTGCCTTCCGGCCCTGGCGGGGTTTTCGACCTAGCGTCGCGAGGGGCCGACGGGGCCACCATAGACGTGCGCTCGCGGAGAACAGCGCGAAGCGAGCGCGGGATTCTACCAGCATCGTTAGCGTTGATGTCCGGCCGGGGGATGCACTCGGCACATCCATGTGCCTCGCCCTTCGGGCGGCTGCGCCGTGCAAATCGGCAGTCCTGCCGATTTGTCGAACCCGCAGGGGCGCGCACCAAGTCCCCTCTCTCCGCCACATACGCAAAACGCCCCTTGCGGGGCGCTTGGCGTATGTGGCGGAGAGAGGGGGATTCGAACCCCCGAAGCGCGGTTTAGACGCTTACACACTTTCCAGGCGTGCTCCTTCAACCACTCGGACACCTCTCCGCTGGAACCTGAAGGAAGCTTCCGGCAACGCTCAGGGGCGCAGATTCTAGCCGTGGCGGGCATCCGGGACAAGCGAGGGCCGGCGGTCGCGGGCCGCGCGACCCGTGCGTGGCACACTACGGTTTCCCGGCAAGCACCCGGCCATCCACGGCCGGACCTGAACACACGGATCCCATGTCCTACCTCGTCCTCGCCCGCAAGTGGCGTCCCAAGCGCTTCGCCGAACTGGTCGGGCAGGAACACGTGGTCCGCGCGCTGTCCAACGCGCTGGATTCGGGCCGCGTCCACCACGCCTACCTGTTCACCGGCACCCGCGGCGTGGGCAAGACCACCATCGCGCGGATCTTCGCCAAGAGCCTGAACTGCGAGCGCGGCAGCGGCGCCGACCCCTGCGGCGAGTGCGAGACCTGCCGGGCCATCGACGCCGGCCGCTACATCGACCTGCTGGAGATCGACGCGGCCTCCAACACCGGCGTGGACAACGTCCGCGAGCTGATCGAGAACGCGCAGTACATGCCCTCGCGCGGCCGCTACAAGGTGTACCTGATCGACGAGGTGCACATGCTGTCGAAGGCGGCGTTCAACGCGCTGCTCAAGACGCTCGAGGAGCCGCCGGAGCACGTCAAGTTCCTGTTCGCGACCACCGACCCGGAGAAGCTGCTGGTGACGGTGCTGTCGCGCTGCCTGCAGTTCAACCTCAAGCGGCTGGACGAGGAGCAGATCCGCGGCCAGATCGCGAAGATCCTCGAGGCCGAGGGCATCGCCGCCGAGCCGGGCGCGGTGCGACAACTCGCGCGCGCCGCTGACGGCAGCCTGCGCGACGGCCTCTCGCTGCTCGACCAGGCCATCGCCTACACCGGCGCCGGCACCGCGGGCGGCACGCTCACCGACGACGCGCTCGCGACCATGCTCGGCACCGTCGACCGTACCCGCGTCGGCGCGCTGCTGGCCGCGCTCGGGGCCGGCGACGGCAAGGCGCTGCTGGACGAGATCGCGACGCTGGCGGAGTTCTCGCCGGACTGGTCGGGCGTGCTCGACGCGCTGGCCGCGGCGCTGCACCGCGTGCAGGTGAAGCAGCTGGTGCCGGAGGCCGAGGTCGAAGGCGAGGGCATCGACGTCGCCGCGCTGGCCGCCGCGCTGCGCCCCGAAGTCGTGCAGCTCTGGTACCAGATGGCGCTCAACGGCCGTCGCGACCTGCCGCTGGCGCCGGGCCCGCGCTCGGGCTTCGAGATGTGCCTGCTGCGGATGCTGGCGTTCCGGCCGGCCGAGGGCGATGCGGCGTCGGCAGGCGCGTCGGGTGGCGCGCAGCGCGCCTCCGGGCCTGCCGCGGCCCGCGCCGCGCTGGACGCTGGCGAAGACCGGCAGGCGCCACGACGCGCGCCTCCCGCCGCGGTCGCCGCGCCCGTCGAAGCAGCACGCGCGGCGCGCGCGCTGCCGACGCAGGAGGACGCCGCGTCCGCGGCCGCACCGGCAAGGACAACCGTGCCGGCACCAGCACAGGCTCCAGCACCGGCTGGCGCACCGGCAGCCGCGCCGATCGACCTCGACGCCGCCGGCTGGCTCGACCTGCTGGCCGGCCTCGACCTGCGCGGCCCGGTGAAGGAGCTGGCCGGCCACGCCGGTTTCATCGCCTGGTCCGACGGCGTGCTGCGGCTGTCGCTGCCGCCGACCGACGACCACCTCAAGGCGCCGTTCCTGGTCTCGCAGCTGGCCGCCGCGCTGGCGCAGCCCCTGGGCGCGCAGCCGCAGATCCGCTTCGACGCGGCGCAGGCGGCGGCGGAGACCCTGCACGCGCGCAACGAACGCCAGCGCGACGCGCGCCAGGCCACCGCCGAAAGCGCCTTCCTCGCCGATCCCGATGTGCAGCGGCTGATGTCGCGGCAGGGGGCGAAGCTGGTGCCCGATTCGATCCGCCCCTACGACGAATAGACAGGGAGCAACGACATGCGTGGAAACATCGCCCAGCTGATGCAGCAGGCGCAGAAGATGCAGGAAAACGTGCAGCGCGCCCAGGAAGAGCTCGCCGGCATGGAAGTCACCGGCAACGCCGGCGGCGGCATGGTGTCGGTGACGATCACCGGCAGGATGGAATGCCGCAAGGTGCGCATCGACCCCGGCGTGCTGTCGGACCCGGAGATGGCCGAGGACCTCGTCGCCGCCGCGTTCAACGACGCCGTCAACAAGGCCAACGCCGCCTCGCAGGAGAAGCTGGGCGCCGCCACCGCCGGCATGCCGCTGCCGCCGGGCATGAAGCTGCCGTTCTGAGCGCCGAGTGACGCTCCGGACGGCCCGCCCCGTGCGATCGCACCGATGCCCGTGATGCGCTCCGGGCATGGATACGCCGGTGCCGGGATGGCGAGGCTGCTCGGCCTGCTGTGCCCGGTCCTGCTGCTGTCGCTGCTCCTGCTGCGCGCGTTCCTGCCGCTGCCCGAGCCGATGCGCTGGCTGTGGGCCGCGTCCATGGTCGCGTGCGCGTTCTCCGGCGCGGTGGCGCTGATCCTGCTGCTGTTCGGCCCGTGGCAGAATCGCCTGGCCGGTCTCGCGCTCGGCCTGGTGGTGGCGGCGCTGCTGTTCGCGCGCGATCCGGCCTGGGCCCTGGCCGCGCAGGTCTCGCGCCTGCTCTGAACGACCGACCACCGACATTCCTTCCCCGGCGCATTGCATGGATCGCGATGGCGCAAGCCACGACCGATCGATGACCACGCCGCTGCTCGAACGACTCATCGAAGCCTTCCGCGTCCTGCCCGGCGTCGGCCAGAAGACCGCGCAGCGCATGGCCTACCACGTGCTCGAGCGCGAGCGCGACGGCGGCCGCCGGCTGGCGGATGCGCTGGCCGAAGCGGTCGAGCGCATCGGCCACTGCGCGCGCTGCCGCGACTTCAGCGAAGCGGAGGTGTGCGCCACCTGCGCCAGCGCCGCGCGCGACGCGCACCAGCTGTGTGCGGTGGAAACGCCCGCCGACCGCCTGGCGATCGAGCAGGCCACCGGCTACCGCGGCCTGTACTTCGTGCTGCAGGGCCGGCTGAGCCCGCTCGACGGCATCGGCCCGCGCGAGCTCGGCCTGGAGCAGCTCGCGCAGCGCCTGGGCTCGGGCGAAGTGCAGGAACTGATCATCGCCACCAACCCGACGGTGGAAGGCGAGGCCACCGCCCACTATCTCGCCCAACTCGCGCGCAACCACGGCGTGCGCCCCAGCCGCCTCGCCCACGGCGTGCCGCTCGGCGGTGAACTCGAATACGTCGACCGCGGCACGCTGTCGCATGCGTTCGGGTCGCGGAGCGAGATGCCGTAGGACCGTATTCGGCATCGAGGATTCGAGGAGGGACGTGTCACAGGCTGTCATCCCGAGCGGAGCGAGGGATCTTCTTTTCCCCGGACAAAGGCAGATCCCTCGCTCCGCTCGGGATGACAATCCGCTAGGCTTTGCCCATCCGAAACCCCAATCCCGGTCGGCCATGGACACCATCTTCCACAAGATCATCCGCCGCGAGATCCCGGCCGACGTCGTGTACGAGGACGACGACGTGATCGCGTTCCGCGACATCGCGCCGCAGGCGCCGGTGCACGTGCTGTTCGTGCCGAAGACCGCGGACATCGCCACGCTCAACGACCTGGGCGAGGACCAGGCCGCGGTCGTCGGCAAGCTCGCGATCGCGGCGGCGCGCTACGCGAGGGAACAGGGCTTCGCCGAGGATGGCTACCGCATCGTCATGAACTGCAACGACCACGGCGGCCAGACGGTGTTCCAGATCCACCTGCACCTGCTGGCCGGTGCGCCGCTGGGGCGCTTCGGCACGCCGAAGTAGCGGGTCTTCTCAGGCAACCGAAGTTCGCGGCGCATCTTGCGAAAGGGCGCCGCGAAAATCCCCAAGCGGGTCCGGCTTCCGATCGGCGGCCGGCCCGCGACCCGCGAAAGCCGCGGACGCGTGCGTGGCGAAAAGCCGCACCCTCACCCGGCGCTTCGCGCCTCCCTCTCCCGCGAAGCGGGAGAGGGTTGCATCCGCGGCGCTTTGCATGTCAGCGAGGGAGCCGGGAGAGGAATTGCCGGCGACTGCCAGGACCCGGCCTCATTCCTCGATGCAGACCCGGTTCCGCCCCTCGGCCTTGGCGCGGTACAGCGCCGCGTCCGCCGCGGCCATCAGCCGCGGCCGGGTGTCGCGCGCGGGCGACAGCGCCGCGATGCCGATGCTCACCGTGATCTGCCGCGGCTCGCCGCCGGGCGAGAAGGTGGCCGCGGCCACCGCCTCGCGCACGCGCTCGGCGAAGCCGTAGGCGGCCGCGGCGTCGCACTCGGGCAGCAGCACTGCGAACTCCTCGCCGCCGATCCGCGCCGCCAAGTCGTCGTTGCGCACGTGCCGGCGCACCAACGCGGCGATCTGGCGCAGCACCTCGTCGCCGGAAATGTGGCCGTAGCGATCGTTGACCGGCTTGAACAGGTCGACGTCGACGATGCACAGCGACAACGGCCGCTGGTGGCGCATCGCGCGCGCGATTTCCTTCTCCATCGACTCGATGAAGTGGCGCCGATTGCACAGCTCCGTCAGCGCGTCCTGGGTGGCGAGCTGGTAGATCTCCTCGTGGTAGTTCGCCTCCACGCTGGTGTGGCTGATGAACTTGAGGATGCTCTCGCCGATAGTCACGTGGTCGCCGTCGGCGAGCATCGACTCCCCGACCACGACGTCGTTGACGCGGGTGGCGTTGGTCGCGCCGAGGTCGCGGATGCGGTAGTCGTCGCCGTCGCGCCAGATGTGGCAGTGCTCGCGCGACACGCTCCTGTGCTCGATGCACAGGTCGGCCTCGTGCGAGCGCCCGACCAGCACGCGCGCGCCGTCGAGGTCGGCGCGGCGGCCCAGGCCCTCGCCGTGGATCACCACCACGCATGCCGAGCGCGGCGCGACGCGGTGCGGCCCGTCGCTGTGCACGGTGCGCTGCGTGGTGTCGGCGGTGCCGTTGCGGATGGCCATGCTCTCGGGCGGTGGCGGCGCGGGAATCCAGTTTAGCGGCAAACCCCGGCGGCCAAGGCCGGGCAGGGCGCATCCGCTACCATGGACGCGCTGCCGACAGGGGGGAGCCGCCATGACCACGCACGCCGGGGACGACCCCGACCGCACCGAACTGCTGGCCACGCGCGGCCCGATGGCCGACGGACCCGGTGGCGACGCGCTGCCCCCGGGCGCGCGGCTGGGCCGCTACCGCATCGAGGCGCTGCTGGGCCGCGGCGGCATGGGCGAGGTCTACCGCGCCGAGCAGCTCGAGCCGGTGCGGCGCACCGTCGCGCTCAAGCTGCTGCGCGTGCAGCGGCTGGACGCCCGCCACCTCGCCTACTTCGAGGTCGAGCGGCAGCTGCTGGCGCAGATGCGGCACCCGGCGATCGCGCAGGTCTTCGACGCCGACACCACCGCCGACGGCCACCCCTTCTTCGCGATGGAGTTCATCGCCGGCAGCCCGCTGACGCGCTTCTGCGACGAGCACGCGCTGTCGCTGCGCGAGCGGCTGGAACTGCTCATCCGCGTCTGCGAAGGCGTGCAGCACGCGCACCAGAAGGGCGTCGTGCACCGCGACCTCAAGCCCGGCAACCTGCTCGTCGACGAGGTCGACGGGCGCGCGCTGCCCAAGATCATCGACTTCGGCATCGCCACCGCGGCCTCGATGGCGCAGGGCCGCGAGGTCGCCGGCACGCCGGACTACATGAGCCCCGAGCAGGCCGGCGGCGACCAGTCGCTGGTCGACACGCGCAGCGACGTCTATTCGCTGGGCGTGGTGCTCTACGAAGTGCTCACCGGCCAGCGCCCGGAAGCCGCGGGCGAGACGCGCACCGCCAGCACCCGCACCCTGCGGCTGCCTTCGGAGCAACTGGCCACGCTGGCCCCGGGCGAGGCGGGGCGCATCGCGCACGCGCAGGGGCTGCCGCTGGCGCGCATGCGCCGGATGCTGCGCCACGAGCTCGACTGGGTGGTGGCGAAGGCGATGCGCCACGACCGCAACGAACGCTACCCGTCCGCCGCGGCGCTGGCCGACGACCTGCGGCGCTTCCTCGACGGCCGGCCGCTGCAGGCGGTGCCGGCCTCGCGCCGCTATGCCTGGGGCAAGTTCGTGCGCCGCCACCGCGTCGGGCTGGCCGCCGCCGCGGTCGCCCTGGTGGCGCTGCTCGGCGGCCTGGGCATGTCGCTGTACGGCCTGCAGCAGGCGCGCGCGCAGCGCGCCATCGCCGAGCAGCGCAGCGCGCAGCTGGAGAAGGTGGCGGCGTTCCAGCAGTCGATGCTGCAGGACATCGACATCGAGGCGATGGGCACCGGCATGGCCGACGGCCTGCGCACGCAGTTGGCCAAGTCCGCGCCGGACGCCGCGCCGGCGCTGGAACGCGCGCTCTCGCACGCCAGCACCGCCGACATCGCGCGCGGCCTGATCGACCGCAACATCCTGGCCGGCGCCGAGGCCGCGATCGGCCGCGACTTCGCGCACGAGCCCGGGCTTGCCGCCGACCTGCGCGAATCGGTGGCCGGCGTGCGCGAGGCGCTCGGGCTGCCGGAAGCCGCCGCCGAAGGCTACCGGCAGGTCGCCGACTACCGCGAGCACGCGCTGGGCGCGGGCGCGCTGCCCACCCTGCAGGCGCGCCACGCGCAGGCCGGCGCGCTGCTGCAGGCCGCGCAGCCAAAGGACGCGCTCGCGCTGGTCGAGCGCACGCTGGCCGCCGCCGCCGCGCTGCCGCCCGACGACCCGCTGCGCATCCGCCTGCAGCTCGACCAGGCCGAGGCGATCAGCGCCCTCGGCGACCGCCCGCGCGCGCGCGCCATGCTCGAGGCCGCGCGCAAGCGCAGCATCGCCGCGCACGGCGAGCGCGACCCGGTGAGCATGGAGGCGACCAACAACCTCGCCATCCTGCTCGGCCGCATGGGCGAGGCCAGGCTCGGCCGCGAGTACATGGAAAAGCTGGTGCCGATGCGCGCCGCGGTGCTCGGCGCCGACGACGAGAAGACGCTCGATTCGCAGCACAACCTGGCGGTGATGCGGATCATGACCGGCGACGGCGAAGGCGCGCTGGCACTGCAGCGCCAGCTGGTCGCCACCCAGACCCGGCGGCTGGGCGCCGAGCACCCGCGGACGCTGGCCGAGCGCGGCAACCTGGCCAGCATGCTGATCGACAGCGGCAAGCCCAAGGAAGCGCTGCCGATTGCCACCACGGTGCTGGAGGCGCGCACGCGCGTGCTCGGCGCCGACAACCCGCAGACGCTGCGCGCCAAGCTCAACCTGTCCAGCCTGTATGCGCGGCTGGGCGAGTTCGAGCGCACGCTGCAGATGCAGCAGGAAGTGATCGACGCGCGCACGCGTTTGCTCGGTCCGCGCCATCCGGACACGATCTACATCCTGGTCAACCGCGCAGGCACGCTGCACCAGGCCGGCCGATCGAAGGCATCGCTGGCGATGCTCGCGACCGTGCTGCCGCTAGCGCGCGAGGTGCTGGGCGACGGCCATCCGCAGACCCAGGCGGCGCTGCAGATCCGCGCCGACGACGCCGACGAGCTGGGCGATGCCGCGCTGGCGATCGCGAGCTACCGCGACCTGCTCGCGGCGCGCGAGAAGTCGCTGGGCGCCAGCGACCGCAAGACCATCGACGCCGCCTGGCAGCTCGAAGGCCAGCTGGCCGACGCGGGCCAGCGCGAGGAAGCCGCGCGCGTGCGCGCCCGCTACGTCGCGCCGCTGCTGGATGCGCCGGAAGCATCGCTGGACGAGGGCATGCGCGCGTTCGCCGCGCGGATCCGCGACACCGAGGCGGAAGAGGCCGCGGCGCGGACCGCCGGACGCTGAGCGCGCGGCCGCGACTCCCTGCGACGTCGGTTACAGGTACCGCGAAAGCCGCGTGTCGATGTCCATCGACTCGCGCATCAGCCGCAGCGCGCGGTCGTTGCGGGGCTTGCTGACCGAGGCGCAGCAGTCGGACGGCACGCTCACCTCGAAGTCGCGCATGTGCGCATCGGCCGCGGTGGTGAGCACGCAGCCATCGCCGGCGATGCCGGTCACCACCACGTGGCGCACGCCCAGCTGCGCCAGCAGCACCTCCAGCGGGCTGGCGAAGAAGCCGGAGTGCTTGGGCTTGAGCACGAGGTAGTCGTCGCGCCCGGGAGCGAGTTCGGCGACGAGCGGCGCGCCCGCCGATCCGGGCTGGCCGCAGATCGCCACCAGTTCGTTGAAGTCGCACAGCCAGTGGGTGAAGTTGTCGTTGACGTAGACCACCGGCTGGCCGCGCGCCTGCATCCGCGACCTGAGCCTGGCGATGGCGCGCGCGGCGGGCAGCGCGTGGCGCAACAGCGGCTTCGCGCCCGGGAAGTCGAGCGGATTGATCATGTCGACGACCAGCAGCGCCGACCGCGGGACGCGCCTGCTCATGCCGATGCCGGATCGCCGGCCCCCCTGGCGTCGATCCGCCTCAGCGCGTCCTCGATCGCGGCCGCGGAATCCGGCCGGACCAGGCGCGCGATCTCCTCGCCGTCGCGCAGGAACACCAGCGTCGGCCAAAGCTTCACCCGGAAAGACCGCCCCAGCGGTCGTCCCTTGCCGTCCTCGACCTTCAGGTGGCGGACCTCCGGGTGCGTCGCGAACGCCGCTTCGACCAGCACCTGGGCGGCGGTGCAGTAGCCGCACCAGTTGGTGCCGAACTCCACCACGGTGGCGCCCGGCAGCGCGTCGACTTCCCCGCGGCCCGGAGAATCCGCCTCGTAGCGGCGCGCATAGGCCATGGCGCGCCTACAGCAGCTCCGCCTTGCGCGCGGCCATGCGCTCGCCCAGCTCGCGCAGCTGCGCGGCATCCATCAGCTTGCGCGCGCGCGGGAACATCTCTTCCTCCTCTTCCTTGGCATGGTGGTCGATCAGCTCCTTGAGCACCTTGGCGCGGCCGCCGAACTGGTCGGAGCCGACCTCGGTCTTGAGCAGGTCCGGCAGCACCAGGTCCTCGGCGGCGCGATGCTCCTCCAGCGCCTCGAAGTACATCTTGTCGTCGTCGGCCTTCTCGCCGGCGGTCTTGAATGCCGGGTAGAAGATCTCTTCCTCGATCGTGGTGTGCGCCTTGAGCTCGGCGGCGATCTTGCGCAGCAGCTCGGTCCGGGTCTTCGCGGCGCGATTGGTGGTCGCGGCGAGCTCCTCGAGCTTGGCGCGCACGGCCTTGTGGTCCTGCTTGAGCAGGGCGATGGCATCCATCGACGTTCTCCTCGGGGAAAGGAAGCGATAACTTGGACAGCGAAGCGGCAAGGAAACGTGAATCCGGCTGCCGCCATCGCGTGGCGACCCGCCAGGCGCTCGCGGGGAGCGCCTGGCCATCGCCACGCGGTCGACTGCATCGCGCGCGGCGACAGGCGCTTCGCTCAGGAACGCTTCGGGCGGGCAGCCCGTTCCGGGACGGCGGCCCGGGATTTCCGGGAGGCGCTTCCTGCTTCGCTTTCGTCGTCGTCTTCTTCTTCGCCTTCGGGGCCGTCGTGGACTTCGACTTGCCCTGCGCGCGCGGAGTCGACTGCGCGGCGCCGGCCTTCAGCACCACCCAGGTCGGCGCGTGGTCGCTGGCCTTCTCCAGCCCGCGCACCCAGCGGTCGACGCCGGCATCCAGCAGGCGCGGCCGCAGCGTTTCGTTGAGCAGCAGGTGGTCGATGCGCAGCCCGGCGTCGCGCGGCCAGTGCTGCCGGAAGTAGTCCCAGAAGGTGTAGATGCGTTGCTCCGGGTGCAGCTCGCGAAGCGAATCGGTCCAGCCCTGCGTCAGCAGGCGCGCGTAGGCCTCGCGACTTTCCGGCTGCAGCAGCGCATCCTTGCGCCAGTGCTTCGGGTCGTAGATGTCGAAGTCGGTGGGCACCACGTTGAAGTCGCCGGCGAGCACCACCGGATGGCCGCTGTCGTGCAGCCCGCGCGCATGCGCGACCAGGCGCTCGAACCAGCGCAGCTTGTAGTCGAACTTCGGTCCCGGCTGCGGGTTGCCGTTGGGCAGGTACAGGCAGCCGACGACGAGCCCGTGCGCGGCCACTTCCAGGTAGCGGCTCTGCGCGTCCTCGCGGTCGCCGGGCAGGGCGCGGCGGCTCTCGACCGGCTCGGCGTCGCGCGCGAGCACGGCGACGCCGTTCCACGAGCGCTGGCCGACCCAGCGCGCGCCATAGCCCGCGCGCTCGACCTCCTCGCGCGGAAAGCCTTCGTCGGCCGCCTTGAGCTCCTGCAGGCAGGCGACATCGGGGCGTTCGCGCTCGAGCCACTGCAGCAGGTGCGGCAGCCGCGTGCGGATGCCGTTGACGTTGAAGGTGGCGACCTTGAGCCGTCGCGCGCGCGCCATGGCTAGCGCTTCTTGCCCGGCACCTTGCGGATCACCGTCCTGCCGGCGACGAGGCTGGGATCGTTGCCTTCGGCCGCGGGCGCGTCGACGTCCGAATAGCGGTTGCCCGTGGACGCCTTGCGGTCCTTGACCGCCGACTCGGCCGGGCCCTGGGTCTTGTCGGTGGTGGCCGGCTGCGGCTGGCCGGCGACGCGCGGGCTGGACTTGCGGGTGGGCATGGCGTGCTCGCTGGTGTGGGGTCCGCGGCGATCATGCGCCTGCGGGCGTGGTCGCCCCGCGAAATCGGCCGTGGGACGGGCGACAGCGGCCGCGCACGCTCTCGTCTCCGGCGATCCCCCGTGTGCGTTCGCGTCCTTTCCCGGCGGTTCAAGCGCGCCGCAGCTGCGAGGCGGACAGCCCGGTCAATGCGCGCAGCGCGCGACCCATGTGCGCCTGGTCGGCGAATCCGCAGGCCTGCGCGATCTCGGCGCCGCGCAGCGTGCGGCCGTGCAGCAGGCGCAGCGCCGCGTGGGTGCGCGCGTGCAGGCGGAACGCCTTCGGACTGAGCCCGAACACGCGCCGGAAGCCGCGGCTGAGGCTGCCGCGATGCAGGCCGTGCGCATCGCCCCAATGCGCAAGCGACAGGCCGGGCTCCTCGAGCAGGGCATGGGCCAGGCGTGCGGGCCAGTCGTGGTCGAACGACGGCGCGGGCAGCAGGCCGGCCAGCAGCTCGGCGACGGCGGCGGGGATGTCGCGTTCGGCGAGCTGGACGATGCGGTCGGGATCGGATGCGCGCGCATGCGCGGCGCCACGCCAGTCCGCCGGCAACGGCAGCACCAGCACGTCTGAACCGGCCGCGCCGAAGCGGTCGAGGTGGCGCTCGTGCGCGCCGTGCAGCAGCACGTCGCCGGGAGAGACGCGATGCAGGCCGCTGTCGCCGGCTTCCTCGTAGCTGCCCGACAGCACCAGCGCGGCGAATGCCTGCGCGTGCAGGTGGCGCGCGAGCGCCTCGCGCCGGCCGTGGCGCTGGCGCCCGATCGGGGTGGCGCGCGCGCAGGCCGGGCAGGCATGCCGGATGCGACCATCGCCAGGGTGAACTGCGTTCAAGACCGGGATTCCGCCAGGGGATAGAAAGGGGGCCACGTCCACGCGAGGATCGCCCCGTGTTGCAACGCATCGTCTCCTGTTGGCTGGCCGGCGCGACGCTGGCATTGGTCATGTTCCCGGCCCTCGCGGCCGGAAATGGCGACCCCGTCGCGATTCTCGCCGCCAACCGCGACGCCACCGGCGCGTTCGCGCCCGGCACCGTCACCGTGCGCGCGGACTACGCGGGCCAGGGCCTGCAGGGCAGGGTCGAAACCGTCTTCGACGCCGCCGGCGGCGCCTACGTCGAGCGCCAGGACATCCCGCCGACCAGCGGCGCCGAGGGCTTCGACGGCCGCATCGCCTGGCAGACCGACCTGTCGGGCGCCACGACGCCGCAGCAGGGCGGCGACCGCCCCGCGCTCGCCGCCAACACCGCCTACCGCCACGCGAACGGCTGGTGGCGCGAGGGTTTCGGCGGCGCGGCGGTCGAGGCGCTGGGCCGCGACGCCGACGGCGACCGCCTGCGCGTCACGCCGCGCGGCGGCAAGGCGTTCGAGGCGTGGTTCGATCCGGCCACCCATCTGCTGGTGCGCCTGCGCGAAGCCCGCAGCTTCGGCAGCAGCATCGACGTGCGCTACCGCGACTACGAGCGCCACGACGGCGTGATGCTGCCGCGCACGACCACCATCGACGACGGCAGCGGCCCGGCGGGGCTGCAGACGCTCACGCTGCGCGAGGTCGTGCATGCGCCAGCGCGGCCGGCCTCGGCCTACGCCATGCCGGCGGCGAAGCCCGGCGACTGGCGCATCGACGCGCCCGACGGCCGCACCGTGCTGCCGATGCGGCTGTACAACAACCACGTCTTCGTCGACGTGTCGGTGGACGGCAAGGGGCCGTTCCCGTTCCTGGTCGACACCGGCGGCCACGACATCCTCACCCCGCAGACCGCCGCGGCGCTGGCGCTGGACGCGAAGGGCGCGACGACCTCGGGCGGCGCGGGCGAGAAGACCGTGACCTCCGGCTACACGCGGGTGAAGTCGCTGCGGATGGGCGCGGCGGAGCTGCGCGACCAGACGGTCATGGTGCTCGACTTCAGCCCGAAGGCGGTGGAGGGCTTCCAGGTCGGCGGCATGCTCGGGTTCGAGGTGTTCCATCGCTTCGTGGTGCGCATCGACTACGGCGCCGGCACGCTGGCGCTGATCGATCCGGCGCGCTTCGATCCGCGCGGCGCGGGCACGGCGCTGCCGTTCGCGTTCTACGACCACATGCCGCAGGTCGATGGCACGTTCGCCGGGATCCCGGCGCGGTTCGACATCGACACCGGCTCGCGCGCGGAAGTGACGATGGCGCGCCCGTTCGTCGAGGAGCACGGCCTGCGCGCGCGCTTCCCGCGCGGCGTGGTCACCGTCGACGGCTGGGGCGTGGGCGGCCCGGTGCGCTCGCACGTGGTCCGCGTGCCGTCGCTGGCGGTTGGCGGGATCTCCACGCGCGAGGTCACCGCGAGCCTGGCCACCCAGGACAAGGGCGTGTTCACCGATGCCGGCTTCGACGGCAACATCGGCAGCGCCTGGCTCAAGCGCTTCGCGGTCACGTTCGACTATCCGAACCGCAGGATGTACCTGGCGCCGCTCGCCGATCCGGGCGACGACGTCGGCACCTTCGACCGCTCCGGGATGTGGCTCAACCTGGGCGAGGGCGGCTTCACGGTGGCGGAAGTGGCCGACGGCGGACCCGCCGCGCAGGCCGGGCTGCGGGCCGGCGACCTGGTCACCGCGATCGACGGCAAGCCGATCGCCGGCATGCTGCTGCCCGATGCGCGGCGGCTGCTGCGCACCACGCCGGCGGGGACGCGGGTGCTGGTGGCGTACCGCCGCGGCGGCAGGGACGGCGAAGCCGCGCTCGTGCTGCGCGACCAGGTGCCGCCGACGTCGGCATCGGCCGGAAGCTGACTGCGCGCGCCGCGCGGTGGCGGCGCGGCGTGGCCATTCCCGGGCCGGCATTGCGTAGTCCTCCTTGCACGCGGCCGCCGGGCCGCGCGGTGGAGCGCTGCGCCATGTCGAGGGCACTCGTCCCGGGAACGTACGTCGAGGAAGCCGTCGCCGGCGCGCATCCGATCGCCGGCGTCGCGACCTCGATCGCGGCCTTCGTCGGGCGCGCGCCGCGCGGGCCGCTCGACGGCGACCCGGCGTCGCCGGTACTGCTCAACGACTTCGCGAGCTTCCAGCGCCGCTTCGGCGCGCTGGAGCCGGCGTTCCCGATGGCCTACGCGGTGCGCGATTTCTTCGCCAACGGCGGCCGGCGCGCGCTGGTCGTGCGGTTGTACAAGGCGGTGCCGGGCGACGCCGTGCGTGCGCGCATCCGCATCCCCGGCCTGCCGCTGGTCGCCGCCTCGGCGGGCGCCTGGGGCAACCACCTGCGCGCGCGCGTGGAGGCTTGCGCGTCGCCCGCCGAGGCCGGCCTGTTCCACCTGGAAATCCGCGACACGGCGGGCGGGCTTCAGGAGCGGTTCGAGGCGCTGTCGTTGACGGAAGGCCCCCGCCGCGCGGACCGCGTGCTCGCGGCGGAATCGTCGCTGATGCGGCTGGACCCGGCGCTGCCGCTGCCGGCGTCGCAGCCGCCGCCGGCGCACGCGCCCGTGGCGGCAGGCGCCGATCCGTGGCTGCAGGACGACGCATCCACCGGCGTGGCCGCGGACGACGAGGCCGGCGACGGCGCGCTGCTGGACGAGGCCGCGTACCTGGGCAGCGCCGAAGACCGCACTGGCCTGCATGCGCTGCGCAGGACCGACCTGTTCAACCTGCTGTGCATCCCGCCCGACGCGCGCGGCGGCGACACCGCGCCCGCGGTGCACCGGGAAGCGCTGGGCCTGTGCGTCGAGCGGCGGGCGATGCTGGTGGTGGATCCGCCCGCCGCCTGGCGCGACGCGGAAGCGATCGCGCGCGACAGCCACCGCTTCCCCGGCTCGATCGGGATCGAAGGCCTGGCGGCGCGCAACGCGGTGCTGTACTTCCCGCGCCTGCACGAGCCCGATCCGATGCTGGCCGGCGAGGTGGACACCTTCGCGCCCTGCGGCGCGGTGGCCGGCGTGATGGCGCGCACCGACCACGCGCTGGGCGTGTGGCGCACGCCGGCCGGCCTCGACGCCACGCTCGAATGCGTGCCCGGGCTCGATGTCGCGGTCACCGACGCCGACAACGCGCTGCTCAACCCGCTCGGCATCAACTGCCTGCGCGACCTGCCGTCCGCCGGGCCGGTGGTGTGGGGTTCGCGCACGCTGCGCGGCGCCGACGCGCAGGCCGACGAGTACAAGTACCTGCCGGTGCGCAGGCTTGCGCTGCACATCGAGGAAAGCCTGCTGCGCGGCACGCAGTGGGCGGCGTTCGAGCCCAACGGCGAGCCGCTGTGGGCGCGGCTGCGGCTGGACGTGGACGACTTCATGCACGCGCTGTTCCGCAAGGGCGCGTTCCGCGGTTCGAAGGCCGGGCAGGCGTACTTCGTGCGCTGCGACGCGCAGACCACGTCGCAAGCCGACGTCGCGATGGGCCTGGTGAACATCGAGGTCGGCTTCGCGCCGCTGCGGCCGGCGGAGTTCGTCGTCATCCACGTCGGCCAGGCGGCGGGACGCGCGGCCGACGGCTGAGGCGCGCGGCGTCAGCGATGCAGGGTGCGCAGCGTCGCGCGCACCGGCGGCGGGATGTTGGCCTGCGCCAGCAGGCGCTTGACGAAGCTGCGGTCGTCGGCGACGCCCAGCGGATCTAGCCGCAGCGAGCCGAGCAGCTGCGACAGCGGCATCGCCACGGCGCCCGTGCGCTCGTCGAGCACGGGCACGGGCTCGGGCTGGTCGAGCTCTAGGAACCAGTGCGGTGCGGCGCCGGCGCGCGGATCCAGCGCGCCGGTCCTGGGATTCTCGATCCTGCGCGCCAGCGCCTTGAGCGTCTTCAGGCCCTTTTCCAGGCGCGCGGCGGCCTTGCGCAGGCCCAGTCCCTTCGTCAGCGGGTCGAGGTCGTTGCCGCGCAGGTCGAGCAGGCGCTGCTGCCGCCCGACCTTCCAGGCTTCCAGGCCGCGGCGGTTGGCCGGCATCAGCTTCGGCACGCCGCAGCGGCGCACGCCGTCGACCACCACCAGCGCGATGTCGGTTTCCCCGGCGCGGACCAGGTGCAGGTAGGGATCGCCGCCGGTGCCGGCCACCACCACCAGGTCGGCGCGCTTGCCGGCCTCGAGCGAGCCGATGCCCTGTTCCCACTTGAGGATGCGCGCGGCGTTGCGCGTGGCCATCGCCACGATCTCCTTCGCGGCGAAGGGGCGGCCGGCGACGCGGTTGCAGGCATGCGCGGCCTTGAGCTCGCCCAGCAGGTTCTTGCTGCCGCTGGGCGACCAGTCGCAGCCGATCCCGACCAGCATCCCGGCCGCCTTGGCCGCCCGGATGTCGGCGGTCCGTCCGTACAGCAGCAGGTTGCTCAGCGGCGACCAGACCATGGTGCCGTCGTGCCTGGCCATCAGCCTGAAGTCCGCCTGCTCGAGCGCGACGCAGTGGATGCCCGACAGCGCGCCGGTGATCGCGACCTTGCCGCCGCCGAGCTTGAGCGCGTCGAAGTGGGCGCGCGCGCGCGCGTCCGTGCCTTCGCTCAGGTGCAGCAGCAGGCAGCTGCACTTCTTCAGGTTGGCGTAGAACTTCCTGGCGTCCTTCGGGGCGACGTCGCCGATACGGGCGCTGGCGGCCGGCAAGTCGTCGCCGTCGGAGATCTCGACGTTGCGCAGCAGGCCGCGGTAGCAGCGGCGGATGCCGGCGTTGCTGAACAGCGCGATGCCCTGCGAGGTGGTGACGCCGCCGAGCAGGCTCTTGCACTCGGCATAGCGCGCGATCGCCTCCGGGTAGCCCTTGCTCTGGCCGAGCACGTTCATCGGCCCGCTGATCAGCCGCCGGTAATCGGGGTGGCGCGCCCAGTCGTCGCGGTTGGTGTAGCGCTGCGGCACGTCCCACAGTTGCAGCGCGTTGTAGCTCAGGTGGTTGTGCAGGTCGACCAGGCCCGGATACAGCGTGCCCTTCGTGTCGAGCACGGCCACGTCCTCGAAGCCTTCCGGCGGCGCCGCCCTGGCGCGCAGCACCGCGGCGATGCGGTTGTTGCGCAGGTAGACGACGCCGTCCTTGAGCACGGTGTCCTTCGCGTCCATCGTCACGACGCGCCCGCGCAGGGCGAGCAGGGTGTCCTTGGCCATCGCGTTGCGGCTCCTCAGCTCTTCGGGGCTTTCCACAGCAGCGTGTGGCGGTCGTCGGGCGACGGCCGCGAGACGCTGCTGCGGCGCCTGGGCCGGCCGGCCGCGTCGTCGCCGAGGAAGGCGGGCGCGCCGAACGGCAGGTCGCGGCGCGGGATCGCGGCGTAGTCGCTTTCGCGGAAGCTGGCGCCGTAGTTGGGTAGCGCGGCGTCGCCGTCGTCGTCGGGCGCGACGATGCCGCGCAGCTGAGCGACCGCGTCGCGCCAGCGCGACAGCAGCGCGGCCGGATCGCGGCTGCTCGGGTGCGGCACCTCGACCAACGGCAGCGTGCCGCGGCCCGGCCACAGCGCGACCGCATGCTGCGCCTGCGCGCCGAAGGCGACGACCGCCTGCAGCGCGGGCCGGCGCACCTTGTCGAACAGGCGGTTGCGCCAGGCCAGCTGCGCGGGATCCTCGAGCACCTCGTCGCCGTGGCGGCCGTGGCTGGGGAACAGCGCGTAGGCGAAGGCGTTCAGGCACAGGTAGCTGCGCGTGAGCCCGAGCTTGGCGAGGAAGCCCTGCACGCGCTGCCCGGCGTCGCCGACCAGGGTGCGCCCGGCGATGCGCTCGGTCGGGCCGGGATCGGAGGCCACGCACAGCACGCGCGCGCTGCCGTCGAGCCGGCCGCGGTAGAACACCGGGCCCCAGTCGTACCAGAAGTGCTGCCTGAAGGCGCCGTAGTCGGGGCAGTCGGCGAACAGGCGGGCGTAGGGCTGCGTCGGCCCCTTGTCGAACTCGATCATCGGTGTTCCAAGCGCAAGGCCCGGCGGCGGGCGGGATGGACCCACGCGCCGCCGGGACGGCGCCCCCCTGGCGAATCCGACACCCGCTCCAACGCGGCGCGTCGCCGCGGGCGGCCATTCGCGCGCGGGCGCGTCGTCGTCGCAAACGTCGTGTGCACGGTCTGCGTCGCGCGCGTTACGCCGCGCGCGCATGTGCACGTCCGCGCACGCGAAGCGGCGCGGGGCGCGCTGCATCGTCCTACACGCGGGTGGATGGCGGTCATGGCCGCTCGCGCGGAACGCATTCGTTGGCATCACCGGATCCGCCGCGTTCCCCCTGCGTTCCCCCGGACGCGCGCGCCGGTTCCAGGCCCTTGTCCAGGAGGACGCCCCATGCCGTCGAACGCCGACGTCGCGGCCCTGATCCGCACCGAATTCCAGCACCTCGACGCCCGCGAGCTGCTGCACCGCGAACCCACCGTCCTGCTCGGCGTCGATGCCGCCGCCGCGGCCGCGCTGCTCAAGCTCGACATCCGCACGCTGTTCGACCTGGCCACCTCGCAGGCCTTCGACGATGCCGGCAAGCTGTCCGCCGCCGGCATCGACTCGAAGAGCCCGTTCTCGCAGTACGGCGCGCCGCGCAGCGACATGGTGCGCGAGGCCAGGGTGGCCGGGAAGTCGCTCGACGAGCTGCGGATGCTCGACATCGACGCGCTGCAGCTGGTGCCCGAGGCCGATGCGGCCGGCATCGCCACCGCGCTGGGCGTGGCCAACGTGCGCGAGCTCGCGCTGTACCCACCGTTCCGCGCCGCGCAGCGCATCCTCGAGCAGGTGTTCTTCCCCGAGAACGACGCCGGCTACGACCCCGAGGCGCCGGCGGACCTGGTGCCGAAGTCCGGCGAATACCCCACCGAGCGCGTGCAGTACACCACGCTGCTGATGGACGAGATCAAGCTCGGCCGCGGCGACAAGCTGGTCGACGTGGCCAGCGAGGCGTTCGCGCCGATCAGCCTCGACAAGCTCGCGACGCTGGACGTGGGCTTCAAGCGCGTGGCCTACGGCGCGCTGCTGACCTTCAACCAGTCGTGGTTCGCGCAGGCGGTCACGCTGGGCCAGCTGCTGCATTCCACCGCGCTGGGCCCGGGCGAGAGCACGCGCATCGCGGTGGTGGACTGGAGCCGCCGCAGCCGCGCCGGCGAGACCGAGGTGATCGACGAGCAGGACGACCTGAGCAACGACATGGCGCAGACGCGCTCGATCAGCGAGGTCACCCAGGCGGTCGCGAACGAGGCGCAGGGCGGGTTCTCCAGCACCAACACCTCGAGTTCGTCGAAGCAGTCCGGCGAGGCCGCGTCGCTGGACGTCAGCGCGCCGCTGGGCGGGCTGTTCGGCGGGCCCAGCGGGTCGGGCGCGACCTCGAGCTCGCGTGCCAGCAGCGAGTCGCACGCCGACAGCTACTCGTCCTCGTGGGGCCACCGCGACATCGGCAGCACGATGATGCAGAACATCAACGACCGCACCCACCAGCATGCGCATTCCAGCCGCAGCCGGCGGGCGTCGGTGGTCAAGGAGGTCTCGCAGTCCGAGCACGAGCAGACCTCGACGCGCGTGCTGACCAACTACAACCACATGCACGCGCTGACCATCCAGTACTACGAGGTGGTGCAGATCCATCGCGTCGAGGTCGCGCTGGTGCGCGCCGACAAGGTGGTGTTCGTGCCGGTCGAGCTGCTGGACTTCAACAAGGAGGACGTCGTCCGCGCCTTCCGCGGCGTGCTCACCGGCGCGGCGCTGTCGCCCGACATCCGCCAGGCGCTGCGCAACCTCGACGTGGTCGAGGTCGAGCCCGACCGCGACACCCACTTCTCCGTGCTCGACAGGAACGTCGCCGGCTACCTGCGCGAGGCGCTGGTGGCGCGACCGGCCTTGTCGGTCATGGCGGCCAAGCCGGCCCTGGCGATGGTGGCCAAGGCCGAGGTGGTGGCCGATGCCGCGGAAGCGCCCGCCGCCGAAGTGGCGAAGGCGTCGACGGCGCTCTCGCCCGCGCTCGCGCAGGTGCTCACGGCAAAGCGCGTGAGCGCCAGCGTGTTCGTGCCCGCGGTGCAGGCGATGAACGACAGGCTGTGGGTGGGCGAGCAGGTCTCGCGCATCGGCAACCTGCTCGACCGGGTGGTGCTGCGCGCGGACTCGAGCGCGATGTACCTGCCGACCGACCTGCTGGTGGAGGACGCGGTGGTGTCCGGCGCATCCGGGATGAAGGCGGTGTTCTACAGGCGCTCGGGCGGCAAGACCGACGCGCCGTCGGCGGCCGCGCCGCTGCCGATCACCGACATCGAGCGGATCGCGGTGGGCGGCAACGCCGGCGATTCGCAGGCCTCGGTCTCGGTGACGCTGACGCTCAACCGCGCCGGCGTGCGCTTCCCGCTGGAACTGCCGGCGGTGACCATCGCCGCCGGCGCCAGGGGCGAGACGCGGGTGGTGCAACTCAGGAACGGCGGCGTCAACGCCAACCTCAGGCAGCACCTGTCGGCCAACCGGCTGTACTACAGCCGCGCGGTGTTCCGCTCGCTCGATGCCACCCAGCTGGCGACGCTGCTGGCCGGGTTCGGCGTGAAGCAGGGCGACGCGATGGTGCCGGTGTCGCAGCTGGTCGACCCGCGCCCGGTGAGCTACGTCGGCAACTACCTCGCCCTGCGCATGAACAGCGACGTCGCGCACGACGAGGAGTGGCGCAAGTGGCTGGAGCAGCGCGGCATCAAGGTCGGCTCGTCGCGCCAGGAAATCGTGCCGCTGGGCACCGGCGGCGTGTTCGCCGAAGCCGTGCTCGGGCGCTTCAACTGTGCCGAGAAGCTCGACATCACCCGCTTCTGGAACTGGCAGGATTCGCCGATCCCGATCCAGCCGACCGAGATCCAGGCGGTGCAGATGGGCTCGCGGCAGTCGGCCGAGGACGTCCGGCCCGGCCAGCTCAGCGCGCCGATCATCAGCATCCAGCAGCCCGGCAGCCTGCCCGACCCGGTCGGCACCGCAGCGGCGCTGGCGGCGATCCAGAACGGCAACATGTTCCGCGACATGAGCGGGCTGCAGGCGACGATCGGCCTGGCGCAGTCGGCGCTGCAGGCGACGGCCGCAGGCGCTTCGGCGGCCGCGCAGCAGGCCGGCACCAACCAGCAGAACCAGCTGCAGGCCACGACCGAGCGCCAGCGCATCGCCGCGGACATGATCAAGGACCTCGCGCGCACCGCGGCCAGCGCCTACACCGGCGGCGCGGCGGGCGGCGGCAGCAGCGGCGGGCCGGCGGCGAGCAACCACTCGCAGGACGGCGCCAAGATCAACTACTTCGACAAGACCAAGGACAACGTGCCGGCGCAGGGAAGCAGCGGCGGTGGCGGCGCGGCGACGCCGGTGGAAGGCGGCTCGTCGGGCGGCGGCGGTGGTGGCGGCTCATCCGGCGGCGGCAGCGGCGGTGGTGGCGGCAGCGCGGACTTCATGACCGCGGCCTACACGCCGGCGGTGTACTCGAAGAACCCGGCGGCGCTGGCGGCGACCTGGGGCGGCGCCGGCACCTCGCAGGCCGAGTTCATGGACACCCTGTTCGACAACGCCGAGGAGATGGGCGGCGGCAACGCGAAGCAGGCGCCCACGCCGAAGAACGGCGAGGTCAACCTGGCCGGCTACTTCGTCTGGAGGCCCGCGCTGGACAGCGCCGACGAGATCGCCGCGCTCGCCGCGGGCAAGTGGTCGCCGGCCACGGTCGACTTCAAGGCGGTCGTCGGCGACTCCAACCTCAACGGCATGGGCAACTTCACCGCCATCCTCGGCGAGATCGTGCAGTACGCGCCGCACAGCGTGAAGCGGGTGAACTTCTGGACCCACGCCGACGCCGACACGGTCGGCATCGCCGGCTACAACGACCTCACCGGCGTCTACTTCGAGAACATGATCAGCGAGAGCGAGCTCAACGGCTTCGCGCAGAACGGCATCAGCTTCACCTACGACGGCAAGACGTTCGACCTGCAGGACGTGCGCGACCGCTTCGCCGAAGGCGCGGTGTTCGTGCTGTACGGCTGCAAGGCCGGCCAGAACACCAGCCTGCTGCAGGCGCTGAACAAGCTGCTGGGCGTCAAGGTCGTCGGCTTCAAGAAGAAGATCGCGTTCTGCCCGCCGCCCGCGCAGGGCGGCGAGTTCAAGCGCGCCGGCATGAAGGTAGGCGTGTACAAGACCGGCTTCTCCTGCGGCACCGACTCGACCGCCGACTGGCGCGGCCTGGCCAACAGCCCGGATGCGGTGAGCGTGCCCTGAGCGGCGCCGGACGAATCGCGCCATCGCCGCGGAAGCGGGGATGGCGCGATGAGTCGCGCAACCACGCAACCATCCGGGGCGCGTACCACGCAGCCGCCCGAAGTCGTCATCCCAGCAACCGCGCAACCACCCGAAGTCGTCATCCCCGCGAAGGCGGGGATCCATGGACGTTGCCTTTCCAGGTCCAGACCGGATCCGACGTACCGGCCACTTGCGTGGGAGATGGCCTCCCGGAGGGAGGCCACCCCCGGCCGCTCATCGGCACGCCGCCCCACGGGCAGGTGAGGTGGAGTCCCAGAACATCTACGCAACCGATTGATCCACCTGAGTTCTCGACGCATGAGACCGCGCGCTGGCCGAATCCCCCATGCCGCGGGGCTTGCGTCCGCCCGCAGAGGTAAATAGATTTTTACCCATGACCGACGACCTCACCGACCGCCAGCGCGCCGTGCTCGGCTTCATCCGCGAGCACGCCGCGCGCGAGGGCCTGCCGCCGACGCTGCAGCAGATCGCCGACGCCTTCGGCTTCCGCCAGGCCTGCGCGGCGCACAAGCACGTGCGGCGCCTGCAGGCCGCCGGCTACCTGGAGGTGCGACCCAACGAGGCGCGCGGGATCCGCGTCGCCGGCGCGCGCGGCCGCGGCGCGCGCCCGCGCCTGCGCGAGGGGCAGGTGGAGCTGCCGATCCTCGGCCGCGTCGCCGCCGGCGCGCCGATCGGCGCCGACGCCGGGGTCGAGCGCCACGTGCTGCTCGACCGCACGCTGTTCGCCAACAGGCCCGACTACCTGCTGCGGGTGAAGGGCGACTCGATGCGCGACGACGGCATCTTCGACGGCGACCTGGTCGCGGTGCAGCGCGCCTCCGAGGCGCGCAACGGCCAGGTGGTGGTGGCACGCATCGACGGCGAGGTCACCATCAAGCGCCTGGAGCGCAGCGCGACGCGCATCCGCCTGCTGCCGCGCAACCCGGACTACGCGCCGATCGTGGTCGAGCCGGGCAGCGATTTCGCGATCGAAGGCCTGTACTGCGGCCTGGTGCGCGCCGACGGATGAGCGCCGTGGACGCCATCGCGGGCGCGGCAGCGCCCAGCCTCGACGCGATGCTGTCGGCGCAGACCGTGTGGCGCGCCGGGCGCGCGCCGATGGCCGCGGCCGGCGGCGAGCCGACCGGCCACGCTGCGCTCGACGCGCTGCTGCCGCAGGGTGGCTGGCCGCGCAGCGCGCTGACCGAGCTGCTGCTGCCGGCCGACGGCGTCGGCGAGCTGTCGCTGCTGCTGCCCACGCTGGCGCGCATGACCCGGGCCGGCGGCATCGTCGCCGTGGTCGCGCCGCCGTACCTGCCGTATGCGCCGGCGTGGCAGGCGGCGGGCGTGGACCTGCGCCGGCTCGAGGTCATCGATGCCGACGCGCGCGGCGCGCCGTGGGCGTTCGAGCAATGCCTGCGCAGCGCGGCCTGCGCCGCGGTGCTGGGCTGGCCGCCGCACGCCGACGCACGCATGCTGCGCCGCTTGCAGGTCGCGGCCGACAGCGGCGACTGCCTGGGCTTCGCCTTTCGCGATCGCAAGCACGCCGCCAACCCGTCCCCGGCCGCGCTGCGGCTCGAATACGCCGGCGGCGCCTGGCACGTGCGCAAGTGCCGCGGCGGCAACGTGCCGGCGCGCACCTTCGCCGGCACGGCCGTCGAGGAGCCGGCTGCTTCCGGGATCGATCCGGGGATTGCGCCGGCGGTTGCGCCGAGGACTGCCCCGGCGATTGCCCTCGTGGGAGCGGCTTCAGCCGCGAGCTTTCCCCCGCACACTGGAAAGGCGGAAAAGCTCGCGGCTGAAGCCGCTCCCACAAGAATCGCTCCGGCCAAGATCTCCGCCATCGCGGCGCTTCGTTGAGCCGCCATGCTCTGGGCCTGCATCCACCTGCCGCAGCTGGCGCTGGACGCCGTCCTGCGCCGCATTCCCGATCCGGAGCGCCCGCTGGCGCTGGTGTCCGGCCCTGCGCACCTGCGCCGGCTGCATGCGGTCAACGATGCCGCCGCGCAGGCCGGGCTGAAGCCCGGCATGCGGCTGTCGGCCGCGCATGCGCTGCTGTCCGACATCGCCCTCGCCGAGCATGACCCGGCCGACGAAGCGCGCTGCCAGCGCCTGCTCGCCGCGTGGGCCTATCGCCACAGCTCGCTGGTCAGCGTGCAGTGGCCGGGCGCGGTGGTGCTGGAGGCGCGCGCCAGTTTCCGGCTGTTCGGGCCGTGGCCGCGCTTCGAGGCGCGATTGCGCGGGGAGCTCGACGGCCTCGGCTTCCGCCACGCCATCGCGCTGGCGCCGACGCCGCGCGCGGCGCTGGTGTTCGCGGGCCTGCGCGACGGCTTCGCGGTGACCTCGGCCGCGGCCATGCACGAGGCGCTGGCGCGGGTGCCGGTGCGCCGCGCCGCGTTGCCCGACGACAGCGGCGAGGGCGACGCCGGCGAGCGCCTGCACCGCATGGGCGTGCGCACGCTCGGCGCGCTGCGCGCGTTGCCGCGCGACGGCCTGCGCCGGCGCTTCGGCGCCGCGCTGCTCGACCACCTCGACCGCCTGCACGGCGAGGCCGACGACCCGCTCGACTGGCATGCGCCGCCGGACCGGTTCGACGCCCGCATCGAGCTCGGCTTCGAGGTCGAGAGCCACCAGGCGCTGCTGTTCCCGCTGCGGCGGCTCACCGCCGACCTCGCCACCTACCTGTCGGTGCGCGACGGCGGCGTGCAACGCTTCGTGCTGCGGCTGGAGCACGAGCAGTCGCACACCGACGTGGTGGTCGGGCTGCTCGCGCCCGAGCGCGCGCCGGCGATGCTGTTCGAGCTCACCCGCAACCGGCTCGAGCAGGCGGCGATCCCCGCCCCGGTGGTGGCGGTGCGCCTGCTGGCGCGCGAGCTGCCGCCGTTCGTGCCGGCCGCGCGCGACCTGTTCGACGCGCGGCCGGCGCAGGCGGTGCCGTGGCCGCAGCTGCGCGAACGCCTGCGCGCGCGCCTGGGCGACGAGTCGGTCTGGCGCGTCGCGCCGTCGGGCGACCCGCGGCCCGAGCGCGCCTGGCGCCGCGCCGGTGACGACGCATCGTGCGCGCAGCCCGCGCCGCGCCGCCCGCCGCGCCCGGCCTGGCTGCTGGAAAAGCCGGTGCCGCTGCGCGACCCGCGCCTGCGCATCGTGTCCGGTCCCGAGCGGCTGGAAAGCGGCTGGTGGGACGGCGACGACGCCCGCCGCGACTACTACGTCGTCGAAACCTCGCAGGGACAGCGCGCCTGGGCCTTCGCCCCGGCCGGCGAGCAGGGAAGCTGGATGCTGCACGGCTGGTTCGCGTGAACCGGCCGCTGCCGCTGGCCTCGATGCGCGCGATGCCTGCGCAGGAGGCGGCGTGGATGTCGTCGCCGCCGCCGCCGCCGCCGACAAGCGCCATGGCCTCCGCTGTCATCCCGAGCGCAGCGAGGGATCTTGGGCCGCCTCGCTGCAGGATCCCTCGCTGCGCTCGGGATGACAGCAAAAGAGGCGGCGACGACCTCCTTCGCCGCCCGGACCTGCCGGCATGAGCCCCGATGACCATAACCTCCCCTGGGGCGTCGCGCCGGACACCCCCGGCGCGCACGTTCCGCGCATCGTGCGCATGCGCGAGCGCCTGCGCGGCGCGGCCAACGAGGATCCGCAGTGCGACGCGCCGGCCTACGCCGAACTGCACTGCCTGTCGGACTTCACCTTCCTGCGCGGCGCCGCCAGCGCCGAGGAGCTGTTCGAGCGCGCGAAGCAGTGCGGCTACGAGGCGCTGGCGATCACCGACGAATGCTCGCTGGCCGGCATCGTGCGCGCGCTCGACGCGGCGGAGACCGTCGGCGTCCATCTCGTCGTCGGCGCCGAGTTCCGCCTCGGCGACGGCCTGCGGCTGGTGCTGCTGGTGGAAAACCGCGCCGGCTACTCGCAGCTGTGCCGGCTGATCACCGTCGCGCGGCGCGCGGCGGAGAAAGGCGAATACCGCCTCGGTCGCGCCGATGTCGAAAGGGAAGCCTTCGACGCCGGCGCCACCGGCCTGTTTGCGCTGTGGCTGCCCGGCGCCGACCCGGACCCGGGCGAGGGCGTCTGGCTGCGTGCCGCGTTCGGCGATCGCGCATATCTCGCGGTGGAACTGCACCGCGAGGACGACGATGCCGCGCGCCTGGCGCGCCTGCTCGCGCTGGCCGACGGGCTGGGCCTGGCGCCGCTCGCCGCTGGCGACGTGCACATGGCCACCCGCCGCCAGCGCGTGCTGCAGGACACGGTCACCGCGATCCGCCACGGCCTGCCGCTGGCCGAATGCGGCGCGCACCTGTTCCGCAACGGCGAGCGCCACCTGCGCGCGCGCCGCGCGCTGGGCAACATCTACGGGACGACGCAAGGCGGGCAGGCGCTGCTGCAGGCGGCGGTGGAACTGGCGCGGCGCTGCACGTTCGACCTGCGCAAGGTCAGGTACGACTATCCGGCCGAGCTGGTGCCGGAGGGCGAGACGCCGACGTCTCACCTGCGCAAGCTCACCGAGGCCGGCATGCGCAAGCGCTGGCCGCAAGGCGCGCCCGCGCATGTCGTGGCGCGGATCGAGGAAGAGCTGGCGCTGATCGCCGAGCTCGAGTACGAGGCCTTCTTCCTCACCGTCGAGGACATCGTCCGCTTCGCCACCGAGCGGAAGATCCTGTGCCAGGGCCGCGGCTCGTCCGCCAACTCGGCGGTCTGCTTCGCGCTGGGCATCACCGCGGTCGATCCCGCCGAAAGCCGCCTGCTGCTGGCACGCTTCCTGTCGAAGGCGCGCAACGAGCCGCCAGACATCGACGTCGATTTCGAGCACGAGCGCCGCGAGGAAGTCATCCAGTACGTCTACAACAAGTACGGTCGCAGCCGCGCCGCGCTGGCGGCGACCGTGATCCGCTACCGCGGCAAGAGCGCGGTGCGCGACGTCGCCAAGGCCTTCGGCCTGCCGCCAGACCAGGTCGCGCTGCTCGCCGATTGCCATGGCTGGGGCAACGGCGAGACGCCGATGGAGCAGCGCCTGCGCGAGGCCGGCTTCGACATCGACAACCCGCTCGTCGCGCGCGTGCTGGCGGTGACCGACCTGCTGCGTGGCCGCCCGCGCCACCTGTCGCAGCACGTCGGCGGCTTCGTGATCTCCGACCAGCCGCTGTGGCAGCTGGTGCCGGTGGAGAACGCGGCGATGGACGAGCGCACCATCATCCAGTGGGAGAAGGACGACCTCGAGTCGATGGGCATGCTCAAGGTCGACTGCCTGGCGCTGGGGATGCTGACCTGCCTGCGCAAGGCGCTCGACCTGGTGCGCGTGCACCGCGGGCAGGATTACGAGCTCGCGACGATCCCGAAGAAGGACGAGGCCACCTACGACATGATCTGCCTGGCCGATACCGTCGGCGTGTTCCAGATCGAGTCGCGCGCGCAGATGGCGATGCTGCCGCGGCTGCGGCCGCGCGAGTTCTACGACCTCGTGGTCGAGGTGGCGATCGTGCGGCCGGGGCCGATCCAGGGCGACATGGTGCATCCCTACCTGCGGCGGCGGCAGGGCAAGGAGCGGGTGACGTATCCATCGGCAGGCATCGAGGAAATCCTCGGCCCGACGCTCGGCGTGCCGCTGTTCCAGGAACAGGTGATGGAACTGGTGATCCACGCCGGCTACACGCCGGAGGAAGCCGACGGCCTGCGCCGCTCGATGGCCGCATGGCGCCACGGCGGCGACATGGAGCCGCACCGCGAGCGCATTCGCGCATTGATGCTGGACCAGAACTACGCACCCGAATTCATCGACCAGATCTTCGAGCAGATCAAGGGCTTCGGCTCCTACGGCTTCCCGCAAAGCCACGCGGCCTCGTTCGCCACGCTGGTCTACGCCAGCTGCTGGCTCAAGCGCCACGAGCCGGCGGCGTTCGCCTGCGCGCTGCTCAACTCGCAGCCGATGGGCTTCTACTCGCCCAGCCAGATCGTGCAGGACGCGCGGCGGGGCAGGGCGGCGCGGGAGGGCGTCGAATTCCTGCCGGTGGACGTGACGCACAGCGATTGGGATTGCACGCTGGTCGACCCGCCTTCCTGCAGGGAACAGCCGGCAATCCGCCTCGGCCTGCGCCAGGTGCGCGGCCTTTCCGAAGGCGTCGCCAACGCCATCGTCGCCGCGCGCGCGCAGGCGCCGTTCCGCAGCGTCGCCGACCTGTGCCTGCGCGCCAGCCTCGACGAGAAGGCGCGCCGCGCGCTCGCCGAGGCCGGCGCGCTGCGCAGCCTCGCCGGCCATCGCAACGACGCGCGCTGGCAGGTCGCCGGGATCGAGCGCCAGCGGCCGCTGCTGCCGGGCAGCCCGGCCGAGGCGCCGGTCGAATTGCCCGCGCCGGGCGCGGGCGAGGAGATCCTGTCCGACTACCGCGCCACCGGCCTGTCGCTGGCCGCGCACCCGCTGTCGCTGCTGCGCGGGGCGCTGCGCGCGCGCCGCGTGCTCGGCTCGGACGAGCTGCGCGGCCAGCGCCACGGCCGCAGCGTCTACACCGCCGGCATCGTCACCCAGCGCCAGCGTCCCGGCACCGCCAGCGGCACGGTCTTCGTCACGCTGGAGGACGAGCACGGCATGGTCAACGTGGTGGTCTGGCCGCACGTGGCGCAGCGCAGGCGCAAGGCGCTGCTGGGCTCGACCCTGCTCGCCGTGCGCGGGCGCTGGGAGCAGGTGGACGGCGTCGAGCACCTCATCGCCCGCGACCTCGAGGACCTGAGCGGGATGCTCGGTGGCCTGCGCGCGGAGTCGCGCGATTTCCATTGAGCGACATGTGATGCCACGGCAATCAGCGAACACCCGGCGAGCGGCGGATGCAGGCATGTCATCCCGAGCGCAGCGAGGGATCTTGCCCCGGTTGCGATGCGAGGCCGGATCCCTCGCTGCGCTCGGGATGACAGGGGACGTGGACCTGTTCGCTTCGCCCATGCAGCAGCTGCTCGACGACGCCGAAGGCGGCGTCCGCTACTGGCCGTCCTTCGTGGACGCCGCGACCGCCGGCGGCTGGTTCGAGGCGCTGCGCGACGGCGCGGACTGGAGGTCGCAGCGGCGGATGATGTACGACCGCGAGGTCGACGTGCCGCGGCTGGTCGCGTCGCACTGGTTCGACGAACTGCCGCCGGATTCGCCGCTGCCGCTCGCCGCGATGCTGGCGCGCGTGCAGGGACTGGCGCCGGCGCCGTACACCGCAGCGGGCATGAACTTCTACCGCGACGGCCGCGACAGCGTCGCCATGCACCACGACAAGCTGCGCATGCTGGTGCCGGGCCATCCGCTGGCGCTGGTCTCGCTCGGCGACCCGCGCCGCATGCGCATCCGCGCGCAGGGCGACCATCGCGACGCGATCGAGGTGCCGCTCGCGCACGGCAGCCTGCTGGTGATGAGCCACGCCTCGCAGCTCACCCACGAGCACGGCATCCCCAAGACCGCCAGGCCGGTCGGCCCGCGCATGAGCATCGTCTTCCGCGTGCGTCCGCCGCGCTGATCGGATCGGCGAGGCGGCTTTCGCGGCGCGCGTCGGCGAAGGATGCCGGCCATGCTCGCGGGCCGGCTATTTCGTGCGGTGGTAGTAACGCCGCGCCTTGTCGCGGCTGCCGCAGTCGGCCATGTCGCACCAGCGGCGCTGGCCATTGCGGGTCCGGTCCTCGAACAGCCAGTCGCAGGCAGGGCAGTGGCGAAGCCGATCGCGCTCGCCCGCGACCACCAGTTCGACCGCGTCGAGCACCACCGGGGCCAATGCCGCCTCGATGTCCGCCGGCGCCGTCCAGCGCCAGTCCAGCGTGGCCGGATCGATGACCCGCGCGGCCGAGGCCCGCGCCGCCGCCGCGCTGAGCGCCGCGGTCGCGGCGCGCGACGGCGGCTTGCCGTGCGCCAACGGGCGCAGCACCGCATCGAGCATCGCCCGCATCCCGCGCGCCGCCGCCAAGTCGGGCGCGCCGCGTGGGGCCGCGAGCGCCAGCGTCTGCAGCCATTGCCGCAGGTTCTCCTTCGATGAAAGCCAGTCGTGCTCGCGCGGCGTTCCCGGCCAGCTGACCGTATTCACGAAGTCCAGCGAGGGACGGCCACCGACCAGCTTGTAGGTGCCTAGGTAGCCGCCGGGATCCAGGAGAAGAGCGTCCATGACCTGAATTTACCACCAAAACCTACTTGACAGGTAATACTGGCAGGCGTAGTTGTATTACCGTCATGAACGATTTAGATGGTAAAAATAGTTCACACGGGGCGGTCGTGGACCGCATCCCGGCCCAGGCGTACTTCGTCGGCAGCGCGGTGTTCCACTATCTCGGGCCCTCGTTCGCGGTGCTCCTGTTCGCCCGCGTGCCCGTGGCCGGCGTCGCGTGGCTGCGGATCGTCTCCGCCGCGCTGGTATTCGCGCTGTGGCGGCGGCCGTGGCGGCCGCTGCTCACCGCGCCGGCCCGCACGCGGCGGCTGGTTGTCGCACTGGGCGTGGTGCTCGCGGCGATGAACTACGCCTTTTACCAGGCCATCGCCGCGTTGCCGCTGGGCACGGTGGCGGCGATCGAGTTCGCCGGGCCGATCGCGCTCGCCGTGGCGGGCGCGCGCACCCGGCGCAACCTGGCCGCGCTGGCGCTGGCGGCCGTTGGTGTCCACCTGCTCACCGGGATCAGGCTGGCCGGCGCGCCGCTCGCGTTCGCATGGGCGTTCGCGAACGCGGCGTTGTTCACGCTCTACATCGTGCTCGCGCACGCCGTTTCCCGGGCCGATGCGGCCACGACGCCGGTGGACCGCCTCGGCGCGTCGATGCTGGTGGCCGCGGTCGCGATCTCGCCGTTGGGCCTGACCGAAGCGCTGCCGGCGCTGCTCGATCCGGTGGCGCTGGGCGCCGGCATCGCGGTCGGCATCAGTTCGTCGGTGATCCCGTACGTGTTCGACCAATTGGCCATGGCGCGGCTGCCGCGGGCGACGTATGCGCTGTTCGTTGCGCTGCTGCCGGCGACGGCGGTGCTCGTGGGCATCCTCGTGCTGCGGCAGTGGCCGACGCAGGCCGAATGGCTCGGCGTCGGGCTGGTCGCCTGCGGCGTCGCCCTCCATCGCCCCGCGGGGGCCGAAACAAGGGAGTGCAACCATGCGATACGTCAACCTGGGCCGTAGTGGCCTGAAAGTGTCGCGCCTGTGCCTGGGCGCGATGAGTTACGGATCATCGAAGGCGAAGCCGTGGATCCTCGACGAGGAAGCCGGGCGCCCGTTCATCCAGCGCGCGCTCGAGCTCGGCATCAATTTCTTCGACACCGCGGACATGTACTCGGACGGCGAGAGCGAGCGCGTGCTGGGGCGCGCGCTGCGCGACTTCGCGCGGCGCGAGGAAGTGGTGGTGGCGACCAAGGCGTTCTACCCGATGGGCGATGGCCCGAACCAGCGCGGGCTTTCACGCAAGCACCTGCTGTCGGCGATCGACGCGTCGCTGCAACGTCTCGGGATGGACCACGTCGACCTCTACCAGGTCCACCGCTGGGACGACGACACGCCGATCGAGGAGACGCTGCAGGCGCTGGACGACATCGTGCGCGCGGGCAAGGCGCGCTACGTCGGCGCGTCGAGCATGTACGCATGGCAGTTCCAGAAGGCGCTGATGGTGTCGGAGTGCCACGGCTGGGCGCGCTTCGTCTCGATGCAAGGCCACTACAACCTGGTCTATCGCGAGGAGGAGCGGGAGATGCTGCCGCTGTGCCGCGCCGAGGGAATCGGCGTGCTGCCGTGGAGCCCGCTGGCGCGCGGCTTCCTCGCCGGCAGGCGAACACGCGAGGACGGGCCGACGCTGCGGTCGCGGACCGACCAGTTCGCGCACGAGCTGTACTACGCGCAGGACGACCATGATGTGGCCGAGGCCGCGTTCGACCTCGCGCAGCGGCGCGGCCTGGCGCCGGCGCAGGTCGCACTCGCGTGGCTGCTCGGCCGCGGCGTAGTCACCGCGCCGATCGTCGGCGCCACGAAGATGGACCACCTCGAACAGGCGGTGGCGGCGCTGGAGGTCGAACTCGACGACGGGGAACGCGCCGCGCTCGAAGCGCCGTACCGGCCGCATCGCGTGCTGGGCCATGGATGAGGCCGTGCGACCGTCGGCGCTGTATCCGGAGATCCAACCGCACCGGGCGGGCAGGCTGCCGGTTCCCGGCGGCCACGTCCTGGCCTGGGAACAATGCGGCGACCCGGCGGGACTCCCGGTCGTGGTGCTGCACGGCGGCCCGGGCGCCGGCTGCACGCCGATGCAGCGGCGCTTCTTCGATCCGACGGCCTACCGCATCGTGCTGTTCGACCAGCGTGGCGCGGGCCGCTCCACGCCGCATGCGAGCCTGCACCGCAACACGACCGCCGACCTGGTCGCCGATATCGAAGCCTTGCGCGACTCGCTCGGCATCGAGCGCTGGCTGGTATTCGGCGGTTCGTGGGGCTCCACGTTGGCGCTCGCGTATGCCGGGGCGCATCCGCGACGTTGCCTGGGATTGGTGCTGCGCGGTGTATGGCTGTGCAGGCCCGACGACCTCGCATGGCAGTTCGGAGGATTACGCGGCATCTATCCGGAGCATTGGCGCGATTTCGCCGGGCGGCTCCCCGAAGACGAACGCGTCGATCCGATCGCTGCCTACCTGCGGCGCCTGGCCGATCCGGATCCGGCCGTGCACCTGCCCGCGGCGGCGGCGTGGAACGCCTACGAGGCGCGTTGCTCGCGCCTGCAGCCGATGACCGATGACGACGTGGCCGCGTTGCCATCGCGCCTGGCGCTCGCGCGCATCGAGGCCCATTACATGCGCCATGCCGCTTTCCTGCACCCGCGCCAACTGCTCGACGCGGTGCCGCGGCTGCGCCACCTGCCCGCAGTCGTCGTGCACGGACGCTACGACATGCTGTGCCGCATCGACGCGGCGTTCGCGCTCGTCGAAGGCTGGCACGCGGCGCGGCTGGTCGTGGTCCCGGATGCGGGCCACTCGGCGAGCGAGCCGGGCATCCAGCGCGCGCTGGTCGCGGCGACCGACGGATTCCGCTCGCTGGCGGCCCGGCCGGCGCGCCGGCGCGCCGGCGGGTCGGCTACACCACGTCCGGCTCGCTGAACGCCTCCGGCTCCTCGTCCGCCGAGCCCACCGGGATGCAGCTGCAGAACACGTTCTTGTCGCCGTGCACGTTGTCCACGCGCGCCACAGGCGGCCAGTATTTCTGCAGGCGCAGCGACGGCAGCGGGAACACCGCCAGCTCGCGCGGATAGGCGTGCGTCCACTCGCTGGCCGAGGCCTGCGCCGCGGTGTGCGGGGCGTGGCGCAGCGGGTTGTCGTCGCGCTCGAGCTTGCCTTCCTCGACCGCGCGGATCTCGTCGCGGATCTGGATCATCGCGTCGATGAAGCGGTCGAGCTCGTGCAGCGATTCGCTCTCGGTCGGCTCCACCATCAGCGTGCCGGCGACCGGGAAGCTCAGCGTCGGCGCGTGGAAGCCGAAATCGATCAGGCGCTTGGCCACGTCCTCGGCGCCGATGCCGGTGGCGTCCTTGAGCGGGCGCAGGTCGAGGATGCACTCGTGCGCGACCAGGCCGTTGCGGCCGGTGTAGAGCGTCTCGTAGTGCGGCGCCAGCCTCCTGGCGATGTAGTTGGCGTTGAGCAGCGCGACCTGGGTGGCGCGGCGCAGGCCGTGCGCGCCCATCATCGCGATGTACATCCAGCTGATCGGCAGGATCGAGGCGCTGCCGTGGGTGGCGGCGGAGACCATGCCGACGCGCGAGGCTCCGGCGGCGTAGCTCTCGCCTGCCGCATCGCGCCCTGCGGGCGCGCCCTCATCCGCCCTTCGGGCACCTTCTCCCGCAAGCGGGAGAAGGGGGTTTGCGGAGGGCAGGAAGGGGGCGAGGTGCGATTTCACCGCGCAGGGGCCCACGCCGGGGCCGCCGCCGCCGTGCGGGATGCAGAAGGTCTTGTGCAGGTTGAGGTGGGAGACGTCCGACCCCCACTTGCCGGGCTTGGCCAGGCCCACGAGCGCGTTCATGTTGGCGCCGTCGGTGTACACCTGTCCGCCGTGCTTGTGGACGATCTCGCAGATCTCGACCACGTCCTCCTCGAACACGCCGTGCGTGGACGGGTAGGTGATCATGATCGCGGCCAGCCGGTCGGCGTGCTTCTCGGCCTTGGCGCGGATGTCGTCGACGTCGACGTTGCCGTTGGCGTCGCAGCGCGTCACCACCACGGTCATGCCGCACATCTGCGCCGAGGCGGGGTTGGTGCCGTGCGCGGATTCCGGGATCAGGCAGATGTCGCGGTGGCCCTCGCCGCGCGAGCGGTGCCAGGCGCGGATCGCCAGCAGGCCGGCGAACTCGCCCTGCGCGCCGGAGTTGGGCTGGAAGCTGACCGCGTCGTAGCCGGTGATCTCCACCAGCATGGCCTCGAGGCCGTCGATCAGCTCCTCGTAGCCCTGCGCCTGGTCGGCCGGCGCCAGCGGGTGGATGTCGGCGAACTCCGGCCAGGTGACCGGGATCATCTCCGCGGTGGCGTTGAGCTTCATCGTGCACGAGCCCAGCGGGATCATCGTGCGGTCCATCGCCAGGTCCTTGTCGGCGAGCTGGCGCATGTAGCGCAGCAGCTCGTGCTCGCTGTGGTGGGTGTTGAACACCGGGTGCGAGAGGAACTTCGACCGGCGCAGCAGCGCGGTGGGCAGGGCGTCCGGGGTGTCGCGGTCGAGCGCGTCGATGTCGTCGACGAGCGCGTCGAACAGCTGCGCCAGCGCCACCACGTCGGCGCGCGTGGTGGTCTCGTCGAGGCTGATGCCCAGCGAGGCCGCGTCGATGCGGCGCAGGTTGATGCCGGCCTTCGCCGCCTTCGCGTGGATGTCGGCGGCGTCGACGCCGGTCACGTGCAGGGTGTCGAAGAAGCCGTCGGCGACCTGCACGCCGCACTTGCGCAGCGACGCGGCCAGGATCGCTGCGAGGCGATGGGTGCGGCGGGCAATCCGCGCCAGCCCCTCGGGGCCGTGGTAGACGGCGTACATCGACGCCATCACCGCCAGCAGCACCTGCGCGGTGCAGATGTTGGAGGTGGCCTTCTCGCGGCGGATGTGCTGCTCGCGGGTCTGCAGGGTCAGGCGGTAGGCGGGGTTGCCGTCGGCGTCGACCGACACGCCGATCAGGCGGCCGGGCATCGAGCGCTTGAAGGCGTCGCGGCAGGACATGAAGCCCGCGTGCGGGCCGCCGAAGCCGAACGGCACGCCGAAGCGCTGCGAGTTGCCGACCACGATGTCGGCGCCCCATTCGCCGGGCGCGGCGATCAGCGCCAGCGCGAGCAGGTCGGTGGCGACCGCGACCAGGCCGCCGCGCGCGTGCACGGCGTCGGCGACGGCCGCGTAGTCGTGGATGCGGCCGAAGGTGTCGGGGTACTGCAGCAGCGCGCCGTAGCTGTCGACCTTCGCCGCGTCGGCGTCGTCGCCCACGTGCAGCTCGATGCCCAGGCCGTCGGCGCGCGTGCGCAGCACTTCCAGTGTCTGCGGGTGCACGTTGCGCGAGACGAAGAACACGTTCGACTTCGACTTCGCCGAGCGCTTGGCCAGCGTCATCGCCTCGGCCGCCGCGGTGGCCTCGTCGAGCAGCGAGGCGTTGGCGATCTCCATCCCGGTCAGGTCGGCGACCATGGTCTGGAAGTTGATCAGCGCCTCCATGCGGCCCTGCGAGATCTCCGCCTGGTAGGGCGTGTAGGCGGTGTACCAGGCCGGGTTCTCGAGGATGTTGCGCAGGACGACGTTCGGCACATGGGTGCCGTAATAGCCCTGGCCGATGAAGCTGCGGAAGACCCGGTTGCGATCGGCGATCGCGCGGATCTTCGCCAGCGCCTCCACCTCGGTCAGCGAGCCGGGCAGGGCGAGCGCGTCCTTCGAGCGGATCGCGCCGGGCACGATCGCGTCGGTCATCGCGTCGAGCGAGTCGTGGCCGACCGCGCGCAGCATGCGCGCGATCTCGGCGTCGTTGGGGCCGATGTGGCGTTCGACGAAGGCCTGGGAATGTTCGAGGTCGCGCAGCGAGGGCGTGTTGGGCATGAGGGCGTCCGTGGATGGCATGAAGCCGGGCGTGCGTCGCCGCACGTGGAGCGCCCCTCTGTCCTTTTGCCTGAGAGTTTGGAAGCGGCGGACGTGGATCGCGCGCTTCGTGCCCCTTCGGCGCCGGCCGTGCGGCCGATCTCTCCAGAGTGTTGGAACACGCGGCGGTCTGGGGCCTGAGCGATTGCGGGCGGTTGCGCCTTCGGCAGCGGCGGTGCCTCCTGGCGGGCCGCTTCTCCCACTGCGTGCTGCGGGGCGGATTATAGCCCGGCGGCCGGCGGGGACGGAGCGTTCCGCCGCACGGGTCGCCGGGCTGCGTAAGATGGCCGGCTTGCCGGTGCGGGTGACTCCGGCCGCGCGCTTTGGGCCCTCTTCCGGCCATCCCGGGGATGGCCGCAAAAGCTCGCGGCTGAAGCCGCTCCCACGATCCGGGGCGCCTCGGCCCCGCGCAGCCGCCACCGACCCTTCCTGCCCGATGACCGCCATTCAGCCGCCCTCGACCGTCCCGCTCCGCCGTCTTGCCTTCCTGCTCGGCGCACTGGCGATGTTCGGGCCGTTCTCGATCGACACCATCTTCCCGGCGTTCGCGCACATCGGCGCGGAGCTGCACGCCGACAAGCTGGAGATGCAGCAGACGATCGCGGTGTACCTGGTCGCCTACGCGCTGATGAGCGTGGTGCACGGGCCGGTGTCGGACGCGATCGGGCGGCGCAAGGTGATCATCGGCGGGCTGTCGGTGTTCACGCTCGCCTCGGTGGGGTGCGCGCTGTCGCGCGACCTGCCCACGCTGCTGGCGTTCCGCGCGCTGCAGGGGCTGTCGGCGGGCGTGGGCCTGATCGTGGGGCGCGCGCTGATCCGCGACGTGCTGCACGGCGACGACGCGCAGCGGCTGATGAGCCAGGTGTCGATGATCTTCGGCGTGGCGCCGGCGATCGCGCCGATCATCGGCGGCTGGATCCTGGCCTGGGCGCACTGGTCGGCGATCTTCTGGTTCCTGGTCGCGTTCTCGCTGCTGCTGCTCGCGGCGGTGTCGATGGCGTTGCCGGAAACGCATCCGCCCGCGCTGCGGCTCTCGCTCGAGCCGCGGCGGCTGCTGCGCGACTACTGGGCGATCTTCGCCAATCCGCGCTTCCAGCGCCTGGCCGCGTCGGGCGCGTTCAACTTCTCTGCGCTGTTCCTGTACATCGCCTCGGCGCCGGCGTTCGTGCTCGACCTGCTGCGGCTGGGCGAGCGCCAGTTCGCCTGGTTCTTCATCCCGATGATCGGCGGGATGATGCTCGGCGCGTTCACTTCCGGGCGCATGGCGGGCAGGATCAGCGGCGCGCGCCTGGCCAACATCGGCTTCGCCTGCTGCGGCGCGGGCGCGGCGGCCAACCTCGCCTACAACCTGCTGGTCGCGGCGCCGTCGGTGCCGTGGGCGGTGCTGCCGGTGGCGCTGGTGTCGTTCGGCGTGGCGCTGGTGTTCCCGATCCTCACGCTCGCGGTGCTGGACATGTATCCGCGCCAGCGCGGCTCGGCGTCGTCGCTGCAGGCCTTCACCGGGCTGGTGATGAACGCGCTGGTCGCCGGCGTGCTCTCGCCGCTGCTCAGCGGCAGCGGCCTACGCCTGGCGCTGGGCGCGGCCGGGTTCTCGCTGCTGGGCTGGCTGTGCTGGCGCTGGGAGCGCGTGCGCATGCGGCGCGTGCCGGAAACGCCCGCCGAACCGGTCGCGCGGACGCCGATGGAGCAGGCCTAGGCCGGGCCGGCCGTCGCCTGCGGCACGTCCGTCCGTGCGCCGGCCGCGTCGTGGACCGGCAGTTCCAGCACCAGCTCGATCGCGTCCGTGCCGGCCGCGTCGCCGCGCAGGCGGCCGCCGTGCGCTTCGGCGATCGCCGAGGCGATCATCAACCCCAGGCCCAGGGTGTCGTCCTGCGGTTCGGGATGGGGAAGGCTGAGCAGCGAGGGCACCGGCAGCGCGTCGGCGTCGCGGCAGTGCACCGTGCAGACCATGCGCAGCTGGTCGCCGGCGCGCTCGATCCGCGCGCGCACGGGCATCGGGTGCCGGCGCGAGAACTGCAGGCCGAGCAGCGAGATGAACAACTGGCCGATGCGCAGGACGTCGCCATCGACGTGCACGCCCCGCGCGCCGGGATCGAACGACACCTCGGGCGGCGTGGCCTGCAGGCGCGTGGCCACGTCGGCCACCAGCAGCTCGATGTCGATCGGCTCGACGCGGCCGAGCAGGCGGCCCTTTTCCGCGCGGCCGAGGTCGCTGACCTCCTCGATCATGCCGCCCAGGCGCTGGATCTGGCGCTCCATCATCGCGAGCAGCTCGTCGCGCTGCGCCGCGCTGGTGCGCGCGTCGCGCAGCAGGTAGACCGCAGTCAGCATCGGCGTCAGCGGCCCGCGCAGGTCGTGCGCGAGCCGGTCCATCCAGGCGCCCAGCCGCGGCGCGCTCATGCCGTCGCCCGGCGCCGGCCCGCGCCCGCGCAGATGCGCCGGATCGCCTCGAGCTGTGGCGGCTTGGTCAGGTGCTCGTCGAAGCCGGCCTCGCGCGTCAGCTCGCGGTCCTCCGGCTGGCCCCAGCCGGTGACCGCGACGATGCCCAGCGCGGCCACGGCGTGCCGGTCGCGCAGGCTGCGCGCGACGTCGTAGCCGCTGCGGCCGGGCATGCCGACGTCGAGGAAGACCAGGTCCGGCGCGAAGCGCTCCACTTCGCCTTCCACCTGCGCCGGGTCGTAGACCTGGGCGACCTCGTGGCCGAGCAGGCGCACCATCATCGCCAGGGTGTCGGCGGCGTCGCGGTTGTCGTCGACGATCAGCACGCGGGCGGGATCCGCGCCGGCGTCGCTCGCGGCGCAGGCCTGCGCGGCGTTCGTGGTTTCCGTCGCGACGGCGCTGTGCGCGGCCTGCGCGCCGGTGCGGCGCGGCAGCCGCACGCGGAAGGTGCAGCCCGCGCCCGGGCCGGCGCTCTCCACCTCCACCTGGCCACCGTGCATGCGGGTGATCTTCTGCACCAGGGTCAGGCCGATGCCCAGGCCGCCGCGCGAGCGCTCGATCGCGGTGTCGACCTGGCGGAAGACGTCGAACACGCCCTCGAGCTGGTCGCCTTCCAGCCCGATGCCGGTGTCGCGCACGCTCACCACGATCTCGTCGGCGGCTTCGTCCAGGCGCGCCTCCAGGTCGATCCGGCTGCCCGGGTCGGAATACTTGGCAGCGTTGTTGAGCAGGTTGGCGAAGACCTGCGCCAGCCGCGCGAGGTCGGCGTGCAGCACGACATCCTGCGCCGGCAGCGACAGCTCGAAGCGATGGTGGCCGGCGTCGAGCCAGGGCTGCGCGATCTCCACCGCGGCGCGGAGGGCGTCGGCGAGCCGGATGTCGGCATGGTGGAGCGTGAGCTTGTCCTGGGTGATGCGGGCGATGTCGAGCAGGTCGTCGATCAGCCGCACCAGCAGCGCCACCTGCCGTTCCATCGTGTCCTGCAGCGGATCGGCGCCGCCGGCGCCGTCCAGCCGCCGGATGTTGAGCGCGTTCTGCAGTGGGGCCAGGGGATTGCGCAGCTCGTGCGCGAGGGTGGCGAGGAAGACATCCTTGCGGTGGTCGGCGTCGCGCAGCCGCGTCTCGGCGCGGACCCGCTCGGCGACCTCGTTCTGCAGCTCCTCGTTGCGCGCGGCCAGCGCCTCGTTGGCGACGCGCAGGGATTCGTTGAGCGCCTCCAGCTCGCGCGCCTTCTCATGCTGCAGCGCCTGGTTCTGCGCCGCCAGGCTGGCGTTGAGCTGCTGCAGCTCGCGCCGCTTGCGGTACAGCTCGACCAGCACCTCGACCTTGCCGCGCAGGATCTCGGGGATCAGCGGCACCATCACGTAATCGACCGCGCCGAGCTGGTAGCCCTGCAGCCGGTCCATGTCGGAGACGTTGACCGCGGTGACGAAGATGATCGGCGTCTTCTCGTAGCGCGGGTGCTGGTGGACCAGGCTCGCGGTCTCGAATCCGTCCATGCCCGGCATGTTGACGTCGAGCAGGATCAGCGCGAAGTCGTCCTCCATCAACAGCTTGAGCGCCTCGCGGCCGGAGCCGGCCTGCACCAGCCGCTCGCCGAGCGGCTCGAGGATCGTGCGGTAGGTCAGCAGGCGGCCGGGCTGGTCGTCGACCAGCAGGATCCCCGCCGGCTCGACGTTCGGCGCGCGCGCGGCCGGACGGGACGCACCGGCCGTCGCGGGCGGGTTCAGCGATGCAGCCATTGCCGCAGCACCCCCAGCAGCTCGTCGGTCACCACCGGCTTGGCGAGGTAGTCGGAGGCGCCGGCCTCCAGGCATTTCTCGCGATCGCCCTTCATCGCCTTGGCGGTGATGGCGACGATCGGCAGCGCGCGCGATTCCGGGAGCCGGCGGATCGCGCGCATCGTTTCGTAGCCGTCCATGCCCGGCATCATGATGTCCATCAGCACCAGGCCGATGTCGCCTTCGCCGGCCACCTTCTCGATCGCCTCCTGGCCGTTGCCGGCGGTGGTGACCCGCATGCCGTGGCGCTCGAGCACGCTGGACATGGCGAAGATGTTGCGGACGTCGTCGTCCACCACCAGCACGCGCTTGTCGGCCAGCACCTCGTCGGAGGCGTGCAGGCGCTCGACCATGCGCTGCTTGCCCGGCGGCAGGTCGGCGATTACCCGGTGCAGGAACAGCGCCGTCTCGTCGAGCAGCCGCTCCGGCGATTCCACGCCCTTGATCACCACGCTCTTGGCGGCGCGCCTGAGCCGCTGCTCCTCCTCGGCGGTGAGCTCCTTGCCGGTGAACACCACGATCGGCAGGTCGCGCAGGCCGGGCCGCTCCTGCACGCGGTCGAGCAACTCGAAGCCGGTCATGTCGGGCAGGCGCAGGTCGAGCACGGCGCAGTCGTAGCCGCCGCCGTCGAGCGCCTCGAGCGCGGCCTCGCCGCTGCCGACGGTGTCGATGGCGACGTCGTCGTGACCGATCAGCTGCTCGATGCCGAGGCGCTCGTTGGCGTCGTCCTCCACCACCAGCAGGCGCTTGACCCGCGGCGTCGCGTACTCGCGGATGCGCCGCAGCGAGTCGCCGATGGCCTGGCTGCTGGCCGGCTTGGCCAGGTAGGAAAAGGCCCCGCGCTCCAGGCTCTGGTGGCGGCCTTCCTCGACGGTGAGGATCTGCACCGGGATGTGGCGCGTGGCGGCGTCGTGCTTGAGCCGCGCGAGCAGCGTCCAGCCCAGCATGTCGGGGAGGAAGATGTCGAGGCAGATCGCGGTCGGCCGGTCGTCGCGCACCAGCCGCAGCGCCTCGGCGCCGGTATGCGCGACCAGCACGCGGAAGCCCTGCGCGCGCGCGAGGTCGCGCAGCACCGTCGCGTAGCGCGCGTCGTCCTCGACCACCAGCAGGGTCGGCGCGTCGCCGGCCGGCACGCCGCGGTCGTCGGCCACCGACTCCAGCGGCGCGGCGGAGGCGTCGTCCGTGCCCACCTGCGCGTGCGCCTGGGCCTGGATCGCGCGCACGCTGTGGGCGCGGTCGGCGCCGACGTAGTGCAGCGGCAGGTAGAGGGTGAACGTGCTGCCCGCGCCGGGCGTGCTGCGCAGCTGCAGCTCACCGCCGAGCAGGCCGGCGATCTCGCGGCTGATCGCCAGGCCCAGCCCGGTGCCGCCGAACTGCCGCGAGGTGCCGGCATCGGCCTGCTGGAAGGCCTCGAACACGATCTTCTGCTTGTCCGGCGAGATGCCGATGCCGGTGTCGCTGACCTCGAGCGCGACCACGGTACCGGCGTTCGCGAGCACGTCGTTGCCGGGCGACCAGCCCGAGCTGGCCTTGCAGGCGCGCATGCGCACGCTGCCCTGCTGGGTGAACTTGAACGCGTTCGACAGCAGGTTCTTGAGGATCTGCTGCAGGCGCTTGGGGTCGGTGTCCAGCGCCGGGCCCAGCGCCGGGTCGAGCTCGATGGTGAACTCCAGGTTGCGGCGCTCGGCCTCGTGCCGGAACGCGCGCATCAGGTTCTCGCGCAGGTGGGCGAAGCGCACCGTCTCGCTGTCGACGGTGACGGTGCCCGATTCGATCTTCGACAGGTCGAGGATGTCGCTGATCAGGTTCAGCAGGTCGGTGCCTGCGGCGTGGATGGTCTTGGCGAACTCGACCTGGCGCCCGCTGAGGTTGGCGTCCGGGTTCTCGGCCAGCTGCTGGCCGAGGATCAGGATCGAGTTCAGCGGCGTGCGCAGCTCGTGCGACATGTTGGCCAGGAACTCGGACTTGTAGCGCGAGGTGAGCGCGAGCTCGGCCGCCTTCTCCTCCAGCTCGCGGCGCGCCTGCTCGATCTGCTGGTTCTTCTGCTCCACTTCGGCCTTCTGCTCGGCGAGCAGCTGCGCCTTGAGCGCGATCTCATCGTTGGTCTGCTGCAGCTCGCGCTGCTGCGACTGCAGCTCGCTGGCCAGCTGCTGCGACTGCGACAGCAGCCGCTCGGTGCGCATCGTCGACTCGATGGTGTTGAGCACGATGCCGATGCTGCCGGAGAGTTGCTCGAGGAAGATCCGCTGCGACGGCGTGAACCCGGACAGCGACGCGAGCTCCAGCACCGCCTTGACCTGCTTCTCGAACAGCACCGGCAGCACGATCACGTTCCGGGGCGCGGCGTTGAGCAGTCCCGATTCGATCTGCATGGCGCCGGCGGGGACGTCCTCGACCAGGATCAGCCGCCCCTCGGCCGCGCATTGCCCCACCAGGCCCTCGCCGAAGGCGAGCGTGACCGGGTTCGGCGCGCCGGGCGCGTCGGCGTAGCGGGCCAGCTGGCGCAGCTGCGGGTCGCGGCCGGCGTCGTGCGCCTCGACCACGTAGATCAGGCCCTGCTGCGCGTTGACCAGCGGCGCCAGCTCCGACAGCAGCATCTGGCCGAGCGTGAGCAGGTCGCGCTGGCCCTGCATCATGCCACTGAACTTGGCCAGGTTGGTCTTCAGCCAGTCCTGCTCGCTGTTGCTTTCGGTGGTCGCGCGCAGGGTGCCGATCATCAGGTTCATGTTGTCCTTGAGGTCGGCGAGCTCGCCGCGGACATCGACCGTGATCGAGCGGGTGAGGTCGCCCTGGGTCACCGCGGTGGCGACCTCGGCGATGGCGCGCACCTGGGTGGTGAGGTTGGCGGCGAGCTGGTTGACGTTGGCGGTGAGGTTCTTCCAGATGCCCGCGGTGCCGGGCACGTTGGCCTGGCCGCCCAGGCGGCCCTCGACGCCGACCTCGCGCGCGACCGTGGTCACCTGGTCGGCGAAGATCGCCAGCGTGTCGGTCATGCCGTTGATGGTGTCGGCGAGCTCGGCGATCTCGCCCTTGGCCTCCACCGTCAGCTTCTGCTGCAGGTCGCCGGTCGCGACCGCGGTCACCACCTTGGCGATGCCGCGCACCTGGGTGGTGAGGTTGGTCGCCATCGAGTTGACGTTGTCGGTGAGGTCCTTCCAGGTGCCGGCCACGCCGGGCACCTGCGCCTGGCCGCCGAGCTTGCCTTCGGTGCCCACCTCGCGCGCCACGCGGGTGACCTCGGCGGCGAAGCCGTTGAGCTGGTCGACCATCGTGTTGAGCGTGTCCTTGAGCTGCAGGATCTCGCCCTTGACGTCGACAGCGATCTTGCGCGACAGGTCGCCCTTGGCGACGGCCGTCGCCACCTCGGCGATGTTGCGCACCTGGGTGGTGAGGTTGGTCGCCATCGAGTTGACGTTGTCGGTGAGGTCCTTCCAGGTGCCGGCGACGCCCGGCACCTGCGCCTGGCCGCCGAGCTTGCCTTCGGTGCCGACCTCGCGCGCGACGCGCGTCACCTCGGCCGCGAAGCCGTTCAACTGGTCGACCATCGTGTTGATGGTGTCCTTGAGCTGCAGGATCTCGCCGCGCGCGTCGACCGCGATCTTACGCGACAGGTCGCCTCGGGCCACGGCCGTCGTCACCTCGGCGATGTTGCGCACCTGGGTGGTCAGGTTGGTCGCCATCGAGTTGACGTTGTCGGTGAGGTCCTTCCAGGTGCCGGCGACGCCGGGCACCTGCGCCTGGCCGCCGAGCTTGCCTTCGGTGCCCACCTCGCGCGCGACGCGCGTGACCTCCGCGGCGAAGCCGTTGAGCTGGTCGACCATCGTGTTGATGGTGTCCTTGAGCTGCAGGATCTCGCCCTGCGCATCGACCGCGATCTTGCGCGACAGGTCGCCCTTGGCGACCGCGGTGGTGACCTCGGCGATGTTGCGCACCTGGCTGGTGAGGTTGGAGGCCATCGCGTTGACCGAGTCGGTCAGGTCGGCCCAGGTGCCGTCGACGCCGGGCACCTGCGCCTGGCCGCCGAGCTTGCCCTCGGTGCCGACCTCGCGCGCGACGCGCGTGACCTCCGCGGCGAAGCTGTTGAGCTGGTCGACCATCGTGTTGATGGTGTCCTTGAGCTCGGCGATCTCGCCGCGCACGTCCACCGTGATCTTGCGCGACAGGTCGCCGCGCGCCACGGCCGTCGTCACCTCGGCGATGTTGCGCACCTGGCTGGTCAGGTTGGACGCCATCGAGTTGACGTGGTCGGTGAGGTCCTTCCAGGTGCCGGCGACATCGGGCACCTGGGCCTGGCCGCCGAGCTTGCCCTCGGTGCCGACCTCGCGCGCCACGCGCGTGACTTCGGCGGCGAAGCCGTTGAGCTGGTCGACCATCGTGTTGATGGTGTCCTTGAGCTGCAGGATCTCGCCGCGCGCGTCGACCGCGATCTTGCGCGACAGGTCGCCGCGCGCAACGGCCGTCGTCACCTCGGCGATGTTACGCACCTGGCTGGTCAGGTTGGACGCCATCGCGTTGACCGAGTCGGTGAGGTCCTTCCAGGTGCCGGCGACGCCGGGCACCACCGCCTGGCCGCCGAGCTTGCCGTCGGTGCCGACCTCGCGCGCCACGCGTGTGACCTCGGACGCGAAGCCACGCAGCTGGTCCACCATCGTGTTGATGGCTTCCTTGAGCTGCAGGATCTCGCCGCGCACGTCCACCGTGATCTTGCGCGACAGGTCGCCGTTGGCCACCGCGATGGTCACCTCGGAGATGTTGCGCACCTGCGCGGTGAGGTTGGAGGCCATCTGGTTGACCGACTCGGTGAGCTCCTTCCACACGCCGGACACGCCCGCCACGTTGGCCTGGCCGCCCAGGCGGCCCGCGGTGCCGACCTCGAGCGCGACGCGCGTGACCTCCGAGCTGAACTCGCCCATCTGCTCGATCATGCGGTTGACGATCATCGCCGAGCGCATGAACTCGCCCTGCAGCGGGCGGCCATCGGCTTCCAGCGGCACGCTGCGGGTGAGGTCGCCCTTGGCGACGCCGGCGATGGCCTCGGTGATCGTGGCGACCGGGCGCACCAGGTCGTCGACCAGTTCGTTGACCGAGTCCTCCATGTCGCCCCAGCAACCCTTGCGGTTGGGCAGGGCGATGCGCTGCCGGGTCAGGCCTTCGCGGCCGACCTTCTGGCCCACGCGCGCCAGTTCCTGCGCGAGCGCGCGGTTGCCGCGCACCACGTCGTTGAACGCATCGGCCAGCCGGCCTTCCAGTCCCTCCCAGTGGCCCGGCAGCTCGACCGCGAAGTCCCCCTGGGCCACCGCCTGCATCGCCGAAAGCATCCGCCGCATGGGCTCGTCGCCACCGTCCGCGCTCGCGCGTTCGCGAAGCGGACGACGCTTCGCTTCCGTTGCCTCAGTCATCACATGCCCCCTGCCTGCGGATGGCCGATCGACCGCGAACGATACGAACGCGCCCGTGACGGCGACGTTCACGGCGCCGTCACCTGCGGCGGGGCCGGGCGCCGCCGAAGCGCGGCGCCGTCAGGCCCGGTAGGCCGCGCGCAGCAGCTCGTGGAAGTGGTGCACGCCGCTCTCGCGCAGCGGGTTCAGGCGCCCGGCGACGTACGAGCCGGAGGCCAGGCCGCGCTGCACGTCCTCGCAGATGCGCAGGTCCTCGAGCTGCACCTCGTCGCTGAACGCGCGGTCGGCGTCGCGGCGCGCGCGCGCCTGGCCGGAGTCGCCGGCCGGGTAGTAGAAGTCGAACTCGACCCGGCAACGGTCGACGCCCACCGGCACCACGCGGTTGGTCTGCAGGCGACCGGGCAGGATGTTGAGCATCGTGTTGGGCCACAGCCAGTAGTACAGCGCGTCGCCGTTGCCGTAGAGCGCCGGGTCGCTCTCCAGCGGGCTCCATTGCAGCGAATGCCACTGCGCGAGCTCGGTGGCGTAGCTGCGGTAGTCGAGCATGCGGTTGAGCGCCGGATGCACGTGCGGCAGGTGATAGCCCTCGAGGTAGTTGTCGACGTAGGCCTTCCAGTTGCAGGCGATGTCGTAGCCCACGTGCTGGTGGTGGCCGTAGGCATCGAGTCCGCGCCCGGGCCCGAGCCGCGCATCGATGCCGGCGACCAGCGCCTCGAACGGCGGCGGATCGTCGCCGCTGCAGGCGAACACCAGGCCCTGCCAGGTGCGCGCCTGCAGTCGCGGCAGGCGGACGTCGGCCACGTCGAAGCCTTCCACGCCGCCCATTTCGGGCGCGGACTTCAAGGCGCCGTCGAGGCCGTAGGTCCAGCCGTGGTAGCGGCAGCGCAGCGACCTGGCCGCCAGCCCGTCACATTGCGCGATCGGCCCGGCGCGGTGGCGGCAGACGTTGTGCAGCACGCGGATCTCGCCAGGCCCGCCCTCGCCGTCGTCGCCGCGCACGGCGACGACCGGCAGTCCCGCGAGATCCGCCACCACGTGGTCGCCGGGATCGCGCAGGCGCGAGACGTGCGCCACCAGCTGCCAGCCGCGATCGAACACCGCGGCGCGGTCGCGCGCCGCCATCGCCGGATCACAGTAGAAGCGCGCGGGCAGCGCGGTGGCGCGACCGGGCGGCTGCGCGGCGAGGTCGGCATCGACGGGAGCGGCATCCATCGGGAGAGTATGCCGCGCGTGGCGGGGAAGACCTACGTGCCGCCGATCCGATGCTGGTAGACCAGCTTGCCGCCCATCCACCCGGCCGCGCCGAGGCACAGGAATCCCGCGATGCTCGCCGCCACCGCCGGCCAGGGCGGCGCGACCAGCGTGGTGCCGCGCAGCCGCAGCAGCAGGCTCGCGGCGTAGAGCACCCACGCCACCATCGCCAGCAGCATGTGCCGGCGCGCATCGGCGAGCGCGGGACTGCCTTCGGCGATGCGCGCGAACTCGAACAGTCCCGCCCCCATCGCCGCCAGCGCGACCAGCGTGCCGATCACCAGCAGCACGCCGGCCAGCCACCAGGCCGGTTGTCCCAGCCACAGGCTCGCGATGTCTGCGGCGGTGGCCAGCGACCAGCAGGCCACCGGGAAGTGCACCAGCGCCGGATGCAGGGGATGGCGGTTCGCCACGGCCGCGTTCCTTCGTGCTACAGCGACAACGCCGCGCTGAGCAGGGTGAGGAACCCGACCACGGCCAGGCCCGCGTGCACGAACACCACCGCCTTCGGCGCGACCTGCCTGCGCAGGTGCAGCGAGGCGAGGTAGAAGCCGCCCAGCGCGGCGAGCACCAGGATCCCGAGCGCGGCGGTCACGCGTCCCGCGCCCTGGCCCTGCAGCACGATGACGATCAGCAGCACCAGCCCGGTCGCGCCGAGCAGCGCGTGCAGGATCGAGATCGCCCACGGGGCGAGCTTGCCGCGCAGGACGCTGGAGGCGAGCACCAGCCCGCCGAGGGCGGCCACGGCGAAGACGATGAGTGCGTAGGTCAGCATGGCGGGTTCTCCTGTGGGATGTCTTCCAGCCGCGCCATCACCGCCTCGGTCATGCGCGCGCAGCGTGGACCGAGGAACGGGAAGGCGTCGGCAAGGGTGGCGGACAGCGAATCCTGCAGCGCGGCGCGCAGCAGGCGGCGCGCGCGATGCAGGCGGGTCTTCACCGTCTCGGGGCGGATGCCCAGCGCGGTGGCGGTCTCATCGATCGGGCAGCCTTCGACGTCGCGCATGATGAACACGATGCGGAAGGCCTCGGGCAGCGCGTCGATCGCCTCCTCGAGCAGGCGCCGGACCTGCCCGCGCGCGGCCGCCGCCGCGGGATCCTCGCTGCCGAAGCGCGACGGGAACGCCACCACGCGATGGTCCTGCAGCTGCGATTCCGTGATCGCGTCGATGTCGACGCTGGGGCGTCGCTGGCGCAGCCGGCCGTAGGCCTCGTTGAGCACGATCCGGGTCAGCCAGGTCGCGGGCGAGGCCTCGTCGCGGAAGGTGGACAGCTTGGCGAAGGCGTGGGTGTAGGCCTCCTGCACCACGTCCTCGGCCTCGGCGTCGTCGCGGACCACGCCGCGCGCGATCCGGAACAGGCGCTGGTTGCAGCGCTGCATGAGATGGCGGAAGGCCTCGCGGTGGCCCTGCCGGGCCAACCCGACCAGTTCCGCGTCCTGCAGCGTGGCGTAGGCGATGGTGTCGACTTTGGCGGAACGGGTCATGGCGCCTCCTTCCCCCGATCCGATGCGGCAGTGCGCGGAAGGTTCCCGCCGCTGCCTGGGAGGCCGGGCCGCGCACGGGCGGCCCGGCGGCCGGGGCTATCCGTCGCTGGGCTTCGGCTTCGCCGCGGCGCCCGGCGCGGGCGCCGGGACCTGCCAGCCGCACGACTGCCCCTCGTTGGCCTGCTTCAGCCATGCCTGCAGCGGGGCGAAGTATTCCAGCAAGGGCGCGGCGTCGAGCTTCTCGCTGCCGGTGAGCTCGGCCATGGTCTTCTGCCACGGCTGGCTCGCGCCCTTGTCGAGCATCGCCCAGAACTTCTGGCCGGCGACCTTGTTGCCGTAGAAGCTGCACTCGTACAGCGGGCCCTTGTAGCCGGCCGCGTCGCACAGCGCCTTGTAGAACTGGAACTGCAGGATGTGCGCCAGGAAGTAGCGCGTGTACGGCGTGTTGGCCGGCACGTGGTACTTCGCGCCCGGGTCGAAGAACTGCTCGCCGCGCGGCGCGACCGGCGCCACGCCCTGGTAGCGGGCCTTGAGCCGCCACCAGGCCTTGTTGTAGTCGGCCGGCTTGATCGAGCCGTCGAACACGCCCCAGCGCCAGCGGTCGATCATCAGCCCGAACGGCAGGAACGCCACCTTCGACAGCGCCATCCGCATCTGCGAGTTGATCAGCGCGTCCTGGCCCTGCTGCTGCTCGCCGGCCAGGCCGATCGAATGCAGGTAGCGCGGCGTCATCGCCAGCACGATGGTGTCGCCGATGGCCTCGTGGAAGCCGTCGTTGGCGCCGGACTGGAACAGCGGCGGCTGCCCGTTGTAGGCCAGGTAGTAATAGACGTGGCCGAGCTCGTGGTAGAGCGTGGTGAAGGATTCCTCGTCGGGCTTGATGCACATCTTGGTGCGCACGTCGCCCGCCATGTCCATGTCCCAGGCGCTGGCGTGGCAGACCACGTCGCGGTCGCGCGGCTTGATGAACTGAGACTTGTCCCAGTAGCTGGCCGGCAGCTTCGGCATGCCCAGCGAGACGTAGAAGTCCTGCGCGCGCGCGGCCATCTTCTTCGCCATCTCCAGCTGCGCGGCGCGCGCGACCTCGACCCGGCCGTCGGTGTCGAGCAGCACGTTCTGCTTCACCAGCATGTCGTTGAGGGTTGTCTCGTACTGCTTCTTCAGCGCGCCGGTGACGTCGAGGCTGCCGGCGCCGGGGTAGGGCTCGAGCAGGTCCCAGAGGTTGCTCCAGTCCTGCTGCCACATGTTGCCCATCAGGTGCGCGGGCAGCATGCCGTCGACCGAGCCTTCGCCCGGGTACTTCGATTCCAGCCGCGTGCGCGTGTAGCAGTGCAGCTGGTCGTAGAGCGGCTTGACCTGGTTCCAGAGGCGGTCGGTCTCGGGGCCGACCTGGGTCGGCGGCATGTCGTAGCCCGAGCGCCACAGCTCGCCGGCGTCGGCGTAGCCCATGTCGCGCGCGCCCTGGTTGACCAGTTCGACGAAGCGCGCGTAGTCCTTGCGCATCGGCCGTGCGATCGAGTGCCAGCCGTTCCAGGCGTCGAGCTGGTCGTCGTAGTCGCGGTCGCTGCGCAGCACGTCTTCGAGCTCGCCGAGCTGGCGGCAATCCTGGGCGTCGCCGTCCTTGCGGCAGTAGGTGCCGGCGCCGTACGCGCCTTCGAGCTCGGTGGCGATGCGCGTGAGCTCGGCGAGCTTCTCCGGGTCCTTCGGCGGCGGCATCGCGGTGCCGATCTTGAGCAGGTTGATCGCGCGCGCGGTCTGCGGCGACATGTCGCGCCCCTCGAAGCGCCGGGCCTGCTCCAGCCAGCGGTTGAGCTGGGTCAGGAAGCGCTCGTTGGACTTCGCCGCGATCAGCTTGCTGTCGTCGGTGATGTAGGTGTTGGAGATCCACTGCGCGGCGGTCATCTCCGGGTACAGCGCGCGGTACTCGCGGTTTACGCGGTCGATGAACTGGTCGGCGGTCTCGTCCCTGGGCACGGCCGGCCCGGGCGAGGGCTCGCGCTTGCAGGCGGAGAGCGAGCATCCCGCGACGAGCAGGACGAGCAGCAGCTGGCGAAAGGTCACGGAGCTTCCCGGGGCCGTGGCGGAAGCCCGCAGGCTAGTGTGCGGCCGCCGGGGTCGCAAGCGGCGGGCGGCGAGGGCGGACGCCCCGCCATGGCCGACGGGTCAGTGCGCGCGCCGCGCCGCCCGTTGCGGCAGCGCCGCCACCAGCAGCGCCACCATCGCCAGCAGCACGAGGCTGGCGGCATAGCGGCTGAGCTCGAGGCCGCCCTGCTGCACCGGCTTGTCGAGCAGGTCGCCGACCACCGCGCCCAGCGGCCGGGTCAGGACGAACGCCGACCAGAACAGCCCGGCACGCGGGAGCGACGTCCTGGGGTGCGCCAGGCCGACGAGCAGCAGCAGCGCCCCGAACACCATCGCGCTGCCGGCATAACCGAACCCGGCGGAATCGGCGGTCCAGTCCCCGAGCGCGGTGCCCAGGGTCTGCGACACCAGGATCGTCGCCCAGTAGAACGACTCGGCCCTGGGCGAATCGATGCTGCCGATGTCGACCGTGCCGGTGCCACGCTTCCACAGCGCGAGCGTGGCGAGCAGCGCAAGCGCGAGCAGCGTGCTGCCGCCGGCATAGCCGATCCCGAGCGAGCGGTCGACCAGGTCCGCGAGCGTGGTGCCGGCGGTCGTGGACGCGATCACCGCGGCCCAGTACGGGAACGGATGGAAGCGGCGGGCGCCGACCTGCACCACGACCGCGGCGACGAGGAGCGCCAGGAAGATCGCGCTGCCGGCCGCGTACCCCAGCTGCATCGACATCGTGGCCGCATCGCCGCCGGTTTCGCCCAGGGTGGTGGCCAGCACCTTGATGACCCAGAAACCGAGGGTGGCTTCCGGGACCTTGGCGAAGGCGTTGCCGTTCACGGCCGTGCGCGCTCGCAGCGGCGCAGCAGGTCGAGTTGCGGGTCGTAGAGGCGGGTCCGGACCCGGAACATGCCGAGGATGGTGGGGAACAGGTTGTCGTGGCTGGCGGGCCCTTGCGCAATCTGCCGCACGCAGGCGAGGTCGAGGCCCTGCCGGCGCGCGAAGCCGGGCGAGAACCACATCACCATCGGCACGTGCGTCTGCTGGCTGGGCGCGATCGCGTGCGGGACGCCGTGCAGGAACAGGCCGTTCTCGCCCAGCGATTCGCCGTGGTCGGAGACGTAGACCAGCGCGGTGTCGTAGCCGGGCTCGTCCTTCAGCATTTCGATCGTGCGCGCGAGGACGTGGTCGGTGTAGAGCACCGCGTTGTCGTAGCTGTTGACGATCCGCTGGCGGCTGCAGTCGCCGAGCTGCTCGGTGTCGCAGGTGGGCGTGAAGCGGCGGAACGCCGGCGGATAGCGCTGGTAGTACGCCGGGCCATGGTTGCCGAGCTGGTGCAGGACGACGATGCGGTCGCGGCCGTCGGGCACGATCCGCGCCTGCAGTCCGGACAGCAGGATCTCGTCGAAGCATCGCTTGCCGTTGCACAGCGCCGGATCGGTGGCATCGGCCATCGATTCGAATTCCAGGCCGTCGCATACGCGCTTGCAACCGGACTGGTTGTCGCGCCACAGCACCTGCACGCCGGCGCGCTGCAGCACGTGCAGCAGCGACTGGTGGCCGCGGATCCTGGCCTCGTCGTAGGCGTGGCGGCCGTAGGGCGAGAACAGGCAGGGCACGGAGACCTCGGTGCTGGTGCCGCACGAGCTGGTGTCCGGGAAGTTGACGACGTCCGGCATCGCCGCCAGCCGCGGGGTGGTCTGGCGGAGGTAGCCGTCCAGCCCCCAGTTCTGCGCGCGCACGGTTTCGCCGAGCACGAACACCAGCAGGCGCGGTCGCGCGCCGGCGGCGCGCGGCGCCTCGCGGGCGTCCTCGCCGATCGGCAGCAGCGGCCTGGCCGGGCCCGGCGGGCTGGCGAACAGCACCCTCGACAGCGACACCACGTAGTTGGACGGCGTGACCAGGTAGCGCACCTCGCGATGGTTGCGCGCGAGCGCCGACAGGTCCTGGAAGGCGGACAGCGCGCCGCCCGCGGCCAGGACCAGCATGCCGGCGAGGAAGGCCAGCCGGATCCACAGCGCGCGCAGCAGCGGGCGCCGGCGCAGGCGCAGCCGCCACAGCACCGCGATCGGCAGCACGGCCAGCCCGAGCAGCGACGGGACGAGCGCGGGCACGAGCAGCTCGCCGGCTTCCCTGGGATCGGTCTCCAGGACGTTGCGGATCATGTCCGGGTCCAGGTACACCTTGTAGGTGCCCATGTAGTAGGCCGCGAACGCGGTCGCGGCGAACAGCACGGTGAGCAGCGGCCTGGCCGTCCAGCGCGTCAGCACCAGCCCGAGCAGGAACGCGTGCAGCGCGGTGGCGAAGACGAACACCGCCACCAGCAGCCCGGCATGCGCGTGCAGGTCCGCCACCAGCACGTGCCACAGCTCGTAGTTGCAGGCCGCGGTGAAGAACACGCTGGCGAGCAGCGCCAGGGCCTCGGTCGACACCGTGGGGCGCAGCCGCAGCCAGCGGGCGATGCCGGACGAGGCAGGCTGCGCGATCGCCGTGGTCGCCATCAGGGGCTCCACATCGCGGGCATGGCGGCATCCCGCGCCGTCGCCACGCCGGGTGCGCGCATGGACATCGCCCGGTGCAACGACAGCGCCACCAGCCAGCAGATCGCCACCGTCCAGACATCGTGCGAGGCGAAATGCGCGCCACGCAGTTGCTGGGAGACGCCGAACACCGCGCCCGCGCCCAGCCCCACCGCCAGCCCGCGCCAGCGCCAGCGCGGCCGGGTGCGGCCGAAGAAGAAGAACAGCGCGAGCCAGGCATAGCCCGCGCTGGCGTGGCCGGCCGGGAAGCAGCGGCCCTGCGGCGCCTGCGGAGGCAGCGCGGCGAGCAGGTCGTGGTAGCTGCGGGTGCCGCCGAAGCCGACCAGGTCCCAGGGGCAGTCGACGTGCGTCCACGACTTCATCCACGCCACGATCGCGGTCGACAGCAGCACCGACAGCGCGAGGTACAGCAGCGGCATGCGCCAGGACCGCCATGCCGGCCGCCGCCAGGCGACGATCGCGCACGCGACCACGCACAGCCATGCCAGCGTGCTCAGGCGCTTGCCGCCCTCGTGGACCAGCGTGCGGGTGACGAAGCCGTCCTGCAGCGCCCAGCGCGCCTTCCCAGAGATAGAGGTGGCCCGCGATCCAGCGGTCCCCGCCCAGCTGGAGCAGCACGAAGTTGGCGGCGACGAAGGCCGTCAGCGGCAGGACCAGTTGCCACAGCACCCACGGCGCGGGCAGGGCCCGGGGCAGCCGCAGCATGCCGCTGGCGCCGCCGCGGCGCCGGGCCACGCTCGGAATGCCGGTGCCCGGCTTGCAGCCCCGGATCGGGGCCTGGGCGTCCGGCCGGAACGCCGGGTTCTGCTTGCTCAAGGGGTGGCTCGCCGTCCGGCGAAGGCTTGCCGGCGTGTGCGGCATGCTGGGGGCGCGGCTGTCGGAGAGCGGTCGGAGCGGGGTTCGCCCGGCGTTAATCGGTGTGCGCGCCGATGCAATTCCGACAACCAAGGTGCGATCCTGACCGGGTGGCGCGCTCCGTCGCGGCCCTGGAGGAGCGTTCGCATGCGGCTGCTGGTCATCGAGGACAACCGCAACCTGGTCGCCAACCTGTTCGAGTACTTCGAGGCGCGCGGGCACGTGCTCGACGCCGCGCCCGACGGCATCACCGGCCTGCACCTGGCCAGCACGCAGGCCTACGACGCGATCGTCCTGGACTGGATGCTGCCGCGCATGGACGGGCGCGAGGTCCTGCGCCGCCTGCGCGAGGAGCACGGCCGGGACACGCCGGTGATCATGCTCACCGCGCGCGACGAGCTGCCGGACAAGATCGCCGGCTTCCGCGGCGGCGCCGACGACTACCTGACCAAGCCCTTCGCGCTGCCGGAGCTGGAAGTGCGGCTGGAGGCGCTGGCGGCGCGCGCGGGCGGCCGCGCGCGGCGGCGGGTGCTGGAGGTCGCGGGCCTGCGGCTCGACCTGTCCACGCTGGAGGCGACCCGCGACGGCAAGCGCCTGCACCTGTATCCCGCCTGCCGCAAGCTGCTGGAGGTGCTGATGCTGGCGAGCCCCGCTGCGGTCACGCGCGAGCGACTGGAACGCGTGCTGTGGGGCGACGAACCGCCTGACGGCGACATGCTGCGCTCGCACGTCTACGAACTGCGGCGCAGCGTCGACGGGCCGTTCGAGGACAAGCTGATCCACACCCTGCCGCGCGTCGGCTACCGGCTCGCGCGGCTCGTGGAAGGGGAGGGCGCGGATGCGTAGGACGGGCCTGCGCCTGCGCATCACCCTGCTGGTGGTGGCCTACATGCTGCTGCTGTCGCTGGCGGTGGTCTACCACGGCAATGTCGTCAACGAGCGCGCGGAAAGGCTCGTGTGGCGCTCGCTGCTGGACTCGGAGCTCGACCACTACCTGCGCAGGCGCGCCGAGGATCCCGCCTACCGCTGGCGCGACACCGACGACGTGGCGCTGTACGGCGAGGCCGGCGGCGTCGTGGCGCCGCCCAAGCTCGCCGGGCTCCATCCTGGCCTGCACGACGAATTGCGTATCGACGGCGGGCAGCGGGTGGCGCTGGTCAAGGACATCGAGGGCCGGCGCCTGGTGCTCACGCTCGACATCACCGAGTTCGAGGCGGAGGAGCGGCACCTGACCACGCTGATGGCCGGCTCCGCGCTCGGCGGGCTCGCGCTGGCGGGCCTGCTCATCGCCTGGGGCCTGCGGCGCCTGGTCAAGCCGCTGTCCGACCTGGCGCGCGACATCGCGGCGCTGCGGCCGGACCGCGGCGGCCAGCGGGTCGCGGTCGGCCGGCAGGCGAGCGCGGAGCTGGTGGTGATCTCGGACGCGGTCAACGACTACCTGGCCCGCAACGAGCGCTTCGTCGAGCGCGAGCGCGCCTTCATCGACAGCACCAGCCACGAACTGCGCACCCCGGTCGCGGTGATCGCCGGCGCCAGCGAGCTCGCGCTCGGCCAGCCCGGCGCGCCGGAGGCCGTGCGCAACCAGCTCTCGCGCATCCTGCGCACCGCGCGCGGCGTCGAGCAGCTGGTCTCGCTGCTGCTGGTGCTGGCCAAGGACCCGCAGCGGCTGGCGCAGGCCAGCGACCGCTTCGCGCTCGACCAGCTGCTGCCGGAGATCGTCGACGACCACCGCCACCTGTGCGCCGACAAGGACCTGGAGCTGCGGGTGGACGCGGCGTCGGCGTGCGAGCTGGTCGCGCCGCTGGCGATCGTGCAGGCGGCAATCGGCAACCTGCTGCGCAACGCGATCGAGAACAGCGACCGCGGCGTGGTCACGGTGGCGCTGCGACCGGGCGGCGTGGTGGTGATCGAGGATCCCGGCCACGGCATGACGCCCGAGGAGATCAGCGCGATCTACGCGCGGATGGCGCGCGGCGGCGGCGGGCGCGAGGGCAGCGGCATCGGCCTGGACCTGATCGCGCGGCTGTGCGAGCACCTGGGCTGGCGGCTGCGGATCGAGCCGCGCGCGCCGCGCGGCACGCGGGTGACGCTCGACCTGGGGCCCGCGCTGGCCGCTGCGTGAGTCCGCGCGGGCGGCTTCATCGGCTGCGCGGATGCGCTTCCAGCCAGGCATACATGGCCAGCGCCACGAGCAGCGGGCCGATGTAGAACAGCGCCCGGTAGGCCAGCAGCGCGGCCAGGATCGCCGGCGCAGGCGCGTGCGCGCCGAGCAGGCCGAGGAACACCGCCTCCAGCACGCCGAGGTTGCCGGGCACGCGGATGACGAGGTTGGCCAGCACGCTCCACAGCAGCGCGCCCAGCGCGTCCGCGTAGCCGATGCCCGCGGGCAGCAGCAGGTGCAGCAGGTTGGCCATCGCCAGCCAGCTCGCCGCGGCCACCGCGACCTGCGCCAGCGCGAACCGCGGCGGCGGCAATTCCACCTCGTGCCCGCGCCACGACCAGCGCCGCCGCGGCGACCACGCGGCCATCGCCAGCGCGGCCGCCAGCAGCGCGAGCAGCCCGCCGCCGAGCGCGCGCTGCGCACCCTGCGCGAAATCCCAGCGCTGCGGCAGCGGCAGCGGCGCGAACAGGAACACCAGCCCCGCCAGCAGCAGGAAGCCCGACCAGTTGCCGGCGATCGCGAACGCGACGATCCGCGAGATCGTCCCCGTTTCGACGCCGTCGCGCGAGTACAGCCGGTAGCGGAAGCCGATGCCGCCGACGGTGCCGCCGATGTTGAGGTTGAAGGCGTAGCTGGCCGAGGCGATCGCCAGCACCCGCGGCCATGGCAGGCCGTGGCGCGTGTAGCGGCGCGCGAGCAGGTCCAGGCCGCAATAGCAGGCATGCGCGAGCATCGCGGCGAGCGCCGCGGCCAGCAGCAGCGACGGCGGATAGCCCGCCAGCGCCGCGGCGACCTCGTGCCATGCGATCGAACGCGCCTGCCGCCACAGCAGCCAGGCCGCGGCCGCGAAGAAGGCCGCCAACAGCAGCGGGCGCAGCCGCGCCAGCCCAGGCTTCGCGCTCATTGCGGCGGCTCCTGCCCGGGTGCCACTGCGACCACCCGCGGCGTGTGCGCCGGCCACAGCCCTGCCCACGCCGGCAGGTGGCGGATGACGTGGAACACCAGCAGCCGCGACAGCGTGCGCAGCGGCGTGCGCGGCGGCAGGTCGTCGCGGCCGACCTCGCGGCAGTGGTGGTCGATCAGCCGCTGCAGGCGCGCGCGCACCTGCGCGTTGAACGCGCGGTCGCGGATGAAGACGTTGGCCTCCAGGTTCAGCGACAGGCTGAGCGGGTCGAGGTTGCTCGAGCCCACCGTCGACCAGTCCCCGTCCACCAGCGCCAGCTTGGCGTGCAGCGGCCGCTGGCAGTACTCGACGATGCGCACGCCGCCGCCGATCAGGTACGGATACAGCCCGCGCGCGGCGTTGGCGACCATCGGCATGTCGGGCTTGCCCTGCAGCAGCAGGGTCACGCGCACGCCGCGCCGGGCCGCGCGGTGCAGCTCGTGCAGCAGGTGGTAGCCGGGCAGGAAGTAGGCGTTGGCGATCGTGACCTCGCTGCGCGCGGCGCGGATCGCGCTGATGTACGCGCGCTCGATGTCGGAGGGGTGGCGGCGGTCGCGGCTGAGGAAGCGCACCGCGGCGCCGCCCTCGTGGGCGACGCCTTCGCCGCCGACGCGCTCCCAGCCGCGCGGCGCGGCCGGCGCGTGCAGCGCGAGCCGAGCGAAGGCGCGGATCGTCGCCACCGCCGGCCCGCGGATCTCGATCGCGTAGTCCTGCTTGGCCAGCTCGCCGAAGTCGAGGAGATGGTCGGCGGAGAAGTTGATGCCGCCGACGAACGCCACCTCGCCGTCGACCACGGTGATCTTGCGGTGCAGGCGCCGGAACAGGTTGGTGCGCAGCCCGAACAGCCGCGGCTTGGGATCGAAGTAGCGCAGCCGCACGCCGGTCTCGACCAGCGCGGCGGTGAATTCGGTCGGCAGGTCGGGCGAGCCGTAGCCGTCGACGGTGAGCTCCACGCGCACCCCGCGCCGCGCCGCCGCCAGCAGCGCCGCGTGCAGCAGCCGGCCGACCTTGTCGTCGAACAGGATGAAGGTCTCCACCAGCACCTCCGCGCGCGCCGCGCCGATCGCCGCCAGCACGCGCGGGAAGAACGCATCGCCGTTCTCCAGCAGCTCGACGCGGTTGCCGGGGATCCAGTCGTCCGTCATGTCGACACGTCGACCAGCAGCGGCGCATGGTCGGACAGGTGCGACCACGGCCGTCCCGACAGCACACGCGGCCGCGCGGAAGCGATGTTGCGGGCGTAGACGCGGTCCAGCGGCAGCAGCGGCAGCCGCGCCGGGAAGGTGCGCGCCGGGCGCCCGTTCGCCGCGGCGAACACCTCGTGCAGCCCGCAGCGCGCGAGGATGGCGTCGGCGCGCACGCGCCAGTCGTTGAAGTCGCCGGCGACCAGCAGCGGCGCGTGCGCGGGCACGTGCTCGTCCAGCATGCGGCACAGCGCCTCGAGCTGCAGGCGGCGATGCGCCTCGCGCAGGCCCAGGTGCACGCAGACCACGTGCAGTTCCAGGGCGCGGCCCGGCACGTCGAGCACGCACCAGAGCATCCCTCGCCCCTCCGCGGAGGCGACCGAGACGTCGTGGTTGCGCCAGTGCGCGATCGGGAACTTCGACAGCACCGCGTTGCCGTGGTGGCCTTCCGGGAAGACGGCATTGCGGCCGTAGGCATGCTGCGGCCACAGGGTGTCGGCGATGAACTCGTAGTGCGGGACCGCGGGCCAGTCGGCGCCGCGCCGCGACCGCGGCTCGTGCGCGCCCAGCACTTCCTGCAGGCACACCACGTCGGCGGACACCGCGTGCACCGCCTCGCGCAGCTCGGCGAGGATGAAGCGGCGCTTGAGGGCGCTGAACCCGTGGTGGATGTTCAGCGTGAGCAGGGTGAACTGGACCATCGCGGTGCCGTCGGGGAGACGGCGGCGACTGTAGCGTCCACGGCGTGGATGCCGCGTCGCGCGCTCAGCCTGCCGGCAACAGGCCCCGGGCGCGCAACCATTCCCGCGCGTCGTCCGCGTCGCGCTCGAACCACGCCTGCGCCGAGCCGAGCCGGAAGGTGTATCCCCAGGCATCCATGTCGCGCATCAGGCGCAGGCGGCCGACCGCGGGCAGGGCGTCGGCGAGCAGGATCTGCAGGTAGCAGGTCGCGTCCTCTTCCTCGACCGAATCGGTGGCGTCGGTATGCACCGCCGCGCGCCGCTCCGGCGGCAGCACGATGAGATGGCAGCCTTCGTGCAGCAGCGAATGCACCGGCGTGTCGCCGCGGGCGTACACGGCCTCGCCGATCACGCCGGCCTCGCTGTCGCCCCAGTAGCTGCCCGGGATCGGCGCGCCGTCGGCGACGCGTTCCAGTCGCAGCCCGTGGCGGGCGAGCAGCGCGGACGGATCGGCGAAGCCGATGTCGCGCAGGCGCAGGACGTCGGGAGTCGCTCCGACAGCATGCTCTGCTCCCTCCCCTTCAAGGGGGTGAGGGCGATCCGCTTGCGCGGCAGCGCCGCGCGGATCGACCGAACGCCCGGCGCGCTGCGCCGGGCCGGACGGGCTGGGGTGGGGATGGGGTTCAGCGGCGTGCATGCGGGCATCAGGGCGACAGAAGGGAAACCCATCCCCACCCAACCCTCCCCTTGAAGGGGAGGGCTTTTGTGCGCGAGGGCTTCGGTCGTCAGGCCGTCGCCGCGCGCCCGTCGGGCAGGGCGACCGAGATGTCGAGCACGTCGTGCTCGCCGTCCTTGACCACGTCGACCTTCACCGCGTCGACGTCGACGCTCACGTACTTGCGGATCACTTCCAGCAACTCGCGCTGCAGCAGCGGCAGGTAGTCGGGGCCGCTGCGGTTGGTGCGCTCCTGCGCGATGATGATGCGCAGGCGATCCTTGGCGATCGAGGCGGTGTTCTTCTTCGCCTTCAGGAAATCGAACATTCCCATGCCTCAACCCCCGAAGATCTTGCTGAAGAATCCCTTCTTCTCCAGCTGGGTGAAGCGCATGGGCCGCTCCTCGCCCATCAGCCGCGCGACGGCGTCGTCGTAGGCCTGGCCGGCCTGCGATTCCACGTCCAGGATCACCGGCTCGCCCTTGTTGGAGGCGTTGAGCACGTCGCCTGACTCGGGGATCACGCCGATGGTCTTGAGCCCCAGCACCTCCTCGACGTCCTTGACCGACAGCATCTCGCCGCCGTCCACGCGCTGCGGGTTGTAGCGGGTCAGCAGCAGGTTGGCCTTCACCGTCTCGCCGCCCTCGGCGCGGCGGGTCTTGGAGTCGAGGAGGCCGAGGATGCGGTCGGAGTCGCGCACGCTCGAGACCTCGGGGTTGACCACCACCACCGCCTGGTCGGCGAAGTACATCGCCAGGAACGCGCCCTTTTCGATGCCGGCCGGCGAGTCGCACACGATGTAGTCGAAGCCGTCCTCGGCCAGGTCGTCGAGCACCTTCTGCACGCCTTCCTTGGTCAGCGCGTCCTTGTCGCGGGTCTGCGAGGCGGCCAGCACGAACAGCGTGTCGTAGCGCTTGTCCTTGATCAGCGCCTGCTTGAGCGAGGCCTCGCCCTGGGTGACGTTGACGAAGTCGTACACCACGCGGCGCTCGCAGCCCATGATCAGGTCGAGGTTGCGCAGGCCGACGTCGAAGTCGATCACGGCGACCTTCTTGCCGCGGCGCGCGAGGCCGCATGCCAGGCTGGCGCTGCTGGTGGTCTTGCCGACGCCGCCCTTGCCCGAGGTGACTACGATGATTTCAGCCAAAGGACTTCTCCGTGATCCGTGGTGCTTGCGCTTGGGGGATGGTTCGTGGGCCGCGATGCGCGGCGGCCGGGGGCTTCATTCCAGTGCCGCGATCTTAAGCTGGCCGCCGTCCAGCCACACCTGCACGGCCTTGCCGTGCAGCTCCTTCGGGATGTCCTCGAGCACCTTGTAATGGCCGGCGACCGCGACCAGCTCGGCGTGGAAGGCGCGACAGAAGATGCGCGCCTTCTCGTTGCCCTGGGCGCCGGCGAGCGCGCGCCCGCGCAGCGCGCCGTAGATGTGCACCGAGCCGTCGGCGATCACTTCGGCGCCGGCGCCGACCGTGGCCAGCACGGTGAGGTCGCGGTTGTCGGCGTAGACCTGCTGGCCCGAGCGCACCGGCGTGGCCTGGATGAGGCCCGGCTCGCCGGGCGGCGCGGCCTTGGCCGGTGCGCCCTTCGTGGGAGCGGCTTCAGCCGCGACTTCCTTCCGGGAGGGAGCGGGCGAAGCGCTCGCGGCTGAGGCCGCTTCCGCGGCAGGCGCGCCGGCGGCGGATTCGTACTGGGCGCGGAACTTGGCCAGCAGCGGCAGGCCGAGCTCGACCGCCAGCTTCTCGTTGTCGCTGCTGCCGTAGGCCAGCGCCACCGGCAGCACGCCGGCCTCGCGCAGACCCTGCAGCAGGGCCCTTGCCGTCGCCGCGTCCGGGGTGGCGGCGAGGCCGCCGAAGTCGACGATCACCGCGGCGCGGGCGAACAGCTTGGGCGCGCGGGCGACGCGGTCGGACATCTCCTGGGCCAGCCGCGCCACGTCCAGCGTGCGCACGCGCAGGTTGGCGATGCCGACCTGCCCGATCTTGAGTTCGCCGGCCGGCTCGTAGTCGAACGCCGTCGACGCGGCGGGAGGCGCCACGTCAGGTTCCCGTCGCGCGGTGCGCGGGGGCCGGGGTGCGGGGCTGCGGCAGCCAGGGCGCGTCGGGCAGGGCGTCGCCGTAGTGCTCGCGCACCCAGGCGTAGCTGCACAGCTCCTTGACCAGCATCGAGGCGCGGATGCCCGGCCGGCCGTCGACGCCCGGCATCACGTGCTGGCCGACCTCGTGGAAGCCGAAGCTGCCGTGGAAGACCCGCGCCGGGTCGCTGTCGTGCTCGATGAACACCTCGCACGCCAGCTGCGGGTAGCGCAGCTCGGCGTAGCTCTGCACGTCGGCGTAGAAGGCGCGGCCCAGGCCGCCGCCGCGGCGGCGGCTGGCCACCACGATGCGGTCGATGTAGAGGAAACGGCCCTGGCGCTCGCGGAACCAGCGGAAGTTGCTGCTGTCGTGCCCGCTGTCCGACCCGAACGCGACCAGGAACCCGGACAGGGTGCCGTCGCGCACGGCGACGCGGAAATATTCGGCGGTGTCGAAGAACCAGCGCAGCCTCGCGGCATCGAGCGGCAGGATGGCGGGGCCGGCGGCATTGTTCAGGGCAAGGATGGAATCCAGCTCGTGCTCGCGCACGTCGCGGACGACAATCGACATTCCTGGCTCCCTTGCTTCAAAAATGCGGCTACTGCCGGCAATCATGTAACGAAACCGGCGCGTGGCCGCGGCCGGATTATCGCACGGCCGGCGCTCGCGGGGCGACTCCGCCGGGGGCGTTCGCATGACTTCAGTCGGGGGCGTACGGGGCCGTTTTCCGCCTAACATGACGGGATGTTCGCGCGCCTGGACCCGACCCGACTGCTGCGCTACGCCGGCCTGTTCACGTGGGCGGTCGTGGGGCTGCCGCTGCTGCTGCTCTCGCTGCCGCCGGACCCGGCCGTGGAGGCGGGCGAGGACGTGGCGGTGGCGGTCGTGCTCGGCTGGCAGGCGTGGCTGGCGTGGGCCACGTTCGGCTTCAGCTACGGCTGGCTGACGCGCACGCTCACGGTGCGACGCGCCAGCGCCCTGGATTACGTCCTGCTGCTGCTGCTGACCGGCAGCGCCATCGCGATCAGCTACTACAGCGCCAGCGGCCTGGGCAGCATCCTGCTGATGGTGCTGGCCTGCGTGCTGCCCTGGCTGCTGCCGCTGGGCGTGGGGGTCGCGCTGCTGGTGCTGTGCGAGTTCGTGATCGTGCCGGTCTACGTCCGCGGCCTCGGCATGTACTGGGTCGAGGCGGTGATGCAGGCGGTGCTGTACGTCGGCGTGACCGGCTTCGTGTTCGTCACCAGCATGGTCGCGCGCCAGCAGGCGCAGGCCCGCGACGAGCAACGCCGGCTGAACGCGGAGCTGCGCGCCACCCGCGCGCTGCTGGCCGAAAGCGCCCGCGTCAACGAGCGCACCCGCATCTCGCGCGAGCTGCACGACCTGCTGGGCCACCACCTGACCGCGCTGAGCCTGAACCTGGAGGTCGCCAGCCACCTCACCCAGGGCCAGGCGCACGAGCACGTCGGCCAGGCCCACACGCTGGCCCGGCTGCTGCTGAGCGACGTGCGCGAGGCGGTCAGCCAGATCCGCGGCGACGACGCCATCGACATGGCCGCGACCCTGCTGCCGCTGGCCGACAACGTGCCCGGGCTGCGGATCGACATGGCGATGCCGCGGCCGTTCCTGCTCGACGACCCGGAGCGCGCCCACGTGCTGCTGCGCTGCACCCAGGAGATCATCACCAACGCCGTGCGCCACGCCCACGCGCAGGTGCTGCGGCTGCGCTACGGCTGGGACGGGCAGGCGATCCGCCTGCAGGCGCGCGACGACGGCCGCGGCGCCGAGGCGCCCAGCGCCGGCAACGGCCTGGCCGGGATGCGCGAGCGCCTGGCCACCTACGGCGGCGACCTGGAAACCGAGACCGCGCCGGGGCAGGGCTTCACCCTGCGCCTGTGCCTGCCGCTGGCGCCGGGCAGCCGCTTCGGCGGCCCGCCGGCGCCGCAGCCGCTGCCGGAGGCCTGACGGCATGGCGATCCCGGGCAGCGGCCGCGCGTCCATGCCGTTTGGCCCCTGCGCCGGGGCTGCCGACGGTGCATCCTGCAACCATGGGCCCGGGGCGGGCCCGACGACCGAATCGAAGGACTGGGAGGCCGCATGATCCGCGTGTGTCTGGTGGACGATCAAACCCTGGTGCGGCAGGGCATCCGCTCGCTGCTGGCGCTGGACGACGGCATCGAGGTGGTGGCCGAGGCCGGCGACGGCCGGCAGGCGGTCGAGCTGATCCCGCAGGTCCGGCCCGACGTGGTGCTGATGGACATGCGAATGCCGGCGATGTCCGGCCTGGAGGCGCTGCAGGCGCTGGCGCGGATCGACGCGCTGCCGCCGACCATCATCCTGACCACCTTCGACGACGACCAGCTGGTGCTGGCCGGGCTCAAGGCCGGCGCCAAGGGCTACCTGCTCAAGGACGTCTCGCTCGAGCAGCTGGTCGGCGCGATCCGCACCGTCGCCGACGGCGGCTCGCTGGTGCAGCCGGCGGTGACCCAGCGCCTGCTGTCGGGCCTGGAGCACATGCGCAACGACTTCGTCAGCCTCGACCGTCCGGATCCGCTGACCGACCGCGAGACCGAGATCCTGCGCCTGATGGCCTCGGGCTTCTCCAACAAGGAGATCGCCAACTCGCTGGGCGTGGCCGAGGGCACGATCAAGAACCACGTGTCCAACATCCTCAGCAAGCTCGGCGTCCGCGACCGCACCCGGGCCGTGCTCAAGGCCTTCGAGCTGCAGCTGGTCTGACCGACAGGATGCCCGGCCCGGCGCAGCGCGCCGGGCGTTCGCGGCCGCGCGCGCCAGTGGCGCGCAAGCGGCGGCCGCTCACCCTGCCCAAGCTCGGCGTCCGCGACCGCACCCGGGCCGTGCTCAAGGCCTTCGAGCTGCAGCTGGCCTGACCGCCGCCGGGCACGATGCGGCCAAGGGAGCGGCTTTCGTGGGAGCGGCTTCAGCCGCGAGCTTTTCCCGGGAAGGCCATCGGACCGGCCGGAAAGCGCGCGGCTGAAGCCGCTCCCACGGCCCCCGGCTCGGCCGCCGGCCCTTCTCGCCCGTCCCGGCTCAAATTGCTACGATTGCCGGTCTGTGCCCGGCCCGGCCGGAAATGGTCCTGGAGAACCCTGAATGACCCGTCTCATCGAGATCCTGATTTCGTTCGCGATCGTCGCCGCCCTGATGCTGCTGGTGGGCCTCGTGCTCCCGTCCAGCCGCCATCTGCGCGAGAGCGTCGAAACCAACCGCAAGATGACGATCGTGTTCGACACGCTCAACAGCCTGCGTCGCTTCAAGGACTGGAACGCGCTGGTGCTGCGCGACCCCAAGGCCAAGCTGGACCTCTCGGGCCCCGCGTCCGGCGTCGGCGCCAAGCTCAGCTGGAGCTCGGACAACAAGCAGGTCGGCGACGGCAGCTGGGAGATCGTCG
>Ga0268289_100045_pt1 | contig 98860 bp, 88 predicted proteins | sample MetspNORM_FD_191340 | JGI IMG/M metagenome (GOLD analysis project Ga0268289, IMG submission 191340) | Soil microbial communities from San-Diego area, Southern California, United States - Methylocaldum sp. NOR-M | ecosystem: Environmental > Terrestrial > Soil > Desert | place: USA: California... | reverse complement strand
TTGCGCGCGTGGACGGTGATGCTGGCGGTGGTCGCCTTCTCGATGTCGATGGTGGGGACGTTTCTCGTTCGCTCGGGCGTGCTCACCAGCGTCCACGCCTTCGCGCTCGATCCGACTCGCGGCGAGTTCATCCTCGCGCTGCTCGCGCTCTATATCGGCGGCGCGCTGGCGTTGTTCGGCGCACGGGTGGGAACGATCCGCGCGGGGGCGACCTTCGAGCCGGTGAGCCGCGAAGGCGCGCTCGTCGTCAACAACCTGCTGCTCTCGGTGATCCTCGCGATCGTGCTGATCGGGACGCTCTACCCGATCGTCGCGGCGGCGATGGGGGTGCAGCTTTCGGTCGGCGCGCCGTTTTTCGACAAGACCGCGGGGCCGATCGCGCTCGTGCTGGTCGCGGTGATGGCGGCGGGGCCGCTGATCCGCTGGCGTCGCGACGGCGCGGCGGCGGTGGCGCGGCGGGTAGCGATCCCGGCGGCGGTGACAATAGTCGCGCTCGCGATCGTGCTACTGGCGGTGCCCGGCATCCGGGTGCTGCCGCTGCTGGGGCTCGGATTTGCCGCGGGGCTGGCGGTGGCGAGCGTCGCGCCGCTCTGGGGCCGCGCGCTCACGCGGACGCCGCTGTTCACCTGGGGCATGGTGGTGGCGCATCTGGGCATCGCGGTGAGCCTCGCCGGCATGGCGTGCGACAGCGCCTTCACCAAGGAAACGCTGGTCGCCGCGCGCGTGGGCGAACCGCATCGCGTCGGGCCGTATGAGGTGACGCTGGAGGGCATCCGGCCGGTGGTCGGCGACAATTGGTCGGCGCTCGAGGCGAAGCTGGTGGCGCGGCGCGGCGACGGCGCACCGCTGGTGCTGCGACCGCAATCGCGTTTCTTCTCGGCGCCGCCGACCGTGACGAGCGAATCGGCGATCGCGACGCGGCTCGACGGGCAGCTCTATACCGTGCTCGGGCAGGCGGACGATCAGGGGCGCTGGCAGCTCAGGCTGTGGTGGAAGCCGTTCGTGACGTTGATCTGGCTCGGCGGGGCGCTGGTGGCGCTGGGCGGCGCGCTGTCGCTGCTGGGTCGGCTGCTGCGCGAGCGTCGCGCGGCCCGGCGGGAGGACGAAGCGTGAGGAAGGCGCTGATCTGGCTGCCGTTCGCCGCCTTTCTCGGCGTGCTCGCGATCGTGGCGATCGGGCTGTTCCGCCCCGCCGATCGTGACGTGCGCTCGGCCTTGGTTGGACACGAGCTGCCCGAATTTGCGCTGCCGGCGATGGTCGAGGGCATGCCGGGTGTCGGCAAGGCGCGCTTCACGCAAGGCACGCCGCGGCTGCTCAACGTCTTCGCGAGCTGGTGCATCCCCTGCATCGCCGAATCGCCGCAACTGATGCGATTGAAGGCGCTGGGCGTGCCTATCGAGGGCGTCGCGGTGCGCGACACGCCCGAGAATATCCGCGCCTTCCTCGATCGCTACGGCAATCCCTTCGTTGCGGTGGGCGACGATCGCGACGGGCGGTTGCAGCTCGCGATCGGATCGTCGGGGGTGCCCGAAAGCTACGTGATCGACGGCAAGGGACGGATCGTGCTCCAGCATATCGGCGACATCCGGGCCGAGGATGTCGAGACGATCGCCGCCGCCGTGAGGGATGCACGATGAAGCGGCTCGCTTTCCTCGCGCTGCTGATCGCCGCGCCGGCGATCGCCGACACGCCGCTGCCGCCCGCGGCGATGGCGGATACGCAGCTTCCCGACCCGAGGCAGGAGGCCAAGGCCAAGGCGCTGATGGACGAATTGCGCTGCGTCGTGTGCCAGGGGCAGGCGATTTCCGAGAGCGACGCCGACATGGCGGGGCAGATGCGCGCGCTGGTGCGCGAGCGGATCGCGCGCGGCGAGAGCCCGGACGCGATCCGCGCCTGGCTGATCGACCGCTACGGCGCCTACATCACCTACGATCCGCCGATGAGCTGGGTGACGGCGCCGCTGTGGATCGCGCCGATCGTGCTGCTGCTGGCCGGCGCGTGGATCGCACGCGCGAGCTTCAAGCGGAGGCGGCGCTGATGGGCTGGGTGTGGCTGCTCGTGATCGGTGTGGGTGCCGCGGGCGCGCTGGCGCTGCTGAGGGTCGGGCGCGCCTTGTGGACGCTCGTCGGCGCGGCGCTGATGCTGGGCGCGACGGGCTATGCGTTGCAGGGGCGGCCGGACCTTCCGGGGAGCCCCGCCGAAGCGGGGACGGCGCGAATCGCGATCGATCCCGGTCTCATCGAACTGCGTGGTGCGATGATCGGCAATTTCACCGCCGAGACCCCGTATCTGGCCGCCTCCGACGCGATGATCCGATCGGGCTCGCCCGATGCCGCAGCCGCGGTGATGCTGGGCGGCATCCGCAAGATGCCGAAGGACATGGTGCTGTGGACCGGGCTGGGCGACGTTCTGGCGCAGCATGACGGCGGGGTGGTGTCGCCCGCGTCGCTGTTTGCGTTTCGGCGCGCGATGGCGCTGGCGCCGAAGCATCCGGCGCCGCCCTTCTTTCTGGGTCTCGCTTATGTGCGCGCGGGCGAATTCGCCGAGGCGCGGCCTTATTGGGCGCGCGCGCTCGACCTGACGCCCGACGATGCGAGCTATCGGCCGGAGATCGCGGTGCGGCTGATGCTGCTCGATCGCTTCCTGGCGGTGGCGAACGGCCAGACGCCCGAATAGGTTTCAGCGGCGTTTCTTTGCGGCGTTGAGGTCGATTGCCGCGCGGATGAGCGCCTTCAGGGCCTTCTCGTCGATCGTGTCGCCCTCATGCAGATCGATCGCGCGACGGACGTTGCCGTCGAGGCTCGAATTGAACAGGCCGGCGGGGTCGTCGAGCGACGCGCCCTTGGCGAAGGTCATCTTGACGTGGGCTTTATAGGTCTCGCCGGTACAGATCATGCCGTCGCGATACCAGACGGGCACGCCGCGCCACTTCCATTCCTCGACGATTTCGGGATCGGTCGCGAGGATGATGCCGCGCAGCCGGGCGAGCATCTCGCCGCGCCAGTCGCCCAGCGCCGCGATGCGATCGTCGATCAATTGGGACGGGGATTTTTCCTGGGTGCTCATCATTGCCTCTCGTCAGGGAATCCAGCCGGGCAGTTCCGCTGCCTGCCTGATCCAGTTCGCGACCCGCTCCTCGTCGAGCACGTCGTCCTCGTGAATGTGGAGATACCGCGCGTCCGGATCCTTGGAGCCGACCGGCGGCAGCGGGGTCAACGCAGCACCTTTGAAGAACGCGACCTTGATGTAGCGCGTGAAGCAATGGAAGCTGAGGAACCAGCCTTGCCCCTCGATCCCGTAGAAAGGCGAGTTCCATCTGACCGCCTTGCGCACGTCGGGAACTGTGCGCGTGATCAGCGCGTCGAGGCGGCGGCCGGCGTCGCTTTTCCAGCCGGGCATCGCGGCGATATAGGCCTGCACGGGCGCATCGCCGTCGCCCTTGGCGATCTGCGGATTGCCGCCCGAAAGCAGCGTCGGTTCCTGCGATACGGTTTTCGCCATTGCGCGCTCCCGCGGCCGAATCGGTGGCGGGCGTTGTAGGACGGGGAAGGGGCGCGGTTCCAGCCCCGGCTCCTTGCGGGTGCGGGGCGATGTATATACATTATGTATATACGGAGGAAGCGATGACGAAGGAATATCGCGCCAAGGTGTTCAAATCGGGCAATTCGGTCGCGTTGCGGCTGCCCAAGGCGCTGGGGTTGAAGGCCGGCGAGGAGATGATCGTGCGCGAGGAGCGCGGCAAATTCGAATTCGAGCCGGTGGCGGATGAACCCAGGCGGATCGATCTGACGGGGATTTATGGATCGCACCCGGGCTTGAAGCCGGTCGAGCGCTTGCCGATGGAGCCGCGCGAGCTCGATCGGGAAGGGAAACTGCTTCGCCGTGGATGAACCGCGTTTCCTGCTCGACACCAATATCCTGATCTATATCGCGGCGGGAGCATCGGAGGCGTTGCGCGGCCGGGTGGAGCAATGCGTGCCCGGAACGGCGGTGACCTCGACCTTGTGCGTCGCCGAGGCGCTGTTCGGGATCGATGAGGAAGATGCGTTGGCCGAGGTGCTCCAGGTTTTCGAAGCGTTACCGTTCGATCTGGAGGCGGCGCGCGTCTTTCCGACGGTGCCTTTTCGGCGCGGGCGGCTCGATCGATTGATCGCGGCGCAGGCGTTGGCGCGCGACCTGACGATCGTCACCAATAACGAGCGCGACTTCGCCGATGTGCCGGGATTACGCGTCGAGAATTGGACGCTTCCGCTATGACCTGGCGTGCGACTGTGTTGACGCTCTACCCGGATATGTTTCCCGGGCCGCTTGGCCTGTCGCTGGCGGGGCGGGCGCGGGAGGAGGGGCGGTGGGCGCTCGATACCGTCCAGATCCGCGACTTCGCGACCGACAAGCATCGCACCGTCGACGACACGCCGGCGGGCGGGGGCGCGGGGATGGTGCTGCGGGCGGATGTGGTCGCGCGAGCGCTCGACAGCGTGGCCGATGCGCGGCCGGTGCTGGCGATGACGCCGCGCGGGGCGCCGCTCACACAGGCGCGCGTGCGGACGCTGGCGTGCGGTGCGGGTGCGACGATTCTGTGCGGACGGTTCGAGGGGTTCGACGAGCGTCTGTTCGAGGCGCGTGCCATCGAGGAGGTGTCGATCGGCGACTATATCCTGTCGGGCGGGGAGATGGGCGCGCTGGTGCTGCTCGACGCTTGCATTCGGCTGCTGCCCGGCGTAATGGGCGCGCCCGATAGCGGCGTGGACGAGAGCTTCGAGACGGGGCTGCTCGAATATCCGCATTACACCCGACCTCAATCATGGGAAGGGCGCACGATCCCCGAAGTGCTGCGATCGGGGGATCATGCGAAGATCGCCGCCTGGCGCAAGTCGATGGCGGAGGAACATACACGGCTACGGAGGCCGGATCTTTGGGAGCGCCACGAGGGCGCTCGGGTCCAGTCTCCCTCTGGCGCGCGGCGGCAGAAGAAGGACGAATGAGATGAACCTCATCCAGACGCTCGAGGCCGAGCAGATCGCCAAGTTCAACGAGGCGAAGAAAATTCCCGATTTCCGCCCCGGCGACACGCTGCGCGTCGGCGTGAAGGTGGTCGAAGGCGAGCGCACCCGCGTCCAGAATTTCGAGGGCGTGTGCATCGCGCGCGCGAGCAAGGGCATGGGCTCGAACTTCACCGTCCGCAAGATTTCGTTCGGCGAGGGCGTCGAGCGCGTCTTCCCGCTCTATTCGCCCAACGTCGAATCGATCACCGTGGTCCGCAAGGGCGCTGTGCGTCGCGCCAAGCTCTATTATCTGCGCGGCCGCACCGGCAAGGCCGCCCGCATCGCCGAGCGCCGCGACAATCGCACCGAGGTGGCTGCCGCCGAATAAGCGTTTGCAGCGATCGCTCGAAAGGGGCGCGGGAAGATTGCTTCCCGCGCCCCTTTTCGTTGCATCTGCAACCTTTACGCGAGCGCCTCGGGCGGCGATAACGCTGGCAAGCTCCGGTCGGGGCGCGGGGAAATCGGAATCGGAGAATTCAATGCCGAAATCGTGGCTGCTGGCGGGCGTGATGCTCGCGTCGATGGCGGGCGTGGCGCACGCGCAGGACGTGGCGCCCAAGAAGCTGACGCTCGATCGCGTGTTCGGGGAGCCGGCGCTGGGCGGGCCGTCGTTGCGTGGGCTCAAGCTGTCGCCCGACGGCAAGTTGGTGACGCTGCTCAAGGCGCGGCCCGACGAGCAGGAGCGGTATGACCTGTGGGCGATCGACACCGCCACCGGCGCGCAGCGGATGCTGGTCGATTCGAAGAAGGTCGGCACCGGCGCGGAGCTTTCCGAGGCCGAGAAGATGCAGCGCGAGCGGCTGCGCATCGGCGGCGACAAGGGCATCGTCACCTATGACTGGGCGCCGGATGGCAAGACGATCCTGGTGCCGCTCGACGGCGACCTCTACCTGGCCACGCTCGACGGCAAGGTGCGCCGCCTGACCCAGACCGAGGCCGGCGAGCTCAACCCCACGATCAGCCCCGACGGCAAGTTCGTGAGCTTCGTGCGCGACAATGAGATGTTCGTTGAGCCGCTCGACGGCGGCGCGGAACGACAGATCACCCAAGGCGCGAGCGATACCGTGAGCTGGGGCACCGCCGAGTTCGTCGCGCAGGAGGAAATGGACCGGCGCACCGGCTATTGGTGGTCGCCGGGCGATCGCTACATTGCCGTCCAGCGCACCGACGAGAGCCCGGTCGGCATCGTCAGCCGCGCGGCGATCGGGGCGGCGGGCACCAAGGTATACGATCAGCGCTATCCGGCCGCGGGCACGCCCAACGCGCTCGTCGAGCTCTATGTGATGAAGCCCGACGGATCGGGCAAGGTGAAGGTGGACCTGGGGCCTGACCCCGACATCTACCTCGCGCGCGTCCATTGGTCGGCGGACGGGAACACGCTCTACGTCGAGCGCGAGAATCGCGACCAGACCCAACTCGACATGCTCGTCGTCGATCCTGCGACCGGCAAATCCAAGGTGCTGTTCTCCGAGAAATCGGGGCCGAAGAGCTGGATCAACCTTTCCAGCATGTTTCACGCGATGCAGGACGGCAGCCTGATCTGGTGGTCGGAGCGCTCGGGCCACGGGCACCTTTATCATTACGTGAACGGCAAGTTCACAGCGATCACCAGCGGGCCGTGGGAGGTGAACAGCCTGATCGGCGTCGACGAGGCCAAGGGGCGCCTCTACTTCATCGCCAACAAGGAAACGCCGATCGAGGAACAGCTCTATGCGGTCGATATCGCGCGGCCGAACCAGTTGACGCAGCTCACGGAGAGCGGCTGGACCAACGGCGCAAGCATGGACGGGGCGGCGAGCAAGTTCATCGTCTCGCGCTCGAAGAGCGATCATCCGGCGCAGGTGTATCTCGCCGATACGACCGGCAAGCGGATCACCTGGCTGCTCGAGAACGAGGTCGACGCAGGCCATGCCTACGCGCCCTATCTCGCGAGCATGCGCCCGACGACCTTCGGCACGATCAAGGCCGCGGACGGCACGGTGCTGCATTACAAGATGATTACGCCCAAGCTCGAGCCGGGCAAGACATACCCGGTCTTCATGGAGCATTACGGCGGCCCCGGCGCGCAGAATGTCGTCAACCGTTGGGAGGGCGGATTGCCGCAATATATCGTCGATCAGGGCTATGTGTATTTCGAGATCGACAATCGCGGCGGCACCAACCGCGGCAAGAAATTCGAGGACTGGATCTGGCACGCGATGGGCACGGTCGAGGTCGCCGACCAGCTCAAGGGGGTCGATTTCCTGAAGAGCCAGGCGTTCGTCGATCCCGACAAGATCACCACGTTCGGTTGGTCGTACGGCGGCTATATGACGCTCAAGCTGCTCGAAAAGACCAAGGGCGTGTTCGCGGCCGGCGTCGCGGTGGCGCCGGTGACCGACTGGAAGCTCTACGACACCCATTATACCGAGCGCTACATGGGCGATCCGCGCAAGGTGCCGGAGGCCTATACCGCCTCGGGCGCGCTCGCGGAATCGGAGAGGATCGTCGATCCGCTGCTGCTGATCCACGGGCTGTCGGACGACAATGTGGTGTTCGACAATTCGAGCCAGCTGATGGCGAAGATGCAGGCCGACGACCAGCCGTTCGAGACGATGCTCTATCCGGGCAAGACCCACAGCATGTCGGGGGTGCGCGAGCATGTCTATCTGACGATGCTCAACTTCCTCAATCGCCATGTCGGGCTGCCGCCGGTGGATCCGGACGGTGACGGCAAGGGAGACTAACGCGCGCTTAACCAAAGACGTTAGGTAATCTGCGTTTTATAGGGGCGTAATCGCTCCCGCGCGGCCTCATGGATGGGCCGCGCGGGGACGGTTGATGAACGCGATCACGACGGTGGGCGCACCCGGGCTGGCGCCGGTGCGCGGCAAGGCGCGGATCGAGGTGCTCGATATGCTGCGCGGGATCGCGCTGCTCGGCATCCTGTTCATCAATATTCCTTACATGGCGGCCCCGGTCGCGCAGTTCAGCGCCGACGTGCGCGCGATCGGCTGGACGCTGCCCGATCGGATCGCCTGGAGCGCCAATTATCTCGTCTGGTCGGGCACGATGCGGTGCGTGCTCCAGTTCCTGTTCGGCGCGGGCATGATGATCCTGACGGCGAAGGCGATGGAGCCCGACGGGCCGGTCGCGGTCGCCGACCTCTATTACCGGCGCAACCTGTGGCTGCTCGCCTTCGGCTGCGCCGACGCGGTGCTGCTGTTCTGGCCTGGTGACATCCTGCACATCTACGCGCTCGCCGCGCTCTTCATCTTTCCGTTTCGGCGCCTGGGGCCGAAGTTGCTGCTGACGCTGGGGCTCGGCTGGTCGCTGATGTTCGCGCTCGGTATCCCCGATTACGGCCTGCGCGAATATGTGACGCGCACGGAACTTGTCCATCAGGTGAGCGACGCTGTCGCGAACGAAAGGATGGGATTGCCGCTGACCCGCACCGACCGATACGCGCTGGTCGATTGGGAGCGGACGCTGGAAGCGCTCGACCGGCCGGCGCAAACGGCGCAGGCGATCGCCGACGAACGGGCCGCGCATGCCGGCGGCGCGTTCGCTTACGCCAAGCATTTCTGGCGGATGTGGAGCGACCTCGTTTCCGAATGGCTGGTGTGGAGCGTGATCGAGGCGATCTGCACGATGCTGATCGGCATGGCGCTGTGGAAATGGGGCATCATCCAGGGGCAGCGAGACCGCGGCTTCTATCTGCGGCTGCTGATCGGCTGTTATGCGGTCGGCTTCACGTTGCGCGGGATCGGGCTTGCCGAAACGCTGTCCTTTTCGCCGGGGCCGCGGACGATCTGGTTCACGGCCGAGGTCGCGCGGCTGGCGCTGGGGCTCGGCCATGTCGCGCTGATCAACCTGGCGGTGCAAACGCGGTTCGGAAGCAGGCTGCTCCAACCGTTCAAGGCGGCGGGCCGCGTGGCGTTCAGCCTCTATTTCCTCCAGCAGTTCCTCGGCATGTGGGTGCTGTTCGCGCCCTGGGGCTTCGATCTGTGGGGGCGGTTCGGCTGGGCGAGCATGAGCGCCATCGCGCTCGCGGTGATCGCGGGCGAGATCGTGCTCGCCAATCTGTGGCTCCGCCGCTTCGTGAGCGGGCCGCTCGAATGGCTGTGGCGCTCGCTCGCTTATGGGCGGCTGATGCCGATGCGGCGTGCCGATCAAGCAAAACTTGCTTCCATTCCCGGCGTCACCACCTAAAGCGGGCACGCGCCGTGGTGGGCGCGGACGACGAGATACGGGACGGATCAGGTAATGGGCTATCGGGTGGTGGTCGCGGGCGCGACGGGCAATGTCGGGCGCGAGATGCTCAACATCCTCGCCGAGCGCGAGTTTCCGGCGGACGAGATCGCGGTGGTCGCCTCGTCGCGGTCGGCGGGCGACGAGATCGATTTCGGCGAAACCGGGCGCAAGCTCAAGGTGAAGAATATCGAGCATTTCGATCCCGCGGGCTGGGACATCGCCTTGTTCGCGATCGGATCGGAAGCGACCAAGGTCTACGCGCCCAAGTTCGCCGCGGCGGGCTGCACCGTCATCGACAATTCGTCGCTCTATCGGATGGACCCGGACGTGCCGCTGATCGTGCCCGAGGTGAACCCGGAGGCGATCGACGGCTACACGCGGCGCAACATCATCGCGAACCCCAATTGCTCGACCGCGCAGATGGTGGTCGCGCTGAAACCGCTGCACGACGCCGCGACGATCAAGCGCGTGGTGGTCGCGACCTATCAATCGGTTTCCGGCGCGGGCAAGGCGGGGATGGACGAGCTGTTCGAGCAGAGCCGCAACATCTTCGTCGGCGATTCCGCCGAGCCGAAGAAGTTCACCAAACAGATCGCCTTCAACGTCATCCCGCACATCGACTCCTTCCTCGAGGACGGCTCGACCAAGGAAGAATGGAAGATGGTGGCCGAGACCAAGAAGATCCTCGACCCCAAGGTGAAGGTGCAGGCGACCTGCGTGCGCGTGCCGGTGTTCGTTGGGCATAGCGAGGCGCTCAACATCGAGTTCGAGAACGAAATCTCGGCCGAGGAAGCGCAGAACATCCTGCGCGAGGCGCCCGGCGTGATGCTCGTCGACAAGCGCGAGGACGGCGGTTACGTCACGCCCGTAGAGTGCGTCGGCGAGTACGCCACCTATGTCAGCCGCGTCCGCGAGGACCCGACGATCGACAACGGTCTCGCTCTGTGGTGCGTCAGCGACAACCTGCGTAAGGGCGCCGCGCTCAACGCCGTGCAGATCGCCGAACTGCTCGGCCGGCGGCATCTCCAGAAGGCGGCGTGACCTTGAAGCAATGATAGCGCAATGCTATCATTGCTTTCATGGGTCAGGTTCTCATCCGCAATCTCGACGACGCGACGATAGCGGCCTATCGCGAGCAGGCGGCGCGCAACGATCGCTCGCTCGAGGCCGAGCTGCGAACGGTGCTCGCTCGATATCGACCGATGTCGCATGCTGCTCGCGGCGGTGTATTGGAGCGGTTAGCCGCAATCCGCGCGATGACTCCCGATCGTCCGCAAACCCCCGCCGAGCAGCTTGTCCGTGAGGATCGCGACGGATATCGGGAGGCGTGACGCGCATTGTCGACACCAGCGTCGTCGTCAAATGGGTGGTCGCCGAGGAGGATAGCGCGCTGGCGCTACGCCTGATCGGCGGCGATATCGTTGCTCCCGATTTGCTCAAGGCCGAATTGGCCAATGCGCTCTGGAAGAAGGTGCGGCGCGACCAGATCGGGGCTGTGCAAGCCGCTGCGGCATTCGAGGAAGTTCTGGCGATTCTGCCCTTCGCACCGTCGGCTGACTTGGCGAGGCGCGCCTTGGAAATCGGATTGGAGGCCGGGCACCCCATCTATGATTGCCATTTCCTGGCCTTGGCCGAAATGATCGGGGCGACGGTAATCACAGCTGATGAACGTTTAGTCGCAAGATGCGCTGGCACGCGTTATGCAACGTTGCTCGAGCCGCTCGGCGCGCTGTCGCAGGAGAATGCCGATGACTGAGACGATGACCGGCGGGTGTCAGTGCGGGCGGGTGCGCTATTCGGTCGCGGTGCACGATGACGAGGCGTATCTGTGCCATTGCCGGATGTGCCAGCGCGCGACCGGCGGCATTTCGATCGCGTTCAAGAACGTGAAGCGCGCCGACGTGACGTGGGAGCGTGCGCCCGATTGGTACGCGTCCTCGCCGTTCGCCAAGCGGCCTTTTTGCTCGGCATGCGGGACGCCGCTGGGCTTCGCCTTCGACGAGGGCAGCGAAAATATCGATCTGACGATCGGCAGCTTCGACGATCCCTCGCGCTTCGTGCCCAGGCATCATTTCGGTGCGGAGAGCATCCATGAGGCGTGGCTCGACACGCGCGACCTGCCCCGATATCGCACCGACGAGCACAAGCCGCTCGTCGAGCGATGGATGAAGACAATTGGCAAGCTCCCCGACTGAGACGCGCTTTTTCGAGAGCTTCGACGGCACGCGGCTGGCGTGGCGCGAGATGGGCGAGGGAAGGCCGGTGGTGCTGATCCACGGCTATTTCTCGAACGCCGAGGTCAACTGGATCCGCTACGGCCATGCGGCGGCGATCGCGGACAAGGGCTTTCGCGTGATCATGCCCGATCTGCGCGGGCACGGCGAGAGCGACAAGCCGCACGATCCGGCCGCCTATCCGCCCGACGCGCTGATGAAGGACGGGCTGGCGCTGATCGCGCATCTGGGGCTGAGCGACTATGATCTCGGCGGCTATTCGCTGGGGGGACGGACGACGGTGCGGATGCTGGTCAACGGCGCGACGCCGCGGCGCGCGGTGCTCTCGGGCATGGGGCTGAGCGGCATCCTCCATACCGAGGGACGGGGCGGGTATTTTCGCAACGTCCTGACCCATCTCGGCAGCTTCGAGCGGGGCTCGTCCGAGTGGATGACCGAGGCGTTTCTCAAGACCACCAAGGGCGATCCGGTCGCCCTGCTCAATATCCTCGAGACCTTCGTCGACACGTCGGAGGCGGAATTGCGCGCGATCGATTGCCCTGCGCTGGTGGTGACGGGGGCTGACGATGACGACAACGGATCGGGCGAGGCACTGGCTGAACTGCTCCCCGACGGGCGGTTCGTGGAGATTCCGGGCAATCACATGAGCGCGGTGACCAAGCCCGAGCTCGGCGGCGCGATCATGGACTTCCTCGCCGCTTGACCGCAGGCCCGCGCGCTGCTCCGATGCGGAAATAAAACGTATCGGGGAGAACATTCATGATCCGGATCGGCGCGTCGCTTACCGCGCTCGCCCTTGCGCTGGCGCCGGCGGGGACCGCCGTTCATGCGCAGCAGACCGCGGCCCAGCCCACCGCCGCCGAGGCCGACGCTTTCTTGAAGACGGCGGAGGCCGATCTCGCGGCCAGGTCGATCGATCTCAACCGTATCTCCTGGGTCAACGCGACCTACATCACCGACGATACCGACGCGCTGGCGGCGCAGGCGAACGCCAAGTTCACCGAGTTGCAGGTCAAATACGCGACCGAGGCAGCGCGCTTCGCGACCGCGCCGGGGCTGTCGGCAGATGCCGAACGCAAGCTGAACATCCTGCGCAACGGCATCACGCTGCCCGCGCCGACCACGCCGGGTGCGGCGGACGAGCTGGCGACACTCGTCACCAAGATGTCGTCGGCTTATGGCAAGGGGCACGGCACGCTCGACGGCAAGCCGATCAACGGGTCGGATATCGAGGCGGCGATGGGGACGGTGCGCGATCCCGCGAAGCTCGAGGAGATGTGGACGAGCTGGAACGACACTGTCGGCGCGCCCATGCGGGGCGATTACGCCAAGATGATCGGGCTGGCGAACAAGGGCGCGACCGAGCTGGGTTATGATGATGCCGGCGCGATGTGGCGGTCGGGCTATGATATGCCGCCGGCCGAGTTCGCGAAGCTCACCGATACGCTGTGGAAGCAAGTCGAGCCGCTCTATCTCGCGCTCCACACCTATGTGCGCTGGAAGCTCAACGAGAAATACGGCGACGCCGTCCAGCCCAGGACCGGACCGATCCGTTCGGACCTGCTCGGCAACATGTGGGCGCAGGAATGGGGGAATATCTACGACATCGTCGCGCCCGAAGGCGCGGGCGACATCGGCTACGACACCGAAGCGCTGCTCGAGGCCAAGGGGTACGACCCGATCAAGATGGTGAAAACGGGGGAGGGGTTCTATTCATCGCTGGGGTTCGCGCCGTTGCCCGAGACGTTCTGGCAGCGCTCGCAGATCGTGAAGCCCGCGGATCGCGAGGTGATCTGCCACGCCTCGGCCTGGGACATCGACAACAAGGACGACGTGCGCATCAAGATGTGCACCAAGGTGAATGCAGACGATTTCGTCACCATCCACCACGAACTCGGCCACAATTACTATCAGCGCGCGTATAAGAACCAGCCGTATCTGTATGAAAACGGAGCGAATGACGGCTTCCACGAAGCGATCGGCGATTTCGTGGCGCTATCGATCACGCCGCAATATCTGGTGCAGATCGGGCTGCTCGACCAGAAGGACGTGCCGAGCGCGGACAAGGACATCGGGCTGCTGTTGCGGCAGGCGATGGACAAGGTCGCGTTCCTGCCCTTCGGCCTGCTGATCGACAAATGGCGCTGGGGCGTGTTTTCGGGCGAGATCGCGCCGGACCATTATCAGGCGGCGTGGGACAAGATGCGGCTCGACTATCAGGGCATCAAGCCGCCGGTGCCGCGCGACGAGACCCGGTTCGACGCGGGCGGCAAGTATCACATTCCCGCGAGTGTGCCCTACACGCGCTATTTCCTGGCGCGGCTGCTGCAGTTCCAGTTCTACAAGGCGGCGTGCGAGCAGGCAGGCTGGAAGGGACCGCTCCACCGCTGCTCGTTCTACGGCAACAAGGAGGTGGGCGCACGGCTCAATCGGATGCTCGAAATGGGCATGTCGAAGCCGTGGCCCGACGCGCTGGAGGCCTTCACCGGCAGCCGCGAGATTTCGGGCGAGGCGTTGATGGAATATTTCGCGCCGCTCAAGAAATGGCTCGATGGACAGAACAAGGGAAAGCCGAGCGGCTGGTGAGTCAGGGATTTGAGGGGGAACGACCATGCGGATGTTGTTGCTTGGAATAGTATTTTTGGGCGCGCCGCTGATGGCGCAATCCATATCGGCGGACGATCCCTATATCTGGCTGGAGGATAAGGACGGCGCGAAGGCGCTGGCCTGGGTCGAGGCGGAGAATGCGAAGACGCTGCCGCGGCTGGAGAACGATCCGCGCTACCGGACCTTCTACGACGAGGCGGTGGCGATTGCGGCGGCGGAGGACCGGATTCCCTATCCCGACCAGCGCAACGGCCGCATCCTCAATTTCTGGCGCGATACGACGCATCCGCACGGCATCTGGCGGTGGACGACCGCGGAGAGCTACGCGACGGCCACGCCCAAGTGGACGACGCTGCTCGACCTCGATGCGCTCGGCAAGGCTGAGGGCAAGACCTGGGTTTGGAAGGGGGCGAGCTGTCTTCAGCCGGAGGAGCGTTATTGCCTGGTGAATCTGTCGGCGGGCGGTGAGGATGCCGTCACCGTGCGCGAGTTCGATCTGGAGACGGGCACGTTCGTCGAGGGCGGGTTCACGCTGCCGACCTCGAAGCAGGATGTGGCGTGGATCGACAAGGACACGATCGTAGTTGCGCGCGATTGGGGGCAAGGGACGCTGACCCGGTCGGGCTATCCGTTCGTGGTCAAGACGCTGAAACGCGGGCAGCCGCTCGACGCGGCGCACGAGGTCTATCGCGGCGCGGCGAGCGACCAGAGCTCGTCGGGCGCGGCGACGCTGACCGACGGGGCAGGGCATCGCGCGACGATCATCTATCGCTACAAGACCTTTTTCGGATCGGACAAATTGCTGCTGACCGATCATGGCGCGGTGCCGCTGCCGATCCCGGCCGAGGTGACGCCCGCGGGGATGGTCGACGGGCGGGTGCTGTTCCAGACCAGCGAGGATTGGACGCCCGAGGGCGGCAAGACGATTCCCGCCGGCGCGCTGGTATCGGTGACGGTCGACGATCTGGAGGACGGCGGGGCGCTCGCGCCCGGCGTCGTGTTCCAGCCGGGGCCGCGCCAGTCGATCGACGGCGTGACGACCACCAGGGACAGACTGATCCTCGCCTATTCGGACAATGTGCGCGGCCGCGCGGCGATCTACACGCCGACCGCGAGCGGCTGGACGTCGCGGCCGCTGGCGCTGCCGGACAATGTGAGCATCGGCATCGCCTCATCGACCGATCACAGCAACCAGGCGTATCTCGATGTGACCGGCTTCCTGACACCGACGAGCCTGTGGACGGTCGATGCCGATACCGGCGCGGTCGCCGAGGCGAAGACCAGCCCGGCGCGCTTCGATGCGTCGCGCGACGTGGTCGAGCAGTTCGAGGCGACCTCGACCGACGGGACGAAGATCCCGTATTTCGTCGTCCACCGGAAAGGCATCGCGCTCGACGGCACCACGCCGACGATCATGACGGCCTATGGCGGGTTCGAAATCTCGATGACACCCTATTATTCGGGGACGACGGGCAAGCTGTGGCTCGAGCGCGGGGGCAGCTTCGTGCTCGCCAACATTCGCGGCGGGGGCGAGTTCGGGCCCAAGTGGCACGAAGCCGGGCGCAAGACCAAGCGGCAGATCATCTACGACGATTTCGCCAGCGTCGCGCAGGATCTGTTCAAGCGCGGGCTGACGAGCAAGGACAAGCTCGGCATCTATGGCGGCTCGAACGGTGGGTTGCTGATGGGGGTCGAGTTCAACCAGCATCCCGATCTTTGGAAGGCGGTGGTGATCCAGGTGCCGCTGCTCGACATGCTGCGCTACGAGCAGATCCAGGCGGGGGCGTCGTGGGTCGACGAATATGGCAGTGTGAGCAATCCCGAGGAGCGGGCGTTCCTCGCGAAGATTTCGCCCTACCAGAATCTCAAAAAGGGTGTCGCCTATCCCGAGCCCTTCATCTGGACGACGACTAAGGACGATCGTGTCGGCCCGCAGCACGCCCGCAAGTTCGCCGCGCGGATGAAGGAATACGGGCTGCCCTATCTGTTCTACGAGGATACTGCGGGTGGCCATTCGGGCGACGCCGACATCAAGCAGGGCGCGCGATTGCAGGCGTTGCAGATGGTCTATTTCAGCCAGAAGCTGATGGGGCCGGCTGGCCAATAGGGGATGAATGTCGGACAAATGCCTCTTGCTGCGCTGCAGCAAGAGGCATATATGGTCGGCGCCATGAGTCACGCGCCCACGATCTTCGAAGCCATCGTCAAGCATCAGGCGGTCGCCGCCACCTACAATCGCGGCGAGGTGATGCTGGCGCCGCACATCGCCTATACGCGCCATGGCGAAGTCTATGTCGATGCGCTGACGCTGACGCGCGACGGCAAGCCGCCCAAGGAGCCCAAGATCGGCGCGTTCAAGCTCGACGGCCTCGCGGGGCTGCGGCTCACCCCGCGCAAGTTCGCACCGAGCGAGCTGTTCGTGCCGAACGATCCCAAATATGACGGCGTCACCTTGCTCGCGATCGAGACCGAGGGCGTCGCCGCCTGATCGACGTTGCCGTCGGGCACTTCCTTGACAAGGCGATGCAGGCCCGCTTGGTGCGTGTGACCCCACGCCCAAGAGGAACGACAGCGCGCCATGAACCGCCCGCCCGCCAAGCGCGGAGATGACACCGACACTGCCTGTCGCGCATGGCTGCACTGGGCGGTCGGCGAGATCGAGGCGGACCAGGCGCGATCGGCGGATACCCATCTGATCAAGCTGCCGCTTGCCGGGCTCGACGGCATCGACGTCTATTTCAAGGACGAATCGACGCACCCGTCGGGCTCGCTCAAGCATCGGCTGGCGCGCTCGCTGTTCCTCTATGCGCTGTGCAACGGCTGGGTGCGCGAGGGCACGCCGGTGATCGAGGCGTCGTCGGGATCGACCGCGATCTCGGAGGCCTATTTCGCGCGGTTGCTGGGGCTGCGCTTCATCGCGGTAGTGCTGCCGGGCACGGCCGCCGCCAAGGTCGCCGAGATCGAGCGGCTGGGCGGCGAATGCCATTTCGCCGAGGGCGGCGACATCTATTCGGCGGCCGAGCGATTGGCGGTCGAGCTGGGCGGTCATTACATGGACCAGTTCACCTTCGCCGAGCGCGCGACCGACTGGCGCGGCAACAACAACATCGCCGAGTCGATCTTCGAGCAGATGGCGCGCGAGCGGCATCCGGTGCCGACCTGGATCGTGGTCGGCGCAGGGACCGGCGGCACCTCGGCGACGATCGGCCGCTACGTGCGATACCATCGCGCGAGCTGCCGGCGGACGCTGCTCGCGGTGGTCGATCCCGAAGGGTCGGTGTTCGCCGAAAGCTGGCGTACCGGGCGGACCGACCTGACCTCGGGGGCGCGCAGCCGGATCGAGGGGATCGGCCGGCCGCGCGTCGAGCCGTCGTTCCAGCCGCACGTCATCGACCGCATGATCGAGGTGAAGGATGCCGCGAGCTTCGCGGCTGCGCGGTTCCTGTCCGAGCGGCTGGGGCGGCGCGTCGGCCCGTCGACGGGGACCAATTTGATCGGCGTGATCGAGGTCGCCGAGGAGATGGTGGCGCGGGGCGAGCGGGGCAGCATCGTCTCGCTGCTCTGCGATCCGGGCGAGCGCTATCTCGACAGCGCGTTCGACGCGGGCTGGCTCGACGCCAACGTGCCCGCGCACGGCGACTGGGCCGCGCGGCTGTCGCGCTATTGAGGGAGAGGCGGATGAAAGCACTGGTCGCGATGGCCGCGGCGTTCGCGGCGGTGGTGGTTGCGGCGCCTTCGGGGGCGGCAGAGCCCGAGACGGTGCTGTTCATCGGCAACAGCTTCACCTTCGGCGCCAATTCGGCGGCGATGCGCTATCGCGCCGACAGCGTGGAGGATCTGAACGGCGACGGGATCGGCGGGGTACCCGCTCTGTTCAAGCGGTTCACCGAAGAGGCGGGGCTCGACTATCGCGTCAGCCTGGAGACCTCGCCCGGCAAGACGCTCAAATGGCATTGGGAGAATCGTCGCGAGCGGATCGACCGCGCCTGGGACCATGTCGTGATGCAGGAGTTGAGCGTGCTCGATTACGAGCATCCCGGCGATCCGACGGTGACGATCGATTATGCCGGCCGGCTCGCGACGATGATGACGGCGCGCAATCCCAAGGTCGACGTCAGCATGACCGCGACTTGGACGCGGCCCGACCAGACCTATCGGCCGGAGGGGCATTGGTACGGCAAGCCGGTGACGCAGATGGCGCTCGACCTGCGGCGCGGTTACGACGCCGCCGACGCCGCGAGCGATGCGATCGATCGCGTGAACCCGGTGGGGCAGGCGTTCAACTGCGCGATCGCAGCGGGCTTCGCGGACCCGAATCCGTATGACGGCATCGCCTACGATCAACTCGATCTGTGGTCGTACGACCATTACCACGCGAGCATTGCCGGCTATTATCTGGAAGCGCTCGTCGTCTTCGCCGGGATAACGGGCAAGGATCCGCGCGTGCTGGGCAAGGGCGAGCAGGCAGCGCGCGATCTGGGGCTGTCGGGCGAGCAGGCCGTACGGCTCCAGCGGGCCGCCGCCGCGACGGTGCTGGGGCAGGATTGTGCGGCGCTGGGGGCTTCTGCCGAATAAGGTCTGTCCACAACCGCCATCGCGGCGCGCGGACCTGCTGCGACGATTTCACGGTAGCATGGGCCTGGATTGCCGCGCCCCCGCGGGGCTCGCAATGACGACCTGACCCATTGGCGTGCCGGAAATCGTTACCCCACGACGCCACAGGAAGCCGTCACCCCAGCGAAAGCTGGGGTCTCCTATTGCGAAAAGACCCCAGCTTTCGCTGGGGTGACGATAGCTGTTTCGCTCCGCCGCGTCTCCCCGTGTCCTTCGCGCCTCCGCGTGAACCAATCTTCGCGCTTCTCGCGCCCCAATTGACAAGAAAATTGTTTTACTTATTCTCCCACCCAGCGCGCGACCGGGCCCGAGGGCCGATCGCAGCGACGAAACAAGGACAGGGAGGGGCCGATGCCGGATCGCCGGGCTTCAGGATGGACGCAGACGACAGCACGGTGGCGGGCAGCGCTGGCCGCGAGCGGCGTCATGCTGGCGGTCGCCAGCATCGGTGCGGCGGTCCACGCACAGGATTCCACGTCGCAGGCGCCCGTCGATCTCGCCGATCCGCTGGTCGGCACCGCGGCGCTCGATCGCCAGGAGCTGATTGGCAACGCGCCGCCACCGGGCGAGCCGGTCTATTCGGGGCAGACCTCGCCGGGTGCGCGGCTGCCGCACGGATCGGTCGCGGCCTCGCCGGTGAACAACAATATCGAGCTGCAATATCCCAACGGCGTCGCCGTTCCCTATTACTACACCAACCCGACGATGATCGGCTTCACCGCCGGCGGCGGATCGACCTATGGCGGCCGCGCCGAGCCGATCATCATGCCCGTGGTGGGCGATTGGTCGCCCGCGCCGGCGTATAAGGAGGCCTATTACGACAAGGCGCGCGAGAAGGCGTCGCCGGGCTATTATTCGGTCTATCTCGACACCTTCAAGACCCGGGCCGAGCTGACCGCGACGCGCTGGGCGAGCGTGATGCGCTTCACCTTTCCGGAAAGCGCGCGGTCGAACGTCGTCATCAACTTCCCGCGCCATGGCGGCACGGTGGAGGTCGTCGGCGACCACATGGTGCGCGGCGTCTCCGAGCGCAGCCGGGCGACCGACGGTGCGTATTTCGTCGCGGAATTCTCCAAGCCGTTCACTGCGCTCGGCACGTTTCGGAAGGATCCGGGCGAGCATGAGGGCTGGGGGATCGGGAACAGCGACGTCGATCCGGGGCAGCGCCAGGTCTCGGGCAGCTACGCCGGCAGCTACGTCACCTTCAAGACGACGAAGGGCGAGCAGGTGCTGATGAAGATCGCGCACGGCACCAGCTACGAGCAGGCCGAGCAGCGGCTGCGCGACGAGATTCCGGGCTGGGATTTTGACGGCGTCCATGCCGCCGCGCGCAGCGAATGGGCGACCTTGCTCAATCGCGTGCAGGTGACGGGCGGGACCGAGAAGCAGCGCAAGCTCTTCTATTCGACGCTGTTCCAGTCGTTCGCCTCGCCACGGCTGATCGCGGCCAAGGGCGAGCAGTTCGCCGACACCAACGGCAAGGTGCAGACCGCGACCCACGATCGCTACGGCCCGGTGCCGTTCTGGGATACGGGGCGCAACCAGATCGTGCTGCTCGAGCTGATGGAGCCCGAGACGGTGCGGAACATCATGGCCTCCGAGCTCGATATGGCGCGCGAGAAGGGGTATATGAATACCTCGTTCCACGGCGACAATGCGGTGTTCCTGTATCTGGGCGCGTGGGAGCGCGGCATCCCCTTCGATTACGAAGCCGCCTACGACTATCTCCGCAAGAACGCGACAGACCCCAAGGGGCCGCGCGGCTATCTTGCCGAATATATGAAGCGGGGCTGGATTTCGGACGTGGTGCCCGATCACAATCCCAGCCCGCCTTATGCCGGCGGCAAGGCGGGCGCGGCGACCACGATGGAATATGCGTGGGACGATTATGCGCTGGCGCAATATGCCAAAAAGCTCGGCAAGACCGACGATTACAAGATGTTCCTCGCGCGTGCGGGCAATTATGCCAACGTGTTCGACAAGTCGATCGGCTTCATTCGCGGGCGTACCGCGGACGGCAAGTGGATTTCGCCGTTCGACCCGCAGGAGCCCTATTACAACTTCATGATGAAGGAGGCCTCGGGCTGGTCGACCCTGTGGCTGGCGCCGCACGACGTGCAGGGGCTGATCGACCTGCTCGGCGGGCGCGACAAGTTCAACGCCAAGCTCGATGAGTTCTTCACCAAGCCCTATAATCCCACCGGCATCTGCCGCGACTGCACCGGGCTGATCGGGCAATATGTCCACGGCAACCAGCCCGACCAGCAGGCGCCTTATTACTACAATTGGAGCGGCCAGCCCTGGAAGACGCAGGCGCTGGTGCGCAAAATCCTCGACCTCACCTATGGCAGCGACGCCGCCGGATACGGCTATCCGGGGATGGACGATCAGGGCGCGACCTCGTCCTGGTACATGCTGAGCGCGATGGGATTCTATCCGGTCGATCCGTCGAGCCAGGACTACATCATCGGCAGCCCGGTGTTCGACGACGCGCGGCTCGACATGGGCAACGGCAAGCAGCTGCGGATCGTCGCCAAGAACAACTCGCCGACCAACGTCTACATCCAGTCGGCGACGCTCGACGGCAAGGCGTGGAACAAGCCGTGGTTCAGCCACGACGACATCAAGGACGGCGCGACCTTCGTCTTCACGATGGGGCCACGGCCGAACAAGAAATGGGGCTCGGCCCCCGACGCCGCGCCGCCGTCGATGTCCAAGCGCTGACCGCCGTTTACCGGACAACCTCCGCCGTCCCAAACCCTTCTGGCGGAGGTCGGAGCCCGGGATCGATCCCCTCCTTCCCTTTCGATCCCGGGCTCCCACATTTTGTATTATAATAGATAAATATCAGTATGTTACGTTAAGTTTTTCACACAAACATGCAATATGGAGGCGCGGGCGTTTGCGGCGCGGCTGTGGGGTCTTTGCAACGGTTTTTGTGAACGTTCCGCGGCGTCAAAAAATTTATTTGACAAATTACTTTTCATATTATGAATTCAGTGCCGCATCGGTCCAATGGACGCGACGCCGGTAATCGTGCCGGCAAGAACGAGCGGAGGCGAAGAGCCTCCGTCCTGGGAGGAGGAACACCAATGAAGGCTCGACATACGTATCGAACGACGGGCGCACGCGAGCAGCTCGTGCGCAATCTGATGCTGAGCGCGGGCGCGGTCGTCGGTCTGTGCGGTGCCGGCCAGGCCTCGGCCCAGGCCAGTGCCGATGCGCCGGCGCAGGCCAGCGAGGCCCCGCAGAATTCGGACTCGATCGTCGTCACCGGTTATCGCGAGTCGATCGAGAAGAGCTTGCAGCAGAAGCGCAACGCCAATGCGTTCGTCGATGTCATCACCGCCGAAGACGTGGGCAAGTTTCCCGACAAGAACGTCGCGGATTCGTTGCAGCGCGTGCCGGGCATCATCATCGAGCGTAGCGGCGGCGAAGGCAGCCGCGTCAGCATTCGCGGTCTGGCCGCCGACCTGACGCTGACGGAGCTCAACGGCAATTATGTCGCCTCCACCGGCGGCGATCCTTCGCGTTCGTTCGATTATCTGCTGTTGCCGTCGAATCTGATCGGCAGCGTCGAGGTGTTCAAGTCTCCCGAGGCGCGGCTCGACGAAGGCGGCGTCGGCGGCGTGATCATCAATCATACCCGCAAGCCCTTCGAGCTGGATGCGTGGTCGGGCAACATCCAGGCGGAAGGCACCTATGCCGACGTCACCGACAAGATCGAGCCGACGGTTTCCGGTCTGCTGTCGTGGAAGGATCCCGACGAGCGCATCGGCTTCCTCATTGGCGCCACTTATCAGGAGCGGACCAATCGCACGATGCGTGCGTCGGGCGACGCTTGGCACTGGTGGAGCGATCGCGACGACGATGGCAACATCATCACGCCCGCGACCGACGTCAACGGCAACCCGTACGAGGGTAATGACGGCATCGATTATTGGCCGGGCGAGGGGGTAACCACGCGCGATGGCCAGCATTACAGCGGCTATTGGGCGCCCCAATCGGTCTCCGAGAACATCACCGATCAGAAGCGCAAGCGGCTCGGCATCCAGGCGACGGCCCAGATGCGCCCGTTCGACAATCTGACGATCACCGCCAATTATTTCCGCTTCGAGCTGGACGGCGACTATACGTCGAACACCATCAAGGTCCCGGAATGGGGCTACGGCAACTTCTTCACCGGCGCGACGCTCGATCCGAGCGGCACGATCTTCACCGGTGCTGCGTTCGAGGTGCCGCCCGAGGGCACTGGCTGCCGCGTCCCGGACAATCTGTGCACGATGGAGACGCCGGCGCCGCAGAACAGCCTGGTACGCGAAAAGACCGTGTCCAATACGTATGACGTGCAGGGCGAGTGGACCAAGGACCGGCTCGACGTTCATTTTGCGGTCGGCAGGTCGAAGGCCAAGGGAGGCCCGTCGTTCCAGTTCTTCGCGCAGGCCAAGCCGCGCAACGGCAGCGACAACGGCAATCACTACAGTGCGTGGAATTTCACCGATCAGGGCATGTCGATGGAGTTCTCGCCCGACGTCCTGCAGAACATGCTCAACGGCGTTGCGCAGATCGATCTCGGATCGACGGGATCGGGCTTCTCCAACAGCACGCTCAATCATCGCTATGCGCAGGTCGACATCACCCGGCATTTCGATAGCTTCATCGATTCGATCCAGGTCGGCGGCAAGTGGCGCGACACCTCGATCCATCGCGAGACCGGGCGGTTCGAATGGTATTCGGATGCGGCGAACACGCTGCGCTTCCAGGACACCCCGGGCGGTGCGCTGGCGCTGCCGGAATTCTTCTATCCCGAATCGCTCGGCAACATCGCCGGCGGCTTCGAGACGACCGCCTTCCCGGCGATCAACATGGACAATTACATCGCGTATCTGAACGATACGTATAATGGTCCGGTGCGGGTGCCGGAGCCCCAGAATCTCTACCGGATCGGCGAACGTATCTGGGCCGGTTATGCGCAGCTGAACTACAAGACCGACACCATCCGCGGCAATATCGGCGTGCGTGTCGTCAACACGAAGCAATCGGGCGTTTCGACCGACACGCTCTATTACGAGAACGATTATTGCGTGGACGGCCCCGGCGGCCCGTTCGATGAGGATAAGCCGGTCGGCGAAGACGGTAACTGCCTGGTGATCCCGCAGGATCAGCGCGAGGTGCGCGTCTACGATCAGCACGAGCAGACGAAGAGCTATACCAACGTCCTGCCCAGCTTTAACATCGCCTGGAACGTGACGCCGGACCTCCTGATCCGCGGCGAAGTTTCCAAGGTGATCTCGCGGCCTGGCTATGGCGATCTGGCGGGTGCCCGCTCGCTGACGTTCAACGCCGATCCCTTCGTGTTCGACAGAGCAGAGTTCGGCGCGCTGCCGGGCTGGTTCGGCAACGGCGGCAATTTCGACCTGAAGCCGTTCAATGCCTGGCAGTACGATGTCGGCGTGGAATGGTATTTCCACCCCGGATCGGTGATCGGCGCGACCGCGTTCCGCAAGGATGTGCACGACTTCATCGTGCCGCTGGTGCTCGACGTCCAGCAGGAGGTCGCCGGCGAGATGGTGACCGTCCAGCAATATTCGACCCAGGCCAACGGCTCGTCGGCGGTGTCGCAGGGCATCGAGCTCTACGCCCAGCACACGCTGGACTTCGGGCTCGGCGCGCAGGTGAACTTCACCTACAACGACACCTCGGTCGCCGATGTCAGCCTGAACGGCGAGAAGGTCGGCACCTCGCCGCTGGTGGGCAGCGCCAAGACGCAGATCAACGCGTCGCTGTTCTACGAGCACGGCCCGATTCTGCTACGTGGCTCGTATAATCGTCGCGGAGAGGTTGTGGGCGGTCTGTCGTCGGGGTTGAACGTCTATTCGGATCCGTACGAGCAGATCGATCTGAATGCGGCTTACAATCTGTTCGACGGGCTTCAGTTGACCGCCTCGGTGGTTAACCTGACCAAGTCGGAACAGCGGCAGCATCTCGGCAACGACACCAAGGACCGGTTCATCTCGAACAGCTATTCTGGTCGCCGGTTCTACGTCGGGATGTCGTACAAGTTCTGACGTGACCTGAGCATCGACGACGGGACGGCTTCCTGACGGGAGCCGTCCCATCTCGTCGGACTTGCAGCCGGCGCCGAAGCGTGCCGAACTGCGCTGCGACGACAAGCGGGAGCCGGAGCAGCATGAAACCCAAATTGAAGACCTTGTTGATCGGCGGCCTGTGTGCTCTCGCGGCGGTGCCGGTGCTGGCGTCGAATCCGATCGTGAAGGGGTGGTATGCGGACCCGGAAATCCGCATCTTCGATCACCAATATTGGATATATCCCACCTATTCGGATCATTACGGCGCGCCCGATACGTCGCCGACGTTCACCGAGGCGCAGAAAGACCTGCGCAAGAACAAGATGGTCCGGCCGTCCTATGGCATCCAGACCTTCTTCAACGCCTTCTCCTCGCCCGATCTGGTTCACTGGACCAAACATGAGCATGTGCTCGACGTCGCGAACGTCTCGTGGGCGGCCTATGCGGTGTGGGCGCCGTCGGCGATCGAGAAGGACGGGAAATATTACCTGTTCTTCGGCGCCAACGACATCCAGAAGGATGGCGAGACGGGCGGCATCGGGGTCGCGGTGGCGGACAGCCCCGCCGGGCCGTTCAAGGACGCGATCGGCAAGCCGCTGATCTCCACGTTCCACAATGGCGCGCAGCCGATCGACCAGTTCGTCTATCGCGACGACGACGGACAATTCTATCTCTATTATGGCGGCTGGGGCCACTGCAACGTCGTGCGCCTCGGCGACGACCTGACCTCGATCGAGCCGTTCCCGGATGGCGAGACGTTCAAGGAGATCACGCCGCCCGGTTATGTCGAGGGCTCGTTCCTCGTGAAGCGCAAGGGCGTGTATTACCTGATGTGGTCCGAGGGCGGCTGGACCGGCCCCGATTACAGCGTCGCCTATGCGATGGGGCCGAGCCCGATCGGGCCGTTCAAGCCGATGGGCAAGATTCTCAGCCAGGATTTCAAGATCGCGCGCGGGGCGGGGCACCATTCGGTGGTCAATGTGCCGGGCACCGACGACTGGTACATCGTCTATCACCGCCGGCCGCTCGGCGACGACAAGGGCGAGCATCGCCAGCTCGCGATCGACAAGATGATCTTCAACGCCGACGGCACGATCGCGCCGGTGGTGATGACCAATGAGGGCGTGACACCGCGCCCGCTGCCGCGCTGAGCGGCGACAAGGGAGACAGGATTTGCAGACGATCAGGCGCCTCGCGCTCAGGACGGCCGCTACCGCGCTGGTGCTGACGAGCTTTTCGCCGGCCGCGCTGGCGCAAGCGCAGGGCCAGGAGGCGCTGGTCGATCTTGCCAACCCGCTCATGGGCACCGATTCGAGCTATCGGCTGTCCTACGGCAACACCTATCCCGCGGTCGCGGTGCCGTTCGGCATGAACAGCTGGACGCCGGTGACGGGCGAGCCCGGCAGCGGCTGGGGCTACACCTACGATGCCGAGAAGATCAACGGCATCAAGCAGACGCACCAGCCGAGCCCGTGGATGAACGACTATGCGGCCTTTTCGCTGTTCGCGGAGACGGGGCCGCTCAGGATCCGCGAGGACGAACGCGCGAGCTGGTTCAGCCACAAGGCCGAGGAAGCGCGGCCCTATTCGTACAAGGTCTATCTCGCCGATTACGACGTGACCGCCGAGGTCGCGCCCACCGGGCGGGCCGCGCAGTTCCGCTTCACCTTCCCCAAGAGCGACGACGCACACATCATTCTCGACGCGCTCGACGGCGGATCGATGGTCAAGGTGGATGCGAAGAACCGCCGCATCACCGGCTATGTCCGCAACAACCACGGCGGCGTGCCCGACAATTTCCACAATTATTTCGTCGCCGAGTTCGATCGCGACTTCACCGTGACGCGGACGTGGGACGAGAACTGGCAGCTCAGCGCCGACACCAGCCAGGAAGCGGGGCATGTCGGCGCGGTGGTGAGCTTCAGGACGGCGCCCGGCGAGCAGGTACACGTCAAGGTCGCCTCGTCGTTCATCAGCCCGGAGCAGGCGTTGCTCAACCTCAACCGCGAGATCGGCAAGGACAGCTTCGACACCACCAAGGCCAAGGCCAAGGCAGCGTGGGAAAAGGAGTTCGCGCGCATCCGCGTGAACGATCCGAACGAGGACAACCGCCGCACCTTCTATTCGGCGCTGTACCGGATGCTGCAATTCCCGCGCGAGTTCTTCGAGAAGGACGCGAGCGGCAAGATCGTCCACTACAGCCCGTATGACGGCAAGGTGCATGAGGGGTATCTCTACACCGACAACGGTTTCTGGGACACGTGGCGCGCCGTCTTCCCCTTCTTCGCGCTGATGTATCCCGAGCGCGACAGCCAGATCATGCAGGGGCTGGTCAACACCTACAAGGAAGGCGGCTGGCTGCCCGAATGGGCGAGCCCCGGCTATCGCGACGTGATGATCGGCTCCAACTCGGCGAACCTGATTGCCGATGCGTACATCAACGGCGTGCGCGGCTTCGATGCCGAGACGCTGTACGAGGCGATGATCAAGAACGCGACGACCAGCGAAGGCCGGCCGAAGGACAAGAAGGGCCGCGTCGTCGAGGCGGTCGGGCGCGAGGGCGTCGAATATTACAACCGGCTCGGCTACGTGCCCTACGACGTCGGCATCAACGAGAATGCCGCGCGCACGCTGGAATACGCCACCGCCGATTTCTCGATCTCGCAGATGGCGAGGGCCATGGGCAAGACGGCGGACGCGGAGAAATTCGCGCAGCAGGCGCAGAATTACCGCAAGCTCTACGACCCCGAGAGCGGCTGGATCCGCGGCCGCAACCAGGACGGATCGTGGGAGACGCCGTTCAACCCGTACAAATGGGGCGACGCCTTCACCGAGGGCAACTCGCTCCATTATTCATGGGCGATCATGCAGGACGTGCAGGGGCTGGTCGACCTGATGGGCGGACGGCAGAAGTTCGTCGACCGGCTCGATTCGATCTTCACGCTGCCGCCGGTGTTCGACGACAGCTATTACGGCCAGGTGATCCACGAGATCCGCGAGATGCAGATCGTCAACATGGGCCAGTATGCGCACGGCAACCAGCCGATCCAGCACATGATCTATCTCTACGATTGGGCCGGCGCGCCGTGGAAGGCGCAATATCACGTGCGCGACGTGATGCGGCGGCTCTACTCGCCCGCGCCCGACGGCTATCCGGGTGACGAGGACAACGGCCAGACCTCGGCCTGGTACGTCTTCTCCGCGCTCGGTTTCTATCCGGTGACGCCGGCGGTGGGTGAATATGCGATCGGCAGCCCGCTATTCCGGAACGCCACGCTGACGATGCCGGGCGGCAAGACGCTGACGATCGAGGCGGAGAATAACGGGCCGGAGAACGTCTACATCCAGTCGGTGACGCTCAACGGCCAGCCGCACGCCAAGACGTTCCTGACGCACGAGGCGCTCTCGCAGGGCGGGACGCTCAAGTTCGTGATGGGGCCGACGCCCAACAAGCAATGGGGCAGTGCGCCGGAGGATGCGCCGTTTTCGATGACGAAGGCGAAGTGATCCGGATGTAGCAGTATGTCATTGCGATCGTCATGCCGGACTTGATCCGGCATCCCGCTTCTTCTTTGCTCGGTTCCAGAGAAAAGCGTCACCCCGGATCAAGTCCGGGGTGACGATTCAAGCTCCCGAACGATCGCGGCGCGGAGCGCTCGGACGCGGTCGGCTTGGGTGAGGAGGATCGGAGCGGCGAAGCCTAGTCGAACGAGCTTCGCGTCTTCGGCAACACAAGACCGGCTGCACGAGGCGTGGATCTCGTCGATGCCGATTGCGAGCAACCGGCCGACATTCGCCGCATCGATCCCGCTGCCGGCCATCACGGTGATCGCGCCGTCCGCGCGGGCGTGCATCGCCCGCAGCGTCTCCATGCCCTCGATCGCGGTGGGTGCGCCGCCGGAGGACAGCACGCGATCGAAGCCCAGCGCGATCGCGGTGTCGATCTCGGCTGCGGGATCGCGCACGGTGTCGATCGCGCGGTGGAGCGTGGCCGGCAAACCGTGCGCGGCGGCGCGATCGAGCAGGCGTCGCAACACCTTTTCGTCGAGCGCGCCGCCCCGCGTGGCGCCGAACACCACGCCGGCCAAGCCCGCCCCCGCGACGTAATCGATGTCGCGTTCCATCTGCGCGATCTCGGCATCGTCATAAGCGAAGTCGCCGGGTCGCGGGCGGATCATCGCGCGGCAGGGGAGCGGCTGCTCTGCTGCGAGCGCGATCAGGCCGGGCGAGGGCGTCAGCCCGCCCAGGCTCAGCGCGCTGCACAATTCGATGCGGTCGGCGCCGCCCTCGCGCGCCGCCTCGAGGCTGGCCATGCTGTCGACGCAGATTTCGAGGAGTCTTGCCATGTCCTTCCTTCATCCTGCACGCGGGGGGCCGATACAAGGGCCCGGCAATTAATTAGAAAAGTAAATTGGCTATTGTTTTCGAGCGCCGGCGCTGCTTACAGTCTCGGCATCGACAGCGGCGTCCGGATGAAGGCGCCGGCCATCAGGGAGAGGGACATGATCGGCTCACGATCCGCACGCCGCCATCGCCGCTCCCGCGTTTTCAGGGAGTTGCCGCGATGATCCTTCGCCGACGCGATGTCATGGCGGGCGCCGGTGCGTTCGCCGTCTCCAGCCTCATCCCCGCCGCCGCGCGCGCCGCGAGCTTCGCCAGCAAGCGCCCCGCGCCGGGGAAACGCAACTTCACCAGCCCCGCGATCGAGGCCGAGATCAAGCGCGTGAAGGCGAAGATCGCCGATCCCGAGCTCGCCTGGATGTTCGAGAATTGCTACCCCAACACGCTCGACACCACGGTCGAGACGGGCACGATCGACGGCAAGCCCGACACCTTCGTCCTGACCGGCGACATCCACGCGATGTGGCTGCGTGACAGCTCGGCGCAGGTGCAGCCCTATATCCACCTCGTCGCGAAGGATCCGAAGCTCAAGCGGCTGTTCCAGGGGCTGATCCAGCGCCAGGCGCGCTGCATCCTGATCGATCCTTATGCCAACGCCTTCGACAAGGATCCGACCGCGCCGTCGAAGCTCGAATGGTCGCAGACTGATCAGACCGAGATGAAGCCGGGGGTCGCCGAGCGGAAGTGGGAGATCGATTCGCTCTGCTATCCGATGCGGCTCAGCCATGAATATTGGACGCGCACGCGCGACAAGGCGCCGTTCGACGACACCTGGAGCCGCGCGATGGCGCTCGCGGTCGAGACCTTCCGGGTGCAGCAGCGCAAGGAGGGGCCGGGGCCGTATCATTTCCAGCGCAAGGCGCAGAACCCGACCGACAGCCTGATGCTCGGCGGCTATGGGCGGCCGACGAAGAAGATCGGTCTCATCCACTCGATGTTCCGGCCGTCGGACGATGCCTGCCTCTATCCGTTCCTGATCCCGTCGAACTTGTTCGCGGTATCGGTGCTGCGCAAGATCGCCGAGGTTCATCGCGAGGCGCGCGGCGATGCCAAGGCCGCCGCCGACGCCGAGGCGCTCGCCGCGGAGGTCGAGGCCGCGCTCAAGGCGCACGCGCTGATCTCCGACGGCAAGGGCGGGCAGGTCTGGGCGTATGAGATCGACGGTTTCGGCAACTGGGTGTTCATGGACGACGCCAACGTGCCGAGCCTGTCGGGGCTCGCGCTGATCGACGTGGTGAAGCGCGACGATCCGCTGTTCCGCCGCACCGCCGATCTCGCCTGGTCGGACCGGAACCCGTATTTTTTCAAGGGGACGGCGGCCGAGGGGATCGGCGGGCCGCATATCGGCATGAACATGATCTGGCCGATGTCAATCATCACGCACGCGATGAACGCCGACGACGACGCGACGATCACGCAATGCCTGCGTTGGCTGAAGGGCACGCACGGCGGCACGGGCTTCATGCACGAAAGCTTCGACAAGGACGATCCGACCAACTTCACGCGGAGCTGGTTCGCCTGGGCGAATGCACTGTTCGGCCAATTGATCGTCGAGATCGCCGACAAGCGCCCGGCGCTGCTGGCGGCGAAAATTTGAGATGACAGACCCTCACCCTTCCGCGCCTTCGGCGCTCCCTCCCTCTCCCCCCTCGGGGGAGAGGGAGGGGGTCCGCTCGGCGCAGCCGAGTGGGAAGGGTGAGGGCCTGTGCTTGCGAGTCTATCGCCTCGTGACGCTGGAGAAAATTTCATGATCACCACCAACCGCCGCCAGCTTCTCGTCACCACGGGCCTTGCCGCGATCGGGGGAGCTGTCTCGGGATGCACGCGCGCGACGCAAAGCGGGCCGTCGCCGACGCCCGGCAAGCCCAATCTCTTCGTCGGCACCGGCGGGCATGGGCATACCTTTCCCGGCGCGTCGCTGCCGTTCGGGATGGCGCAACTCAGCCCTGACACCAATACGCACGGCTGGGACGCGTGCTCGGGCTATCACCAGAAGGATGGCTCGATCATGGGGTTCAGCCATACCCATCTGTCGGGCACGGGCATCGGGGACATGCTCGACGTGCTGGTGGTGCCGACGCGGCAGGAATTGAAGCTGGCGCCCGGATCGATCGAAAACCCCGATGAGGGCTATCGCCAGCGCTATTCCGAGGAACAGGCCGAGCCCGGCTATTACCGGGTGAAGCTCGAATCGGGCGTGCTCGCCGAGCTTACGGTTACCGAGCGCTGCGGCCTGCATCGCTACCATTTCGCGAAGGGGCCGGGGCATATCCTGATCGATTTCGCGCATGCGATCGAGGATGATTGGGACAAGGGCAAGGGCAATGTGGTCGAGGACGCGTCGCTGACGCTCGGCGACGACGGCACGCTGACCGGCAGCCGACAGGTCAATCGCTGGGCGCGGGGGCGGCATATTCACTTCGCGATGCAGCTTTCGCGTAAGCCCGACCGCGTCCAGTTCTTCGGCGACGGCGATAAGGCGGCGCCCGACGGCGCTACCTCGATCAAGGGGAACAGCACCAAGGTCGCCTTGTTCTTTGACGAGGCCGGTGGCGAGCCGATCCTGATCAAGACCGGCCTGTCGGCGGTCGATCTCAAGGGCGCGCACGACGCGCTGGCGGCGGAAGCACCGGCCTGGGATTTCGACGGCGCCGCCAAGGCCGCGCGCACCGTCTGGGCCAAGGCGCTGGGCGGGGTGCGCGTCTCGGGCGGCGCCGAGGCGCAGCGCGCGATCATGGCGAGCGCGCTCTATCACGCGCAGCTCGCGCCGACGCTCTTCACCGATCGCGACGGGCGGTATGTGGGGCTCGATCGCGAGGTGCATCAAGCGCCCAAGGGCGAGGAGGCGTTCAGCACCTATTCGCTGTGGGATACGTATCGCGCGCTGCATCCGCTGCTGACGCTGATCGATCCCGAGCGCGCCGCGCTGCTGACGCGCGACCTGTGCCGGCAAACCGCCGAGAGCCCGGTCGGCCCGCCGGTCTGGCCGCTGCAGGGGGTGGAGACGGGGACGATGATTGGCTGGCACGCCGTCTCGGTGCTCGCCGAAGCGCACGCCAAGGGCATCGAAGCGGATTACGCGGCGGCGTGGCCCAATATCCGCAAGCGCGCCTTCGACCGCGATTTCAAGGACATCGACAGCACGCTGGGGCGCGGCTTCTATTACGATCTCGGCTATATCCCGTGCGACGAGGTGTGGGAATCGGTCAGCCGGACGCAGGAATATGCCTATGATGACTGGGCCATGGCGCACATCGCCGACGCCGTGGGCGCGAAAGAGGACGCGGCGGCGCTGCGCAAGCGATCGCAGAATTACCGCAACGTCATCGATCCGAGCATCGGCTTCGCGCGACCGCGCTTCAAGGACGGGAGCTGGTGGAAGGATTACGATCCGATCCAGATCGGCCACGACGTTCCCAAATGGCGCGATTACACCGAGGCGAACGGCTGGCAGGCGACCTTCCTCAACCAGCACGATCTCTACGGCCTGATCGCGCATTTCGGTAGCGACGCGGCGTTCGAAAAGCAGCTCGATGCGCTGTTCAACGGCCCCTCGACGCTGCCCGACAACGCCCCGCCCGACATTTCGGGGCTGGTCGGGCAATATGCGCACGGCAACGAGCCCGATCAGCACGTCGCCTATCTCTACGCCTATTGCGGGGCGCCGCATAAGACGCAGGCGATGGTGCGGCGGTTGCTGACCGAGATGTACAAGGACGATCCAGACGGGGTGATCGGCAACGACGATTGCGGGCAGATGAGTGCGTGGTTCATCCTTTCCGCGCTGGGTTTCTACCCCGTCGATCCGGTCAGCGCGGTCTATGTCTTCGGCTCGCCGCTGTTCAATGTGGCCGAGGTGGACGTGGGAGGCGGCAGGACGCTGACGGTGCGCGCCGAGGGCAACGCGCCGGACAGCCCGTACATCCAGTCGGTGCGGTGGAACGGACAGCCGTGGACGAAGAACTGGATCGCGCATGCCGATCTGGCGAAAGGCGGCGAGCTCGTCTTCGAGATGGGGCCGACGCCGTCGCAATTCGGCACCGCCAAGACCGATCGGCCGCCGTCCTTCGGAAGGAACGCCAACTGAGCCAGTGGTTTGAATTGTTAAATTTGATGTATTAAATCAGCCGCGGCGCGATATGAGGGGCGCGAGCGCCGTGGCGGGAGAGATTATGGTTTCGAGTTCAACTGTTCCGCTGGTCAACGAGATTTCCTTCGGCAACGCATGCCGCGCGGGAGAGCGTCTGTGAGCGGATCGCCGTCGCGCGACGGCGGCCGTCTGCCCTATGCCGGGGTCGAGCTGGGCGGCACCAAATGCGTCTGTACGCTGGCGCACGGGCCGGGCGAGGTGCTCGACCAGCGCACGATCCCGACCACCATGCCCCGGGAGACGTTGCCGGCGATCGTCGCGACGCTCGAAGAATGGCACGGCAGCACCGGATTCGCGGCATTGGGCATTGCCTCGTTCGGGCCGCTGGACCTCGATCCGCGGTCCGAGAAATTCGGGCAGGTCCGCGCGACCAACAAGCCCGACTGGCCGGGCGCCGACGTGCTCGGCACGATTTCGGCGCCGTTCGACGTGCCGGTGGGCTTCGATACCGACGTCAACGGTGCGGCGCTCGCGGAGATCGCCTGGGGCGCGGGGCAGGGGCTCGACGATTTCGCCTATGTCACCGTTGGCACGGGCGTCGGCGTCGGCCTGGTCGTCCACGGCAAGCCCACGCGCGGCATCGGGCATAGCGAGATCGGCCATGTCCGCGTGCCGCGGCTCGCCGGCGATACCTTTGAAGGGGTCTGCCGCTACCACCCCGATTGCGTCGAAGGTCTGGCCTCGGGCACCGCGCTCAAGGCGCGCGTCGGTGCGCGGCATGTCGGTGACATCGCCCCCGACGATCCGGTCTGGGAGCCGATCGTCCACACGCTGTCGGCGATGGTGCATGATCTGGTCTGCGTCACCGGCCCGCTCAAGGTGGCGATGGGCGGCGGCGTGATCGCGCGCCAGCCGCATTTGATCGAGCGGGTCAACAAGGGAGTGGTCGCAAGCCTGGGCGGTTACATGCCGTTGCCCCAGGACGGCCCCTATGTCGTCGCGCCGCAGCTCGGGGCGATGGCGGGCCCGCTCGGGGCGATCGCGCTGGCGATGGCGGCGGAGAAGGCCGCGACCTGATCCTCAGAGTCTGTTTCGAAAGAGCGGCACCGGCCCGCTCCCCCACCCGACCACCCATAGCGTACGATCCCGTGGGTGGTCGGGTGGGGGAGCGGGCCGGTGCCGGAACCCGAAAATCGCCGGAACGGCGAGTTTCGAAACCGACTCTCAGTCGATCGTCGGGATCATGATGCCGTTGACGACGTGCATCATGCCGTTGGCCTCGCGGATGTCGCCGGTTTCGACATAGCTCTTGTTGCCGGCGACGTCGGTGAGCGCGATCACCTGATTGACGAGGCCGAGCGTCAGCGGTTCGCCCTCGACGGTGGTGAGCGTCGCGGTGCCGCCGCCCGCCGCGATCTTCGCCTCGAGATCGGCGATGGTCAGTCGGCCGGGGACGACGTGATAGGTCACCAATTTGACGAGCGCGGGCTTGTTCTCAGGTCGCAGCAGTTCGTCGAGCGTTCCCGGCGCGAGGCGGCCGAAGGCGGCGTCGGTCGGCGCGAAGACGGTGACGGGGCCCGGCGCGGCGAGTGTGTCGGCGAGGCCCGCGGCGTCGATTGCGCGCGCGAAGGTCGCGAGCGGCGGCGCGGCGCGGGCATTGTCGACCGCAGACCATGTCTCGATCATCGCCACGCCGCCGACCTTGGGGTTGGGCGGGGGTGCGGGAGCGTTGACGGGGGCGGGCGTCGAGGCACAGCCGGTGACGACGAGCGCGAGGCCGAGCGGCAGGAGGGAGCGGAGCATCATCATCGCGCCTCCGCCAGCACGTCGGCGAGCAGGTGGAAATCCTTCTCGCGCGGGGAGGCGCGCCGCCAGACGAGCGCGATCGTGCGCGCCGGATGCTCGGCGGCGAGCGGCCGCGCCGTCACATGGGTATGTTCGAGGATTCCCGCCTCCAGCGCCATTTCCGGCAGCATCGTCACGCCGAGGCCGTTGTCCACCATCTGCACGATGGTGTGGAGCGAGGTGCCGAGCATGGTCGCCTCGGCGCGCAATTCAGGGCGGTTGCACGCGGCAAGCGCGTGATCCTTGAGGCAATGGCCGTCCTCGAGCAGCAGCAGCCGGCGCTCGTCGATCTCGTCCGGCGTGATCGAGGGCGGAGGCGGTTCCTCGCCTTCTGGGAAAGCGACGTAGAGCCTGTCGTCGAACAACGGGCGCGCCGCAACCTCGCCGCATGCATAAGGGAGCGCGAGCAGGACGCAATCGGTGCGGCCGTTGTTGAGGCCCTCGCAGGCGGGGCCGCTCGGCTCCTCGCGCAGGAAGAGCTTGAGATCGGGATAGTCGCGGCGCAGCCGGGGCAGGATGCGCGGCAGCATGAAGGGCGCGATCGTGGGAATCACGCTCATCCGCATCTCGCCCGAGAGCGGCCGGCCGGCGGCACGCGCGAGGTCGCCCAGTTCCTCCGCCTCGCGGATCACGCGGCGGGCCTTGTCCGCGATGCGATCGCCGAGCGGGGTGAAGCGGACGACGCGGCGCGTGCGCTCGACCAGCGTGATGCCGATCAGCGTCTCGAGTTCGCGGATACCCGCCGAGAGCGTCGACTGGGTGACGAAGCATGCCTCCGCCGCACGGCCGAAATGGCCGTGATCACGCAGCGCCACCAGATATTGTAGCTGCTTGAGCGTGGGGAGATAGGTCGTGGTCAGTGATCGTCTCCGTCGATGACGGGGCTACATTTAATCAATTCATGCATAGTGGCAACGTGGGCGGCATTTTCGTCCGCCTTGATGCTGTCGCGTGGTTCAGACGGCGTGCCGGAGCAGCGTGAGCCGCGCCTTGCCGTGGACGCGGCTGGCGTCGATCGAGAAGTCGGCGGTGGCCATCTCCTCGTTGCGGGCGGTTTCGATGCTCACCCAGGTGCCGGCACCGATCCAGCCGAGCCGCGCCAGCTTGTCGAGCGTCACCGCGCCCGCGCCGGTGCCGTAGGGCGGGTCCATCATCACCAGATCGAGCGCGCCGCGTGCCGGGCCGAGCGCGAGCACCGATTGCGCGCGCACGTCGGCCCCCCGCGCGTCGAGTTTGGCGATGTTGGCGCGCAAGGCGTCGAGCGCGGCGCGGTCCTGCTCGACGAACAGGCACGAGGCGGCGCCGCGCGACAGCGCCTCCAGCCCGAGCGCGCCCGAGCCGGCGAACAGGTCGGCGACCGCGAGCCCCTCGAAGCTGCCGAGCCGGCTGGCGAGCATCGAAAACAGCGCCTCGCGCGTGCGGTCCGAGGTAGGGCGCGTGGCATCGCCCCTGGGCGCGACCAGCGGGCGGCCGCGCCATTGGCCGGCGATGATCCTCATTTGCGCCGCCTGGGGCCGGGCTTGGGTTTGGGTTTCGCCCAGCCGGCGCGGCGCTTGGGTGTCGGCCGGGGCTCCGGTGGCACGGTCACCTCGGCTCTGGGACCGCGCGTGCGATCGTCGGGACCGCCGAGCGCGGGGCGCCCCTTTCTGACCGGCGAGCCGGCCGCGCCTTTGGGGGGCTTGGGCGTCCGGGCCGGGGCGCGGCGCGTTGGTTCGGAAGGGCGTGCGGAGGCAGGCGCGGCACGCGGCCTTGCCGGCGGTGCGGCCAGCGACGCGACCTCGATGGCGCGATCGCTCTTTCCGCCCCTGACGAGCGTCTGACGGAAGGCGACGAGATCGTGCTGGCGCACCTCGCCGATGCCGCCCACGGACAGGTCGCCGAGCACGAAGGGGCCGTAGCGCGTGCGGATCAGGCGCGAGACCTCCAGCCCCAGATGCTCGAGCACGCGGCGCACCTCGCGATTCTTGCCTTCGGTGAGGATCAGCTCGATCCAGACGTTGGCGCCGGTGCGGCGTTCGAGATTGGCGTCGATGCCGCCGTAGCGGATGCCGTCGATCTCGACGCCCTCGATCAATTCCTCGAGCTGCGCCTGGCTCACCTCGCCGTAAGCGCGCGCGCGATAGGCACGCTCGACACCGGTCGAGGGCAGTTCGAGCTGGCGCTTGAGCCCGCCGTCGGTGGTGAGGAGCAGCAGCCCTTCGGTATTGTAGTCGAGGCGACCGACCGGAATCAGCCGCGGCAGGCCCTTGGGCAGGCGGTCGTAGATCGTCGCCCGGCCTCTGGGATCGCGTTCGGCGGTGAGCACACCCGTCGGCTTGTGGAACACGAACAGCCGCGCCGGCCGCGGCGCCTCGACCGGGTTGCCGTCGACGGTGACGCCGTGGAGCGAGGCGACGAGCGTCGCGGGCGTATCGAGCACCTTGCCATCGATCGCGATGCGGCCGTCGGCGATCATGCGCTCGATCTCGCGGCGCGAGGCGATTCCGGCGCGCGCGAGCAGCTTGGCGATGCGCTGCGTTTCCTTGGGGGCGGGGGGGCGTGACACGCCGCGCCCATACATCGTTTTGGCGCGCGCGATCAAAAACTTTGCGCCCGATTCCGGGTTCGAGCGTTAGGGACGTAAGCGTAACGAGCGCATCGCCGAGGCGGGGCGCAGGTCGAAGGGCCGACGGATGTTGTTCGGGAAGAAGAAGCGCCGGATCAACCATTTGCTGATCGTCGAGGACGAGCCGCTGGTGGCGTTCGATACCGAGCATTTCCTCACCGAAGAAGGGTTCGAGATCGCCGCGACGGTAAACACGGTCGCCGAGGCGCTCGCGCATCTGGGAAGCGCGACCATGATCGATCTGGTGCTGGTCGACGTCGCGCTCGCCGACGGCAGCGGGATCGCGGTGGCCGAGGCGGCGCACGCCCGGGGTGTGCGCGTGCTGTTCGTCACCGGCGGTTGCCCCGACGACGCCCGCGGCGTGGCGGCGGGCTGCCTCGCCAAGCCTTACGCCCAGCGCGACCTGTTGCAGGCGATCGGCGTGGTCGATGACGTGCTGCGGGGGAGGAAGCCGCGCCGGGCGCCGGGCGGGTTCAACCTGTTCCTGGAAGCGACCGCCTGAGAGGCGTTTCGCGTTCCATGATTTGCCGTTAGGGTCCGCACCGAACGAGCGGGAGCGACGGTGCATGGACAGCGTGACGGCGGAGCGCCAGGGCGCGGCGAGCGGCGTGCTCGCCTATCTCGAGAAGGCCCCGCTGGCGGCGCTCGCGCTCGGCATCTCCTCGGGCTTTCCCTATGCGATGATCGGCGCGACGCTGACGACGCGGCTGGCGCAGAACGACATCACCAAATCGACGATCACGGCGTTCAGCCTCGCCTTCCTCGTCTATAATCTGAAACCGCTATGGGCGTGGGTGGTCGATGGCGTGCGGCTGCCGGTGCTGGGACGGCTGGGGCAGCGCGTGTCGTGGCTGATCTTTGCCGGGCTGCTCGTCATGGCCGCGGTCGCCAATCTTGCGCTCGCCGACCCCAAAGCGGACATCGCCTGGACGGCGACCGCCGCGATCCTCGTCGGCGTCGCGGGCGCGACGTTCGACATCGTGATCGACGCGTACAGGATCGAAATCCTCGAACCGCGCCAGCTCGGCGTCGGATCGGGAATGAGCCAATATGGCTGGCGGATCGGATCGGCCGGCGCCGGCGCGCTGGCGCTGGTGATCGCCGCGCGCGTCGGCTGGGAAGCCGCGTATCTCGCCTGTGCGCTGATCGCGCTGCCGGCAATGCTGGCGGGGCTGGTCGTCGGCGAACCCGCGCGACGGCGCGAGCCGGCCGAACGCCGGAGCATCGCGACGATGCTACGCTCCATCTGGGCGCCCTTCGTGCAGTTCTTCGAGCGCTACGGCGCGGTGGTCGTGCTGATCTTCATTCTGATCCACAAAGTGGGCGACACGCTGGCCAATCTGACTTTCCGGCTGCTGTTCGACGACCTCGGATTCACCAATGACGAGATTGCCTTTTACGACGTTGGACTGGGTTTCTGGGCGTATCTGATCGGGATCTTCGTCGGCGGCTGGCTCTATTCGCGCATGGGCATGAAGCGATCGGTGCTGTTGAGTCTCTTGTTGATGATGGTGTCCAACCTCAGCTTCGCAGGGCTTGCGGCGGCGGGGCATTCGAACCTCGGCATGGCGGGCGCGATCGGGTTCGAGAATTTTGCGAGCGGTTTCGGCGGGGTCGCGGTGGTCGCCTATTTCTCGGCCTTGTGCGACCTGCGCTTTACCGCGTTCCAATATGCGCTGATCTCGGCCGCGGCGAGCGTCGTCGGGCGGATCGTGACGGGGACGACCGCGGGCGGGCTGATCGAGCTGTTCGGTTACGTCGATTTCTACCTGCTGACGACGGTGCTCGCCTTGCCGGGGGTGGTGCTGTTCTGGTGGATGGCGCGCAGCGGGTTGGTCGATCGCTCGATCGGGAGTGCCGGCGTGGACGGCGAAGGCGACGCGCGGGCCGGAGACGCCTAGCGCAGGATCGGCCGCCCGGCATCGGCGAAGGCGGCGGCGACTGCGGCGGCGCTTGCCAGCACGCCGTCCACCGCCCGCGTGCCGAGTTGATCGGCGAGCAGCAGGCGGGCCTTTTCGGGGTTGGTCTCGGCGCGCGCGAGCACATCGAGCAGAGCCGCTTCGGAAGCCGTCGTGCGCTGGCAGCAGCACGGCGCGATCGAAATCGGCTGTGCGGCCGCGCTCGCGACGTCGAGCATGAACGCGCGCATCAGCACCAGCGGGCGCCGAAACCCCTCGCCGAATGCAGTGACGAAGGCATGCGCCGCGCAGGCGTCGTTGAGCCCCTGCGCGCCGAGGCGCCGGATGGCGAACAACACGAGCCGCACGTCGGGATCGTCGGGGAGCGCGTGGGGAAGGGCGTGGGCGATCGTCTCGGTGCTGGTCATGCGCGACTCCTCTTTCGGATGCGCATGGTTCACCGACTCGCTATTGCAAGTCAATCGCAAATAAGAATCAGGTCGGCAGCTCGTCGTTGGCGGCCAATACCTCGCCTGCGAGATAGAGCGAGCCGAGGATCAGTACGATGCCCGGCGCCCCACGCGGATCGATGCGGCGGGCGACGCTGTCGAGGGCGGCGGCGATGTCGGGGGCGGTGCCGGTCGCGGTGATACCGAGGCCGTGGGCGGCGCGCGCCAGATCGGCGGGGGCGTGGTGTTCATGGCTCGGCACCGGCACCGCGGTGAGGCTCGCGGCGAGCGGCGCGAGCGGCGCGAGCAGGCCCGCGGGATCCTTGTTGGCGAGCATCCCGACGATGAGGTGGATGGGCAGCGAGGTGCCCGAAGGCGTTCGCGCGAGATCGGCGATCGCCTGCGCGATGGCGTTGCCCGCGGCGGGATTGTGGCCGCCGTCGAGCCAGATGGCGGTGCCGGCGGGGAGCCGCGCGGTCAGCGGCCCCGCCGCGAGGCGCTGCATCCGCGCGGGCCAGCGCGCGGCGGTCGATGCTGCGGCGAAGGCGGCGTCGGGGATCGCGAGCTGCTGCTGGTGCCGCAACATGGCGACGGCGAGCGCGAGATTGCTCGGCTGGTGCGGACCGGGGAGCACGGCGAGCGGGAGCTTCAACACGCCGTTCGCGTCGCGATAGACGATGTGGCGCTCGTCGACGTCGAAATGCCAGGTCGTGCCGAGCGGCAGGACAGGGGCGCCTGCTGCCGCCGCCACTTGCGCGATTCGCATGGTGATGTTGGGGGGGTAGCGCATCGTCACGAGTGGCACGTCGGGCTTGGCGATGCCGGCCTTTTCGCCCGCGATCGCCTCCAGCGTGTCGCCGAGGAACGCCTGGTGGTCGATGCCGAGCTGCGCGATCCCGGTGACGAGCGGGCGGGCGATGACGTTGGTGGCATCGAGCCGGCCGCCGAGCCCGACCTCGACGATGCAGGCGTCCGCAGGGGTGCGCGCGAAGGCGAGAAAGGCGACCGCTGTCGTCACTTCGAAGAAGCTGGCGTCGAGGCCCGCAGCCTGGTCCAGCACCTCTTCGAGCAACGCCGCAAGCATGATGTCGTCGATCAGCGCGCCGGCGAGGCGGATGCGTTCGTTGAAGCGGACGAGGTGGGGGCTCGAATAGACATGGGTCGTCAGCCCGGCGGCTTCGATCGCGGCACGCAGGAAGGCGCAGGTCGAACCCTTGCCGTTGGTGCCCGCGACGTGAAGCACCGGGGGCAGGTCACGCTGCGGATCGCCGAGGCGGCCGAGCAGGCGCGTGATGCGCTCCAACCCCAGGATGTCGGCGCCGGGGGAGAGCGACCACAGCCGGTCGAGCTGGCGCTGGACGGCGGGATTTGCGGACGATGCGTGGTCGGGCATCAATCCCCCTCCCGCAAGCGGGAGGGGAGAGTGTCGGTCATGCCGCCCTCTTCGCGCCGCCGCATAGGTAATCGATCACCGTCGCGAGGCGATGGGTCAGTTCCTTGCGATGGACGACCATGTCGATCAGGCCGTGATCGAGATAATATTCGCTCGTCTGGAAATCCTCGGGCAGCTTTTCGCGGATCGTGTTCTCGATCACGCGGCGGCCGGTGAAGGCGAGCGTTGCCTTGGGCTCGGCGATCTGGACGTCGCCGAGCATCGCATAGGCCGCCATCACGCCGCCCGACGTGGGATCGGTGAGGACGACGATATAGGGCAGCCCGGCGTCGTGGAGCATCTGGATCGCCACGGTCGAGCGCGGCATCTGCATCAGGCTCAGGATGCCCTCCTGCATCCGCGCGCCGCCCGAGGCGGTGAAGATGATGTAGGGGCAATGGTCCGCGATCGCGGCCTCGACGCCGGCGACGAACGCCTCGCCTACCGCGAGCCCCATCGAGCCGCCCATGAAGGCGAAATCCTGGACGCCGACGACCGCCTTGTGGCCTTCGATCGTGCCGCGCGCGTTGACCAGCGCGTCCTGTTCTCCGGTGCTCGCGCGCGCGGCCTTGAGGCGATCGGTATAGCGCTTCGAATCGCGGAATTTGAGCGGGTCTTCGGTCACCTTGGGCGCCGTCAGCTCGCTATGGCTACCCTCGTCGAACAGATAGGCGAAGCGCAGCGCCGGCCCGATGCGTTCGTGATGATCGCATTTGGGGCAGACGTAGAGATTGTCCTCCAGCTCCCTGGTGAACACCATCTGCCCGCAGCCCTTGCACTTGTGCCAGAGATTCTCGGGCGTCTGCGCCTTGGGGACGAAGGGGATCGCGTTGCGGACGCGGGTGAGCCAGCTCATGCTTCTTCCTTGGTGGCGGCGCGGATCGCGGCCGCTAGGTCTGCTACATAGGCGCGAACGGGGCCGGGCGCATCCTCGCCGTGGCGCGCGACCAGATCGACGATCGCCGAGCCGACCACCACGCCGTCGGCGACCCGCGCCACAGCGGCGGCCTGGTCTGCGGTGCGGATGCCGAAGCCGACTGCGACCGGCAGATTGGTGGCGGCTTTCAGGCGCGCGACCGCCTCGGCGATCGACGCCTGCGCCGCCTGCTGCTTGCCGGTGATGCCGGCGACCGAGACGTAATAGAGGAAGCCGCCCGCGCCATCGAGCACGGCGGGCAGGCGCGCGGCATCGGTGGTGGGGGTGGCGAGGCGGATCGGTGCGACGCCGCGGGCGCGCAGGCTGGGGCCGAGCGCCTCATCCTCCTCGGTGGGGATATCGACGCAGATCACGCCGTCGACGCCCGCGGCCGCGCATTGATCGGCGAACCAGTCCGGCCCGCGGCGGAGCATCGGGTTGGCGTATCCCATCAGCACGAGCGGGGTATCGCGGTGGCGCCCACGGAAATCGCGCGCGATCGTGAGGATATCCGCCGTGGTAGTGCCCGCGGCGAGGCTGCGCAGGTTCGCGGCCTGAATCGCGGGGCCGTCCGCCATCGGATCGGTAAAGGGCATGCCGAGCTCGATCACATCGGCGCCGCCCTCGACCAGCGCGTCGAGGATCGCGGGGGTTGGCCCGTCGCCGGCTGTGACGAACGCCACCAGCGCGGGGTGGCCCTTGGAGAAGGCGGCGGAGAGGCGGGTCACCATTCAAGCCCCTCCCTTTCCAGGGAGGGGAGCATCGGGTCGGTCATGCCCCCGGCATGATCTGAACAGCGCGGGGCGCTGTTCACCCGATGCTGGGTGGGTGCGATCCACATAGGGGATCGCTCGGCGCGCAGCGTCGATCGGGGCATCGAGCCCCGCCCGACGCCACCCCACCCCTTGCCCCTCCCCTGAAGGGGAGAGGTTTGATCCTGGAACTTCATATCGCCACCCCCAGCGCATCGGCGACGGTGAAGATGTCCTTGTCGCCGCGGCCCGAGACGTTGACGACGATGATCTGATCGTCTCGGTATTCCCGTGCTTTGCTATCCAAAGCTGCCAGTGCGTGGGAGCTTTCCAGCGCGGGGATGATGCCTTCGAGGCGGCAGCAGAGCTGGAAGGCGTCGAGTGCCTGCCGGTCGGTGATCGGGAGATAGTCGACGCGGCCACTCTCGTGGAGCCAGCTGTGCTCGGGGCCGATGCCGGGATAATCGAGCCCGGCCGAGATCGAGTGCGCCTCGGCGATCTGGCCGTCCTCGTCCTGGAGCAGATAGGTCTTGTTGCCGTGGAGCACGCCCGGCAGCCCGCCGTTGAGGCTGGCGGCGTGCTTGCCCTGCATTCCTTCGCCTGCTGCCTCGATACCGAGCATCGCGACTTGCGCGTCGTCGAGGAAGGGGTGGAACAGGCCGATCGCGTTCGATCCGCCGCCGACCGCGGCGATCAATAGGTCGGGCAGGCGCCCCTCCGCTTTCATGATTTGCGCGCGGGTCTCGGTGCCGATCACGCTCTGGAAGTCGCGGACGAGCTCGGGATAGGGATGCGGGCCAGCGGCGGTGCCGATGATGTAGAAGGTGTCGTGAACGGTCGCGACCCAGTCTCTGAGGGCTTCGTTCATCGCGTCCTTGAGCGTCTGCGCGCCCGAGGTGACGGGCTGCACCTCGGCACCCAACAGCTTCATGCGGAAGACGTTGGGCTTCTGCCGCTCGACGTCCTTGGCGCCCATGAAGATGGTGCAAGGCAGGCCGAAGCGCGCGGCGACGGTGGCGGTGGCGACGCCGTGCTGGCCCGCGCCCGTCTCGGCGATGATCCGCGTCTTGCCCATGCGGCGCGCGAGCAGGATCTGGCCGATGCAATTGTTGATCTTGTGCGCGCCGGTGTGATTGAGTTCCTCGCGCTTGAAGTAGATTTTGGCGCCCATGCCCGCGGGGGCGCCCTCTCGGTAATGCGCGGTGAGGCGTTCGGCGTAATAGAGCGGGCTGGGGCGGCCGACATAATGCTCCAGCAGATCGTCGAACTCGGCCTGGAAGGCGGGATCGGCCTTGGCGGCGCGATATTCGCGCTCGAGATCGAGGATCAGCGGCATCAGCGTCTCGGCGACGTAGCGGCCGCCGAAAGCGCCGAAATGCCCGCGTTCGTCAGGCTGGGTGCGGAAGGAATTGGCGGTCATGACTGGCTCGCGGCTTTAAGGAATGCGGCGATCTTGTCCACATCCTTGACGCCCGGCGCGGATTCGACGCCCGAGGAGACATCGACCAGCCGTGCGCCGGTGCGTCGGATCGCCTCGGCGACGTTGGCGGCGCTGAGACCGCCCGACAGCGCCCAGGGCAGTTGGTGGCGGACCCCGTCGAGCAGGGCCCAATCGAAGCGTAACCCCATGCCGCCGGGATGCGCGGCGTCGTCCGGGGTCTTGGCGTCGTAGAGCAGGCGATCGGCGGCGTCGGCATAGGCGCGGCCGGCGTCGAGATCGGCGCGGGTCTTGACGGGGATCGCGGCCCAGATCTCGCGGCGCGTGCGGGCGCGGATCGCGGCGGTGCGCTGCGGCGCGGTCTTGTGGAGCTGGATCGCGTCCAGCCGGGCGGCGGCGATCGCGGCGTCGAGCAATGCGTCGTCGGGATCGACGAACACGCCCACCTTGGCGACATGGCCCGGCACGCGCCCAGCGAGCGCGGCCGCCTGATCGGGCGTCACGTTGCGCGGGGAGGGCGGGAAGAACACGAAGCCGACATGGCTCGCGCCGCCGCCGATCGCCGCGGTGAACGTTTCGGGCGTCGAGAGGCCGCAGATTTTGACGCTCGTCATCGCGAAGGCGCTTAGCGCGCGGCGAAGCGCAGCGATAGGGCGACTAGAAGCTCGCGCCGTCGACCTTCTGGACCGTCAGCGTATCGAGGTCGATCTCGGGCACGCAGCGCAGGTTGATCGCGCGGACCGCGCTGCCGTCCGGGCCCTTGCCCTCGGCGAAGGGCTGTGCGCCGCAGGTCGCGCAGAAGCGATGCGTGATCGCGTGCTTGTTGAAGTGATAATCGGTCAGCGCGTCCTCGCCCGAGGTCAGCGTGAAGGTCTCCGCGGGCATGAAGGCGAGCAGGAAGCCCTTGCGCCGGCAATGCGAGCAATTGCAGCTCATCGCCGTAGCGGGCGCGTCTGCATCGACCGTGAAGGCGACCGCGCCGCAATGGCAACTACCGTCGAATGGCATTCGCTTGCTCCTTCGCTTGTGAAATTTCGTCGAGCGGCTTGACCAGCACCGACATGAACAGCGGCGGATCGAGCGGGATCGGGAAGTCGCGGGTTTCACCCGACAGCACGTAGCCGCGCCGCTGGTAGAAGGCGATCAGTCCGGATCGCGACTCGATCACCGTCATCTCAATCGCGGTCGCGCCGAAATGCGTGCGTGCGGCTTCTTCGGCGGCAGCGAGGATTTGCTTGCCGACGCCACCGGCTTGCAACGTGGGTTCGACGCAGAGCAGGCCGAGATAGACGAGCCCGCCGCCGCGATCGCTGATCTGGACGCACCCGACCGGAATGCCGCCGCTTTCGGCGATCAACAGGCATTCGGCGGCATCGTCGAGGATCGCGGCGAGCGTCGCCTGATCGGTGCGCTGCCCTTCGATGAGGTCGGCCTCATGCGTCCAGCCCCGTCGCGCGGTCTCGCCGCGATAGGCGCGTTCGATGACGGGGTGGAGGCGCGGGAGATCGGCGCGCGTGGCAGGTCGGATCGCGAGCATCGGTTCAGAGCGTCGCGCCGATCTCGCGCGCGGCGAAGTCGGGGTCGGGCGCCTGGGTGATCGGGCGGCCGACGACGATGATCGAGGCACCCGAATCGACCGCGGCGCGCGGCGTGATGACGCGCTTCTGGTCGCCGACCGAACCGTTGGCGGGGCGCACGCCGGGGACGACGAAGAAGCCCTTGGGCCAGCGCCGGTGTGCCTCGGCCACCTCCGCGCCCGAGCAGACGATGCCGTCGACCCCCGATTTCATCGCGAGCTCTGTCAGGTGGAGAACCTGCGCATGCGGATCGCGGTCGACGCCGATCGCCTTGAGGTCGCGGCCGTCGAGGCTGGTGAGCGTCGTCACCGCGACGACCTTGGTGCCGACCGGTGCGGCGGCCTTGGCATCCTCGAGCATCGCACGGCCGCCGGCGGCGTGGACGGTGAGGATCGCGGGCTCGAGCGGGCGCAGCGCCTGGATCGCCTTGCCGACGGTGTTGGGGATGTCGTGGAGCTTGAGGTCGAGAAAGATCGGCAGGCCGATCTCGTGCATCTCGTGTACGCCGGCGCGCCCGTTGGCCATGAAGAATTCGAGGCCGAGTTTGATCCCGCCGACATGGTGGCGGACGCGCGCGGCGATCTCCTTCGCCTTGTCGAGCGAGGGCGTGTCGATCGCGACGTAGATGCGCGCCGTCATGCGGCCCCCGGCGGCATCAGCGGCGGCGCGTCGGCATCGGCACGCGGCGGCGGCGCAGCAGGCTCCGCGGGTTGGGGCGCGGGCGACGCTGCGGCGACGGTTTCGCGCACCACTTCCAGCGAGCGCTCGGCCGCCGCCAGCCGCTGCTTCAGGCGCCAGCGCACCGCGTGCTGATAGACCAGCGTCGGCAGCAGCCCCGCGAGGAAGCAGATCAGCACGAGAACCGGCAGCTTCACGTCGGCGACCAGCTCGTTCCAGAGATGCACCTTGGCGATCTCGTTCCAATTGCCGAACACGAACGCCGCGACGAGCACGGCGATCAGGAACCAGAACAGGCCCTTCAGGAACTGCATCGGCGGCGGGTCTCCTTGTGATCGAAACGGCGCGTGAGCCTATTACGGTGTGCGGGCTTTGACTAGGGGTTGGAAGACGGGCCCCAGCGGGAAGCAGAAGCCCGGGATGTCATTCCTCGCCGACTTCCTTGCGGATCGCCTCGATCAGGCCCGGCACCGCCTGGAGCCGCGGCTCTTCCTCGTCGAGGATCGCCAGGAAGGCGGCGCGCTTCACGGCGGCCACCCGGCCTGGCTTCATCCGGGCGTTGGCGGGCAACGTCGAGACGATGATGTCGATCATTCGTTCGGCGCCGTGGAGGCGGCCCCAGAGATAGTCGTTCTCGCGATAGGCGCGGCTGAAGAAGGCGCCGAAGCTGTTGAACTGAATGCCTTTCAACGTCGCCTCGGCCCCGCCCTCGCGGATCGAGCGGGCGTCGTCGGGAGAGATGCGATCGACCAGAATCGGATCGAATTCGTCGAGCCCTTCGCCCTGCAGCAGCGGCAGCGTCGCGACGTCGAAATAGGGAAAGCCGAGATAGGTCAGGAGGAGCGGCCGTCGCAGCTCCTTGGGCAGCGCCGCGAGCGCGGTGGCGAGGCGTTCGTCGGTGGCGTCGTCGAGGGCGCATAGATCGAGCGATTCGGCGAGGCGATCGAGCAGCGCGCCCGCATCGTCCTTGAGCCGGCGGGCGTCGCCGCGCAGCCGCAAATGGAAATCGGTGCGCTTGCGTTCGAGATACTCCGCGAGCGATTGGTAGAGCGCCTCGCGGAAGGGCGTGAGCGCCGCATCCTCGTGCGCCTCCTCGATCTCGCTCAATCGTCGTCCGACGAGCCGCAGGCGGCGGATGCGGAAGCCGAGATCATAATCGCGCAGGAACGCGACGGTGGCATCGCTCGCGCCGCCGACGAAGGTCGGTCCCGCGTGACCGAAGCCGCGGCGGGGCACTGCCTTCGCCGTCAGGTCGCGCACGCGGTTCCAGCGGTCTGCGCCGGTTTCGCCGCCGATCTGGTAGATCAACAGCGAGATCATATCGATGACGCGTGCGATCTTGAGCTGGCCGTAGCCGGCATAGCCGTAGCCCGCCTTGCGCCCTGCCGCGAGCTGGGCGCGGCGGCGCCAGCCCGCGAGGCGCGCCGCGGTGGGGCGGCCGAGGAACAGCGTGTGGCCGAACAGCGCCTCGATCTCGCTTTCCACCTCCGGCGCGATGTCGGCGATGACGTCGCGCATCTGCTCGATCCGGCGCGAGCGCGCGGCGATCGCGTCGAGATTGTCGCGGATCGGCTGCTTGCGCGGCAGCTCGGACAGCGCGCCGATGATCGTCTGGAAGAAGCCGGGCGGGCCCGCCTTGCTGCCGTCGGTCAGGTGGATCTTCAACCCCGGCGAGGGATCGATATAGACGAAGCGGCGGTCGATCGGGCGGCGCGCCGGGCGTTCGCGCAAGGCATCGATCGCGGGCTTGAACGGTGCATTGGCGAGCACCGAGCCGTCGATCAGCGCCGCCGTCTCGGCCGCGTTCGCCGCTGACTGGCGCGGCAGCATTCGGCGCAGGAAGGCGGCGCGGCCGGGCCAGGCGAGCTTGCGATCGGCCAGCACGCCATCGATCTCGCCGACCGTCACCGGCGGGAAGGCGCCCGGAAAGCTGGAGGTCGCGCGCGCGGCGAAAGCGAGTTCGGCGGGATGGCCGAGCGCGTCGCCGCCCTCGCCGTGATCGCTGAAGGGAAAGACGAGGCGGTGCTCGGTCTCGATCACCTCGGGCGGCGAATTGAGCCGCAGCCGTTCGGGATGGCCGCGGAAATCGGTGACGGTGACGAACAGGTCGAGCGGCTGGCGATCGGGCAGCAGGCGCGGGCCGGGCGGGGCGGCCGCCATCGCATCGAGCGCGTCGAGCAGCATCCCGGTGAAGCGCGCGCCGCCGAAGGGCGGCTCGAACCAGCGCGAGCGGACGAAATGCGAGAGCTTGGACCGAACCTCGTCGCGCGCGCCGGGCTCGTCGACATCCTCGAGATCGTCCTCCGAGCGGCGCGCGGCCATCCAGGCGAGCGGCAGCGCCCACATTTTCGAATAGCGCGACGAGGGCGCGGCCTCGGGGTCGATCAGCGCCTCGACGTCGGCCTTCTCGAACCACAGGTCGGTAAGCGGTTCGAGGCTCTGCCCCGTCGCGATCGCCTGGGCGAGGAAGACGCCGTTGATGCCGCCCGCGCTCGCGCCCGCGACGATGTCGATCAGCACGCGCAGCTTGAGCTTGTGCTCGGCCTCGATCTCCTCGAGCAGCGCGCGATAGATGCCCTGGCTGCCTCGCGCGGGCTCGCGGCCCTCGATGAACGCCTCGCTGGCGCGCGCGAGGCGCCAGATCTCCTTGGTGATGCCGTGCATGTAGACGGCGAGGCTGATCCCGCCGTAGCAGACGAGCGCGAGGCGGATTTCCTTTTCGCGCATTGGTTTCAGTCTCTCCCGCTCATCCTGGGACGAGGAATAAGCGGGCAATCACGATCTTTCCAGCGTCGCCCAGATCGGGAGGTGGTCCGAGGCCTTGCGCGACGTGGGGCTGAGATGGACGCCGGCGTCGGTCACGGTGAGCTCGGGCGACACCATGATGCGGTCGAGCCGCGCCACCGGGCGGCGGGCGTGGAAGCTGGGGCCGGTCTCGGCGAAGCGATAATCGTGCGCGAAATCGCGCAGGCAGCCGGCCATCGTGCTCCATTCGTTGAGATCGCCCATCAGCACGGTCGGGCGGCGATCGGTGCTGACGTGGATGTGCGACAGGATCGCCGCGGCCTGACGGCGGCGCCACAGGCCGGACAGGTCGAGATGCATCCCGATCACGCGCACGACCTCGCCGTTGACGCGAACGTCGGCCATCACCGCGCCGCGCGGTTCGAGCGCGGGCAGGTGGATCGGCTCGCAATCGACGATCTCCGCGTGCTTGCGCACGAGGATGGCGTTGCCGTGCCACCCCATCGATGCCGCGCGCGCACCGAAGGGCACCGCCTTCCACGGGCTGTGCTCTTCGAGCAGGTGCGACGTGATCACCTGCGCCCGTCCGCCGAAGCGGCGGTCGGCCTCCTGCAGGCAGACGATGTCGGCATCGATCTCGCGCAGCACCTCGAGCGTGCGGTCGGGGCGGCGGCGGCGGTCGGTGCCGATCCCCTTGCGCATGTTGTAGCTGGCGACCTTGATCATTCTCATGGTGTAACGCTGATCCGATTGACGGGGTTGCAGTTTTTCCATTTTCGTCATGCCGGACTTGTTCCGGCATCCACGGTGCCGCAAAATCAAGCAGTATGGGCGTGCGGCTCGGTGGACCCCGGAACGAGTCCGGGGTGACGGAGGATCATGCAATCTCCCGCGGGGATGGATCGCATTTTGCGTCCGATGCTCTAAGGAAACGCGCATGAAGGGAATCATCCTGAGCGCAGGCAACGGCACGCGCCTGCTGCCGCTGACGCGCGACATGCCGAAATGCCTGGTGGATGTCGATGGCCGGTCGATCCTGGACCGCCAGCTCGAGGCGCTCGCCGAGGCGGGGGTGGCGCGTGCGGTGGTGGTGGTCGGCTATCGCGCGCGGCGGGTGCAGGCGCATCTCGACGCGGTGACGGCGCCGCTGCCGGTCGATCTGGTCTACAATCCCTTCTGGCGGGTCGCGAGCAGCATCGGCAGCGTGTGGGAGGCGCGCGCGCATCTCGACGCGCCGTTCGTGCTGATGAACGGCGACACGGTGTTCGATCCGCAGGTGATCGCGGGCGCGATCGAGGATGCCGGGGACGGACTGGGCCTGCTCGTCGAGCCGCTGGGCGGGCACGAGCTCGACGACATGCTGGTCGAGGCGAGCGGCGGCCGCGTGCGCGCGGTGGCGAAGACGCTGTCCGCCGATCACGCGACGCACCGCTCGCTCGGCGTGGTGATCGCGCCCCGGGCCGAGGATGCGGCGGCTTACGCCCACGCGCTCGACGAGGTGATCGCCGCGCCCGACGGCACGCAATCCTATCATCATGACGTGGTCGACTGGCTGGCGGGAACGGCCGGGGTGGGCGCGGTCCTGCGGCGCGAGGGGATGTGGCAGGAGATCGACCGACCTGCAGACATCGATCGCTGGACGCGCGGGCACCATCGCGCGTGACACGGCCGGTCGCGTTCCTGTTTCTCGGCGAAACGCTGCTCATCCCGCACCTCTATCCGATCGTGGAGGCACTGGCGGAGGCGGCGCCCGAGCTGCCGATCGACCTGTGGGTCTCGACCTCGGTGCATGAGGCACTGATCGGCGGCTGGCTGGCGGACGCGGGCATCGCGTCGGCGCGGATCCGGCGGGCGCCGGGATATCGGCGGCTGGCGGGGTATGAGAACGGCCGCAATCCGCCGTTGCCGGCCAAGCTGCCGATGCTGTTCCGGCTCGCGCCGCGGCTCAATCGGGCGGCGATGGTGGTGTCGGCCGAGCAGACCAGCCTGTGGCTGCCGCGAGTGCTGCCGATGCGGCCGCGCTTCATCAACGTCCTGCACGGTGCCGGATCGATGATGACGCGCGGTGACAAGCGCCGAAAAGCGGCGTGGAAGACGCTCGTTCCCGGCGAGGGAGAATGCGAGGCGCTCGCCGCGCATGGGGTAGACCCGGGCTCGGTGGTGGCGATCGGCTACGTCAAGGCCGCCTTCCGCCACCGCACCGCGACGCGGCCGCCCTTCGCCGAGGAACGGCCGATCGTGCTCTACGCGCCGCACTGGCAGCAGCACCGCTCGTCCTGGTGGGAATGGGGCGAGCGCGCGATCGAGACGGTGCTTGCGAGCGACCGCTACAATTTGATCTTCGCGCCGCATCAGCGGCTCGCCGAGAAGGCGCCCGAGGTGCGCGAAATGGCCGCCCGGATCGCGGATCGGGCGGACGTGCATTGCGATCTCGACAGCTTCGCGATGGTCGACGGCAGCTATACCGCAGCGGCGGACCTTTATCTGGGCGACACGTCGAGCCAGGTGGTCGAGTTCCTGATGCGCCCGCGGCCATGCGTTTTCCTCGACCCGTTGGCGGTAAAATGGGCGGGCGATCCCTCCTACGCGATGTGGGCGGCGGGCGAGGTCGTCACCGACGTGGATGCGCTCGACGCGGCGCTGGAGCGGGCGCCGGCGTGGCATTCCGGGTTCGTCGCGGCGCAGCGCGCCTTTGCCGAGGCACAACTCGGCGATATTAGCGGTGCGGCGGCAGCGCGGGCGGCCCGGCTGATCCTCGACGCGCTCGCCTAATCCGCTTATCGGGCCTCGCAATGACGACCGAAACCAAGCAGACCGCCGCGGCCATCCTGCCGATCGGCGACAACGACACGCCGATCTGGGGCATGAGCGCGCGCGAACGGCTGCGGCGGATCGCCGCGGCGCGCAAGCTCGCCTTCGATGTGCCCGCGCCGGGCAACGTGCTGCTCGCCAATCTCGATTATGCGTTCGATCCGGCCTGGGTGGCGCATCTTCTGGACAAGCCCGGCACGGTGGTGACGCGCGACGGCGTGCCCGTGCTGGCGCATGTCGCGACCGATGCGCAGGGCCGCGCGGTGATCGCGGCGATGCAGGCGCGCAAGAGAATCGCGCGGCCGGGCGCGCTGGTGTTGCTCCCCGCCGAGGCGGAGGAGGGCATCTTCAACGAAGCGCTCCGGAAGCGCGAACGGCCCTTCGCCGAGCGACTGGTGCCCGAGAACGTGCCCGCGATCGAGCGCGCGAGCTATGCCGGGGCGTATAAGGGCGTCACCGATCTGCTCACCAAATATCTGTGGCCGACCTGGGCGTTCCACCTGACGCGGCTGGCCGCGCGGATCGGTATGTCGCCCAATCAGGTGACGGCAATCGGCAGCTTGTTGTGCATCGCCGCGACGGTTGCGTTCTGGAACGGCTGGTTCTGGACCGGGCTGGCGACCGGGTTGATCTTCATGGTGCTCGATACCGTCGACGGGAAGCTGGCGCGCTGCACGATCACCTCGTCGGCGCTCGGCAATGCGTGGGATCATGGCGTCGACCTCGTTCACCCGCCGATCTGGTGGTGGGCCTGGGCGACCGGGTGCGCCGCCTATGGACGGCCGCTCACCGATACGATGTTCTGGGTGGTGATCGGCGCGATGCTGTTCGGCTATGTCGCGCAGCGGCTGATCGAGGGCGCGTTCATCGTGCGTTTCGGGATGCACATCCATGTATGGCGCCGATTCGACAGCTGGTTCCGGCTGATCACGGCGCGCCGCAATCCCAACATGGTGATTCTGTTCGCGCTGCTGCTGATCGGTCGGCCCGACTGGGGGATCATCGCGGTCGCGGGCTGGACCATGATCTCGCTCGTCGTCCATCTCGTGCGGCTCTTCCAGGCGATGGAGGAGAAAGCGAGCGGGCACGAGATCAGGAGCTGGCTCGCCTGAGGAGTGACGTGGACGTGGTTCGGACGATCCTGCTGGGCGGTCTTGCGGCGCTGGCGTTGACGGCGCATCCGGCGCGTGCGGCCGAGGCGTGCGAAGGCGCCGCGGGTGCGGGTAAGGTCAAGCTGACCGTGACCGCCGAGGGCGTGCGCAACGCGCAGGGCGAGGTCGCCTTCACCGTCTATGGCGACGACGAGCGGCGTTTTCTGGCGAAGGGCGGAAAGCTGGCGCGCGTGCGCACGCCGGCGGCCGCGCCGCGGACCTCGGCCTGTTTCTGGCTCAGCCCGGGCAATTATGCGGTCGCGATCTATCATGACGAGAATGGCGACCGCGATTTCAATCGCACGCTGTTCAAGGTGAAAGAGGGGTTCGGCTTTTCGAACGACGCCCCGGCGACGCTGGGATTGCCCGCATTTTCAAAGGCGCGCTTCGCCTTGCCGGCAGGCGGAACCACCATCCGGATCAGGATGCGCTACCCCAAGTGATCGGCGGGCCGATGCCGCCCGATCTTGTCAACGGCCGCAATCCCGCCCATTTCTTACGCCAAGGAACGAGCGATCCCACCGTAATGTATGTGGGATTGATGACAATCACGATACGGGCGACCGATAGTTGAGCAACGGACCTCATGCTTATGCGCGATTCGACGGCGGCGCCCTGATCGGGCCGCGCGCGCGCCATGACGACCGCGTGGTGCGTCCCATCGTGCGGGCGCAGCCGGCGCCGGTGATCTTTGCGCCCGGGCGGCATCCGCTGCCGCGCGTCGGCGTCGTCAGCAATCCCAAGAGCCACCGCAACCGCGCGCGCGCGCATCGCGTGCTCGAACTGCCCGACGACGTGCGCTTCGAAACGCCCGCGAGCTGGGCCGCGCTCAACGAGACGCTCGAGCGGTTCGCGGCCGAGGGCGTCGACCTGCTCGTCGTCGACGGCGGCGATGGCACGGTGCGCGACGTGATCAGTGCGGCGCCGGCGGCGTTCGGCGACCGGATGCCGCGGATGGCGATCCTGCCCTCGGGCAAGACCAACGCGCTCGCGCTCGATCTCGGCGTGCCGCTCGACTGGACCGTAGGCCACGTCGTCGAGGCGGCGGCGCAGGGGCAATTCGTGCGGCGCGCACCGATCGAAGTCTATCGCGATGGCGCGGGCCAGCCCGACGTGCGCGGGTTCCTGTTCGGCGCGGGCGCGTTCGTGCGCGCGACCAAGGTGGCGCAGCGCACGCATCGCTTCGGGGCGTTCAACGGGCTCGCGGTGGGCCTGTCTCTGACGCTCGGCATCGCCCAGACCTTCTTCGGGAAGGCGACCAATCCGTGGCGCGTGGGCGAGCGCATGCGGCTCGAGACCGATGCGGGGCATCGGGCGGATCGCAATTTCTACATCCTGTTCGCCTCGACGCTCGAGCGGCTGCCGCTGCATCTCAAGCCGTTCGGCCGGAAACGGGCGGGATTGAAGCTGCTCGCGGTCGATGCGCCGCCCAAGCGGATGGCGGTGACGGTGCCGGCGTTGCTCGCGGGGTCGGAAGGCGCGTGGCTCGATCGCGCCGGCTATCGCCGGACCGATCTGCGCGCATTCGATCTGTCGCTCGACGGCGGGTTCATCCTCGACGGCGAGCTTTATCGCGGCGGCGATCTGACCGTCCGTTCCGGCGCGCCGATCGACTTCGCGGTGCCGTGACCACGCTCGACGCCCTCGTCGCGCGCGAGCTCGACGTCGGCGCCCCGCCATCGGTGTCGGCAGCCGCGCGCGTGCTGGCCGAGGCGCTGGGCGGCGTCGCGGTGCTGTTCTACGGATCGGTGCTGAGGACCGGCGACCTTTCGGGCGTGGTCGATTTCTACGTGCTGACCGAACGGGCGGCGGGCGGCCGGGTGCGGCGGCTCGCCAACCGGTGGTTGTGGCCCGAGGTCAGCTATCACGAGATTCCCGTGGGCGGCGAGACGATCCGCGCCAAGGTAGCGACGATGCCGCTCGACACCTTCGCGCGCGCGGCCACCGGCGCAACGCTCGATACCACGATCTGGGCGCGCTTCGTCCAGCCCTCGGCGCTCGTCTGGGCGCGTGACGACGCGGTTGCGGCGCGGGTGCGGGGGGTGGTAGCTTCGGCGGCGGTGACGGCGGCGGGGTTCGCGGCGATGCTGGGGCCGAGCGAGGGAACGCCGCGCGATTTCTGGAAGGCGCTGTTCGCCGAAACCTATCGCACCGAGTTCCGCGTCGAGAAGAAGGGGCGCGAGAACCAGATCCTCGCCTTCGATCCCGCACGGTTCGATGCGCTGCTGCCCGCTGCGTGGGACGCGGGCGAGATCGCCTTTGAAACGCGCGATGGCGCGTTGACGCCGCAGCTTGCGCCCGAGCGGAGGCGCGCGCTCAAGCGGGCGTGGAAGGCACGGCGGCGGATGGGCAAGCCGCTCAACTTCGCGCGGCTGCTGAAGGCGGCGTTCACCTTCGACGGTGCGGCGCGCTACGCCTTGTGGAAGATCGAGCGGCATACCGGGCTCGCCATCGCGCTGACGCCGTGGCGCGAGCGCCACCCGATCCTCGCCGCGCCCGGTGTGCTGTGGCGAGTGTGGCGGACGGCCGGGACGCGATGAGCTTCAACGCGCTGGTGCTGGCGGGGTCGCGCGGCGGGCCCGATCCGCTCGCGGTCTATGCGGGCGTGGCCGACAAGGCGCTGATCGAGATTGCAGGCGAAACGATGCTCGCGCGCGTGATCGCGGCGCTGCGCGCGGCGGGTGCGGACCGGATCGGGGTTTCGGCCTCGTCGCCGGCGGTAATCGCGGCGGCGCGCGCGCTGGGCGTCGAGGTCGTTCCGGCCGCGCCGGGGCCGAGCCAGAGTGCGGCGGCGGGGTTGGCCGCGCTCGGCACGCCGCTGCTGCTCACCACCGCCGATCACGCGCTGCTGCGCCCCGAATGGGTGCGCGCTTTCCTGGAGGGCGTGCCCGAGGATGCCGATGTGGCGGTGCTGCTCGCGCGGCGCGAAGCGATCGAGGCGGCGGCGCCGGGCACGCGGCGGACCTATCTGCGCTTTGCGGACGGCGACTGGTCCGGCTGTAACCTGTTCCACTTCGCCAATCCGCGCGCGGCGGCGGCAATCGCGCTGTGGCAGCGCGTCGAAGCCGATCGCAAGCGGCCGTGGCGGATCGTCCGCCGGCTGGGGCCGGGCCTGCTGCTGCGCTATCTGACGGGCCGGCTGACGCTGGCGGATGCCATGGCGCATCTGGGCGCGCGCGCCGGTGTTACGGCGCGCGTCGTGTCGGCCAAAGATGGGCACGCGGCGATCGATGTGGACAAGCCCGCCGATCTCGATCTGGTACGTCAGCTTGTTCGGAATCGGATTCAGCTTCGCTGAATCCGGTCGCGGCACCGGCCCGCTCCCCCACCCCGCCTCCCAGTCAGCATAGTGTCTTGGGAGGCGGGTGGGGGAGCGGGCCGGTGCCGTCTCCGCGCAAGCGGATCAAACCTCGGCATCCTTGCGCGTGCTCGCCGCGTAGTGGATGATCGCGGCGCCGAGCAGCACCGCACCGGCAACCGAGCCCGCGAGAACGCCGATTCCGGCGCCGTTTTCCCCCATACGCGGCAGCAGCGTGACGGTCGTCGCCAGCAGCACCGCTACTGCAACCGTGCGCGCCACCATCGCGGTGGCGGCGCGGTGGACCGCCATCAGCACCGGCTCGAAGCTCACGGTTGCGAGATCGACGCAGCCCGCTGCCGCGAGCCAGAGCAATAGCGGCCCCGCATCGGAGAAGCCGCGGCCGCCGACGAGCACCAGGATCGGCTTGCCCGCGACCGCGACGATCCCGAGGATGACGATCGCCGCCGCCGACGACGCCCAGAACAGCCGCGCGAGCATCCGCGGCAGCCGCGAGGCCGCGGGCGAGCGCACCGCGCGCACGATCTCCGGGAAGGCGGCGCGCGCAAGCAATTGTGACAGCTTGGCGAGCGCCTGCGCGATCTGGAAGGCGAGCCGGAACGCCCCCGCCGCCGCCGGGCCCACATAGCCGCCGACGAGCAGCAGCGGCACATGCTTGGTCGAGAGGCTGAGCGTCGAGCTGGCGTTGGTGCTGAGCGTGAAGCGGACGAGCCCGGGATTGTCGGCGAGCAGCCGGCGATCGGTAGATGGACGCCGGGTGAGCAGCTTGAAATCCCCGGTGCGCGCCAGGATCAGCCAATAGGCGCCCGCGGTCACCAGCTCGGCGGCGGCCCAGGCGAGAAGGAACCCTTCCACCGTGGGCAGCAGCGCGAAGGCGAGGCCGGCGCCGACGAAGCGGGTGAGCGGCGTCATGCTGTCGGCAAGCGCGGACAGCGAGAAACGGTCGCGCAGCCGGAGCACGCCGAGCGGGGTCGAGCGGATGGTGACGAGCTGCACCACCGCGAAGATCAACGTCGCACGCATCAGATCGGGGGTGATGCCGAAATCGGAGCCCCAGACGGCGAGAATCAACACGGCCAGCGCGATCCCGACTGCGGCACTCAATGCATCGAGCCCCACGCACGCGCGCAGCAACGCCGCCAGCCCCGCCTCGTCGCCATTGTTGACGTGATCGACCCCGTAGCGGACGACGATCTGCCAGGTCTGGAATCCGACGAGCAATGCGATCGCCTGCGAGGCGCCGGTGATCAGCGCGAAGCGGCCGAAATCGGAGACGCCCAGCGTGCGCGTCGCGACGCCGAGATAGACGAGCGACAGTACCGCGAGCACGCCGCGGCTCGCCAGCAGCCAGCCCAGATTGCGCGCAGCCGCGCGCACTCCTTTGGGCAGTCGGGCGAATCCGCGAGGCGGGCGATCGTTCTCCATGCGCGAGCGCCGACTAGAGGCGTATCGCGCGTCGGGCAAGGGAGCGATCGCCGTCTACGCCCAACCGTGCGTCCCGGCTCAGGGCAGCAGCACCGTCGCGCCCTCGGTTTCGCCGGCCTCGAGCCGGCGGTGCGCCTCGGCGACATCCTCGAGCTTGAAGGTCTGGCCGATGCCCGGTGCGATCACGCCCTGGCCGAGCATCGCGAAGACGCGGTCGATCACCTGCTGGCGTTCCTCGCGCGTCACCACGTAATCGAACAGCGTGGGGCGGGTGACGAAGAGCGAGCCCTTGACCGCGAGCGTGGCGAGCGCGACGCCCTCGACCGGGCCGCTCGCGCTGCCGAAGCTGACGATCAGGCCGCGCTTGGCGGCGCAATCGAGCGATTGCGCCCAGGTCGCCTTGCCGACGCCGTCGAAGACCACCGCGCAGCCCTTGCCGCCGGTGATTTCCGCCACGCGGGCGACGACATCTTCGCTCTTGTGCCGAATGACGTGATCGGCGCCGGCTTTCGCGGCGCGCGCGGCCTTGTCGGCGCTGCCGACGGTGCCAATCACGGTCGCGCCCACCGCCTTGAGCCAGCCGACGAGGAGATGGCCGACCCCGCCCGCGGCTGCGTGGACGAGGACGGTCTGACCTGCCTCCACCCTGGCGCAGCGTTCGACGAGGAATTCGACGGTCGAGCCCTTGAGCATCAACGCCGCGGCGGTCGCGTCGTCCACCATGTCGGGCAGTTTGGAGAGATGGTCCGCGGGCAAGTTGCGATGCGTGGCATAGGCGCCGCGTTCGGGCCCGAAGGTGCCGACGCGATCGCCCTCCGCAAATCCGGTGACGCCGGGGCCGACGGCTTCCACCACGCCCACGCTCTCCGAGCCCAGCCCCGTGGGGAGGGGGAGCTTGTAGCTGCCGCGACGGTGGTAGACGTCGATGAAGTTGAGGCCGACCGCGGTGGTGCGGATGCGGACCTCGCCTTCCGATGGCGGCGGTAGATCCTTATCGACCCACTGGATTACCTCGGGGCCGCCGGTCTGGTCGATGCGGACGATGCGGGCCATGGAGTCTCCTTCGATTGCCGGCTTCGGAAACGTCCGCCATGCGTTGCGGGTTGCAACCAATCGGCATCCGCCGCACATACCCGATGTTCGAAGCATCGGAGGCGGGAATGAAGCGCTATTCCAAGCAGTATATCGACGGCGCCTGGGTGGAAAGCGAGGGCGGCACGCCCCACCGAGTGATCAATCCCGCGACCGAGCAGCCGTGCACCGAGATCACGTTGGGTAGCGCGGCGGATGTCGACAAGGCGGTCGCGGCGGCGCGGCGGGCGTTCGAAGCCTTCTCGCGGACGAGCGTCGCGGAGCGGGTGGCGTTGCTCGAGGCGATCATGGCGGAATACAAGAACCGCGCCGGCGACATCGCCGAGGCGATCGCGACCGAGATGGGCTGCCCGATCTCGATGGCGGCAACCGCTCAGGTCGGCTCGGGGATCGGCCATCTGGCGGCGGCGATCGGTGCATTGAAGGACTTCGCGTTCGAGGAGCAGGTCGGCGCCAACCGGGTGGTGCATGAACCCATCGGGGTGGTCGCGCTGATCACGCCGTGGAACTGGCCGATGAACCAAATTCTCGCCAAGGTCGCGCCCGCGCTGGCGGCGGGCAACACGATGGTGCTCAAACCGTCCGAGGAAGCACCGGGCTGTGCCGCGATCTTCGCCGAGGTGATGGACAAGGCCGGCGTGCCGGCGGGCGTGTTCAACCTGGTACAGGGCGACGGGCCGGGCGTGGGCACGGCGCTGAGCGCGCATCCGGGCGTCGACATGGTGAGCTTCACCGGATCGACGCGCGCGGGCATCCAGGTCGCGAAGAATGCCGCCGACACGGTCAAGCGCGTGCATCAGGAACTGGGCGGCAAATCGCCCAACATCGTGCTCGAAGGGGCGCCGCTGGAGAAGGCGGTGCCGGCGGGGCTGATGGGGGTGCTCGTCAATTCGGGGCAGAGTTGCATCGCGCCGACGCGAATGCTCGTCCACAAGAGCCAGCACGACGCGGCCGCCGCGATCGCGAAGACGGTGATGGAGGCGACCCAGACCGGCGACCCGATGACCGAAGGGCGGCATATCGGTCCGCTCGTCAACAAGGCGCAGTGGGAGAAGGTGCAGCGGCTGATCGCCGGGGCAGTGCAGGAAGGTGCGACGCTCGAAGCCGGCGGCGCCGGGCGACCCGACGGCGTCGAGGCGGGCTATTTCGTCAAGCCGACGTTGTTCTCCAACGTTCGCAACGACATGACGATCGCACGCGAGGAGATTTTCGGGCCGGTCGTGACGATCATCCCCTATGAGGATGACGAGGACGCGATCCGCATCGCCAACGATACCGACTACGGGCTTTCAGCGGTGGTCTCGGGCGATCCTGCCAAGGCGAAGGCGATCGTGCCGCGGCTGCGCGCGGGGATGGTCTATGTCAACGCGGGCAACCCCGATCCCAACCTGCCCTTCGGCGGCTACAAGCAATCGGGCAACGGCCGCGAGTACGGCAAATACGGGCTCGCCGAGTTCATGGAGGTGAAGTCGGTGATCGGCGATCTGGGATAGCGCGGGGTTGCGTTCGAACGTGCCGAGGCGATAGTCGGGCGCCCGCATGAAAAGCGGGAGGCCATCATCACCGATTACATTCCGACGACGTTCGACCTGGCGCCGATCCTCGACTCCGCGCTGTGGCTGTGCGGGCTGTTCGTGCTGGCGGCGCTCGGCAACTGGATCGCGCGGCGGATCGTGCTGCGGGCGATCGAGCGGCTGCTCGACCGGCTGACGATCGACGATGCGATGCCCTCGATCCCCAAAGTGGTCGGGCGGCTGGCGCGCGCGGTGCCCGCGCTGATCGTCGCGGGCGGCATCCATCTGGTGCCGCATCTGCCGGGGGAAGCGCGCGCAATCGTCTCGGCGCTGGCGGGGGCGTTCGTGGTGGTGGCGATCACGCGCGCGATCGGCGCGGCGCTCGATTGCGCCAACGAAGCCTATGTCCGCCGGCCGGATGCGGCGCAGCGGCCGATCAAGGGCTATCTCCAGGTCGTCAAGATCGCAATCTGGTGCGCGGCGGCGGTGCTGATCATCTCGATCCTGATCGGCCAGTCGGTGCTGCTGCTGCTGTCCGGCCTGGGCGCGATGGCGGCGGTGCTGATGCTGGTGTTCAAGGACACGATCCTGTCGCTCGTCGCTTCGGTGCAGCTCACCTCGAACGACATGGTGCGCGTGGGCGACTGGATCGAGATGCCGCAGCACAATGCCGACGGCGACGTGATCGACATCGCGCTGCACACGATCAAGGTGCAGAATTGGGACAAGACGATCACGACGGTGCCGACCTACAAGCTGATCGCCGATTCGTTCCGCAACTGGCGCGGCATGCAGGAATCGGGCGGCCGCCGGATCAAGCGGGCGCTGATGATCGACCAGAACAGCATCCGCTTCCTTTCGGAAGATGAGATCGCCGAGGCGCGGCGGTTCGCGCTGCTCGCCCCCTATCTGGACGAGCGCGGGCGCGAGATCGCCGAGTGGAACACTGGCCGCGGTGCCGCAGACCAGCGGCGGATGACCAATATCGGCGTGTTTCGCGCCTATGTTGCCGCCTATCTCGCGGCGCATCCGGGGATCACCAACGAGCTGACGCAGATGGTGCGCCAGCTCGCGCCGGGGCCGAGCGGGCTGCCGCTCGAGCTCTATTGCTTCACCGCCAGCGTCGCCTGGAGCGATTACGAAGCCGTCCAGGCGGACATTTTCGATCATCTGCTCGCGGTGCTCCACGACTTCGGTCTCCGGCTGTTCCAGCAGCCGAGCGGGCAGGATCTGGCGGCGGCGCTGCAGCGCGACGCGGCGTGATCACGTCACCGGCCAGAAGAACAGGATGAGCGGCGTGCCGAGCGTGATCACCAGCAGCGACAAGGGCGCGCCGAGCCGGGCATAATCCTGGAACTTGTAGCCGCCCGGGCCCCAGACGAGCGTGTTGCACTGGTGGCCGATCGGGGTGAGGAAATCGCAGCCCGCGCCGACCGCGGTCGCCATCAGGAAGGCGTCGGGGCGGTAGCCGAGCTCCTTGGCGAACACCGCGGCGATCGGCGCCATCACCAGCACGGTCGCGGCGTTGTTGAGAAAGGGCGTCACCGCCATCGCCGCCGTCAGGATCAGCGCGACCGCGGCCCAGGGCGGCAGGCCCTGCGCGGTGTGCGAGAGCCAGCCGGCGATCAGATCGGAGGCGCCGGTGGTGCGCAGGCTGTCGCTGACCGGGATCAGCGCGCCGAGCATGATCAGGATCGGCCATTCGATATGCTCGTACGCCTCGCGCACCGGCAGCGCGCCGGTGGCGATGACGAGCCCGGCCGCGGCGAAGAAGGCGACCGCCACCGGCACCAGCCCGCCCGCGGTCGCCGCCATCGCGACGGCGAGGATGACCACCGCGAGCAGCCCCTTGCGTGAGCTGCCGAGCTTGATCGCGCGCTCGGCGAGCGGCAGGGCGCCGAGATCGCGCAGCTTTTCGGGCAGCTCGTCGAGCACGCCCTGGAGGACGACGACGTCGCCCGCCTGGAGCACGATGTTGCCGAGGCTCCTGACCAGCCGCTCGCCGCGCCGCGAGACCGCGATCAGGTTGACGCCGTAGCGCTCCTGGAGGCGCAGGCGGCCGGCGGACTGGCCGATCAGCGGCGATTCGATGTTGATCACCGCCTCGATCACCCCGATGTCGCGGCGCTTCTTGTCGTCCTTGTCGCGATCCTGCCCGGCAAGCTCGAGCTTGTCGGTCGAGATGACGCGTTCGAGCATGTCGGGCTCGCCGCCCAGGATCAGCGTGTCGCGCTCGCGCAATGTCGTGTCGGCCAGCGGCATGCTGCGGATGCCGGCGCGCAGGATGCTGGTGACGGTGACGGCGTGATCGTGACGCTCGACGAACTCGGCGACCGTCTCGTCGATCGCGGGTGAGCCTTCGCCGAGTGTCGCCTCGGTGACATAGCCCTGCACGTCGAGCGCCTCGCCCATCGTCGGCGCGGCCCGACGGTCCTTGGGCAGCAGGCGATAGCCGAAGCGCAGGAAGACGAGGCCCATCAGCAGCAGCCCGAGCCCGACCGGCGTGTAATCGAACATGCGGAAGGGTTCGCCAATCATCTCCTCGCGCACGCGGCTGACGATGATGTTGGGCGAAGTGCCGACCAGCGTCATCAGCCCGCCGAGCAGCGCCGCGAAGGACATCGGCATCAGGAAGACCGATGGCGACGTCTGGTTCTTTTTCGCCATCTGGAACGCAGCGGGCATCAGCATCGCCAATGCGCCGACATTCTTGACCAGCGCCGAGGCGAAGCCGACCGAGGCGGTGAGCACCACGAGTTGCGAGCGGATGCTCTTCACGTAGCGCGAGACGAAGGCCAGCGCGGTCTCGATCACCCCCGAGCGCTGCACCGCGCCCGACAGCACCAGCGCCGAGCCGACGATGATGACGAGATCGTCGGAGAAGCCGGTGAAGGCTTTCTCGGGCGTCACGATCCCCAGCGCGAGCGCGGCGAGCAGCGCGAGGATCGCGACCACATCGTACCGAAACCTGCCCCAGACGAACATCGCCATCATCGCGGCCAGCGTGGCGACGGACAGGATCTGGGGCAGCGTCATTCGGCCTCGTTCAGCGAAGAAAGTGCGTCAGCGCGTAACCAACGAGACGGACAGTGTTTCCGTCAGTGTATGTAGAGTTCGTTTCGCGGCACCGGCCCACTCCCCCACCCGACCACCCAGCGGCAGTATCTTATGGGTGGTCGGGTTGGGGGAGTGGGCCGGTGCCGCCTAAAAAGTTCGCTTTTTCGCGAATTTTTTCAAACGGACCCTCAACGGCAGACGACCTGTTGTTGGTTCTGCTCGACCGCGCGGCCCGCGAGCGCCCCCGCGGCGCCGCCCAAAAGCGTGCCCAGGATGCGCGAATGGCCACCGTCGATGACGTTGCCCAGGATGCCGCCCGCCGCACCGCCGACGATCAGGCCGGTCGTGCCGTCGTTGCGCTTGCAATAATAGCGGCCGTCCTCGCCGGCATAGACGCGCTCGTCCGGGCGCATCACGCGCGACTGATATTGCGGGCCCGAACGATAGTCGCGCGCAGGATCGTAGCCGTTCTCGTCGCGATCATAGGCATCGGCGCCATAGCGATCGTCGTAGGAAGGATAGGGGACGCGCGCGGGGCCGCCGCGATCGTAATAGCCGTTGCGCCGATCGCGATCCTGCGCGGCGCGATAGCGATCGAATTCGTCCTGGAAACGCGCCAGCTCCGACTGGAACCGCGATTGCGCCTGGGCGAAGCGGGCTTGCTCCTCGACCGACTGCGCCGAGGCGGGGAACGCGGCGGCGACGGCGAGGCCCGCGGCGGCGAGGAGGATGGGCTTGAGCATGAACGACGTCCTTCTTGTTCGATGGCGGTGCGTGCGGGAGTCAACTTCGTCCGGGGCTAACGGAGGCTGAACGAGCGCGCATGCAACCGGCGGATTGCCGCGGGAATCGGGCGGGGCGTGTGGGATAGGCATCGGGCCAGAGTTAAAACATAAAACGGGGCTTGTAGAACAGTGGGGGTGCACCCGTCGGATGGAGGTGGTGAACGGAAGGAGTCGTGATGAGAGCGTAAGTGTCAAGTGACGCTTGACGTTCCATTCGTCTTCGACTATTGATCGGCCGTGGAGATCGGCAGCATCCGACACAAGGCTCTGCGGTCGTTCGCGCAGACGGGCAAGGCCAAGGGATTGCCGGGCAATCTGGTCGATCGGTTGCGGAACATGCTGGCCTATCTAAGCGCGGTCGAAACGATCGAGGAAGTGACAGTGCCGCCCAATTTCTGCGCGCACCTGCTGACCGGCGATCGGGCGGGTACCTGGTCGCTGACGGTGACCAAGAATTGGCGAATGACGTTTCGGGTCAGCGACGCTGGCGCGATCGAAGACCTCGATTTGGAGGATTATCACTGATGGCGATCAAGCTTCATTCGAGCTTCGCGGTGCATCCGGGGCCGTGGTTGCGGGCCGAGATGATCGAGCCGCACGGGCTCACCGTCACCGAGGCGGCGACGAGGCTCCACGTCACGCGGCAGGCTATGAGCAATCTGCTCGGCGGGCGGGCGGGGCTGTCGGCGGAAATGGCGATCCGCTTCGAGAAGGCGTTCGGGATAAAGGCCGACGCGCTGATGCGGATGCAGGCGGCGCACGATCTGGCGAAAGCGCGGGCGGGCGAGGGCAAGATCGAGGTGGAGCGGGTGGCGGCTTGATTGAGAGTTCCTAAATTGAACCTGCGCTACTTCGCTGAACTCCGTATTTGCCGGCCAGTCAGTTCAATCGGTATCAATCGGCAGAAGATCGCGCGCATTTAGCTGAGCCAGGAGATGGCGCACCGCCCGGCTAAATCGAGTTCCGCGCTCTGCGAGGAGCCTCATTTCATCTTCGGTAAAGCGTCGAGTTTTATACGTAATTTCTGTTCCACTCTTTGCTTGGTAAAAATGAAATGTAGCGCCCCAATTTGGAAGTACTGTCATCCAACCATGAGCCATCATATTTCTAAGCTCTTTTGTCGCCATGTACCGTTCGATCACGGATACCGCCAATTTTCGATGACAGAAGAGTGGGCCGGGAAGAGAAATTATCTCAAGAAGGTAGCTCACTCTATTCGAAAGCTTCGATGGAAACGTATCGCGATGACCAACGTACGCTTCATGCTTTGAGGAGCGGATCGCTACTTCGATCAAGCAGGTTTCCACACTGCCCAGGAAGCGACGATAGCTCCGCGATAAAGAAGGGCGCGATCAACAGAGGTTTTCGATTGCCAAGGATTAACTTCGAGAGCCAAGCCTTGTGGCCCATATCCTATCAATCGTTCTGCTCTCATTAGGGCAGCTTCGGTTTTCGGAATTTGACGAAAAGCGTCATAACCTCTCAAGCCGCCTTCAAATCGCGCAATGGCAGCGCCGTCGTCTCCAATGTCGCGAGATCGAGCTTGGTCGAGGCGTGATCGATGTCGATGCCGACGACATTGCCGTCCGCATCGAGGTCGAGATTGACGCCGTCGGCGGCTTCGCGCGTCTCGCTCCCGGGGGCGTCGCGCAGCTCGATATAGAGGCTGTCGGTCTCGGGGTAATAATGGAGCTTCATCACTCGGCCTCGCGATAATTGCGGTCGAAGAAAGCGTTGTGCACCGTTTCGCCGTCTTCGAGCGTCACCACGCGCAGGATATAGGATTTGACCGCGCCGTCCACATCCACGCGGCGCCAGAAGCGGATGCGACCGTCGGGTTGCACCATGCGTTCGATGGGATCGGCGAGCGTCGCCTCGATCCAGTCGAGGCGGAGATATGGGCGCTTGCGGCGCACCTGTTCGTCGAAATAGCGGGTCGTTTTCATCGCGCTAGCCCACGCTCACGAAACTATCCATCACCCGCTTCCTTCCCGCCTGTTCGAAGTCGATCTCGAGCTTGTTGCCTTCGATTTCGGCGATTTCGCCGTAGCCGAATTTCTGGTGGAAGACGCGCATACCCACCGACAGGTCGTCGCGGCCCTTGTTGCCCAGGCTGACGGCCGAGGCGCGGGATTCGACAATGCGGGTGGGCTCGCGGGTGAAGGTGCGAGGTTTGAAGCCGCCGCCGGGGTTCTTGAGGTCGACGCCCGCGGCGCGTTGCCAGCCGGGGCCGCGGCCGGTGCCTCGGGCGACGTCGGCGAAGGGGTCGGCGCGCTCGGACCAGTTGGCGCGCCACAGGCTCTCGCCGCCGGACATGGTGCTTTCGCTCTCGATGTGGTCGTCAGGGAGCTCGGCGACGAAGCGGCTGGGGATGCTGCTGGTCCACTGGCCGTAGATGCGGCGGTTGGCGGCGTGGAGGATGGTCGCGCGGCGGCGCGCGCGAGTGATCGCGACATAGGCCAAGCGGCGTTCCTCTTCGAGGGAGGCGAGGCCGCCTTCGTCGAGCGCGCGCTGCGAGGGGAACAGGCCTTCTTCCCAGCCGGCGAGGAAGACGGTGTCGAATTCCAGGCCCTTGGCGGCGTGGATCGTCATGATCGTGACCTTGGCGCCGTCGGCGGCGGCGTCGTTGTCCATCACCAGGCTGACGTGTTCGAGGAAGGCGCCGAGGGTTTCGTATTCCTCCATCGCGCGGACGAGCTCGGTCAGGTTTTCGAGGCGGCCGGCGGATTCGGCGCTTTTGTCCGCCTGGAGCATCGCGGTGTAGCCGGATTCGTCAAGAATGATCTGCGCGAGTTGAGCGTGAGGGGAGGCCCCTCCACCAGTCAGCTGCGCTACCTGGTCCCCCTCCTCGCTTCGTGGGGAGGAGCTGGCCATGTCGCGCCATCTGGCGAGGTCGCCGACGAAATTGCCGAGGCTGCGGCGGGCTTGCGGCGTGAGCTCGTCGGTGTCGAGGATGCGCGCGGCGGCGATCGAGAGGGGGACGCTCTCGGCGCGAGCGAGCTGGTGGATGCGGGCGAGGGCCTTGTCGCCGAGACCGCGTTTGGGGGTGTTGACGATGCGTTCGAAGGCGAGGTCGTCGGCACTCTGGTGGACGAGGCGGAGATAGGCGAGCGCGTCGCGGATCTCGGCGCGTTCGTAGAAGCGGAAACCGCCGACGATGCGATAGGGGAGGCCGATGGCGATGAAGCGATCCTCGAACTCGCGTGTCTGGTGCTGCGCGCGGACGAGGATCGCGGTGTCGTTCAGGCTGGTGCCCGGGCGTTCGGCGGCCTCGATCTCCTCGCCGACACGGCGGGCCTCCTCGGGGCCGTCCCATACGCCGAGGACGCGCACCTTGTCGCCGGCGTCGAGCTCGGTCCAGAGCGTCTTGCCGAGGCGGCCGCTGTTCTGCGCGATCACCCCCGATGCCGCGCCGAGGATGTGCGGGGTCGAACGGTAATTCTGTTCTAGCCGGATGACAGCAGCGCCGGGGAAGTCCTTCTCGAACTTGAGGATATTTTCCACCTGCGCGCCGCGCCAGCTGTAGATGCTCTGGTCGTCGTCGCCGACGCAGGCGATGTTCTTGCGGTCCTGCGCTAGCAGGCGGAGCCAGAGATATTGGACGGCGTTGGTGTCCTGATATTCGTCGACCATGATGTATTTGAAGCGGCGCTGATACTGCTCCAGCACGTCGCGGTGTGTCTTCAGGATGACGAGCATGTGGAGCAGCAGGTCGCCGAAATCGCAGGCGTTAAGGGTTTTGAGGCGCTCCTGGTACTGCGCGTAGAGTTCGCCGCCGCGGCCATTGGCGTAGCGTTCGGATTCGCCGGCGTCGATATCGGCGGGGGTGAGGCCCTTGTTCTTCCACTGATCGATCAGACCGGCGAACTGGCGCGCGGGGAAGCGCTTCTCGTCGAGATCGGCGGCGGTGATGAGCTGCTTCAAGAGGCGGAGTTGGTCGTCGGTGTCGAGGATGGTGAAGTTGCTGTGCAGCCCGACCAGCTCGGCATGGCGGCGCAGCATCTTGGCGCCGATCGCGTGGAAGGTGCCGAGCCAGGGCATCCCCTCCACCGCCTGACCGACGAGGCGGCCGACGCGTTCCTTCATCTCGCGCGCGGCCTTGTTGGTGAAGGTGACCGCGAGGATTTCGCTAGGCCAGGCCTTTCGGGTGTAGAGCAGGTGCGCGAGCCGCGCGGTGAGGCAGGCGGTCTTGCCGGTACCGGCGCCGGCGAGGACGAGGAGCGGGCCTTCGGTCGTCAGCACCGCCTCGCGCTGGGGGGCGTTGAGGCCGTTCAGGTACGGCGGATCGGCGGGGCTGGACGCTGGCAGACTCATGTGTGAACAGGTAGGGAACGGGGGCGAGAGGAGCAAGCATATGATCGAAGGCGGATGCCAGTGCGGCAAGGTTCGATATGCGATCGAGGGCGCGCCGGTGCGCCATGCGGTATGCACGTGCCGCGATTGCCAGCGCGCCGCGGGCGCGCCGCTGGTGGCGTGGGCGGTGGTCGATGGCGACAAATTGCGCGTGACGGGCGAGGTCGCGAGCCACAATTCGTCCGGCGACGTGCGGCGGCAATTCTGCCCGAATTGCGGGACGGGGCTGTTCTATCGCAGCGAGAGCATCTTTCCCGGACAGGTCGACGTGCAATCGGCGACGTTCGACGATCCCGATGCGGATGCGCCGACCATCCGGGTGCAGCTCGCCGAGGCGCCCGCGTGGCTGGCGGGGCTGAACGAGCTGCCGGGGCACGCGCGCTATCCGGGGTGAGGTTGCTTCTCAGGCGTGGCCGCCCTCACCCTTCCGCGCCCCCGCATTCACGGGGACGCTCCCTCCCTATCCCGCTGGGAGTGGGAAGGGTGAGGGTGGTTGCCGGTAGCCGGGGGGTTAACTCGCGTTCCACGCCTCGAAGGGCATGTCGAACGCTTGCGCCACGGCCTGATGGCGAATCTTGCCGTTGGAGACGTTGAGGCCGGCGGCGAGGTGGGGGTCGGCCTTCATCGCGGCCTCGGCGCCCTTGTTCGCGAGCTTGAGCACGAAGGGCAAGGTCGCATTGTTGAGCGCGAAGGCCGAGGTGCGCGCGACCGCGCCGGGCATGTTGGCGACGCAATAATGGATCACGCCGTCGATCTCGTAGACGGGGTCGTCATGCGTGGTGGCGTGGCTGGTCTCGAAGCAGCCGCCCTGGTCGATCGCGATGTCGACGAGGACCGACCCGCGTTTCATGGTCTTGAGCATGTCGCGGGTGACGAGCTTGGGCGCCGCGGCGCCGGGGACGAGCACCGCGCCGATCACCAGATGCGCTTTTTCGACCGCCGCGGCGATCGCGGCCTTGCTGGCATAGGCTGTCTTGATCTGGCTCGAGAAGAACATGTCGAGTTCGGCGAGGCGGTCGTTGTTGATGTCGTAGATGGTGACGTCGGCGCGCATGCCGACCGCCATCTGCGCGGCATTGATGCCCGCGATGCCGCCGCCGAGGATCGCGACGCGGGCCGGGGCCACGCCCGGTACGCCGCCGAGCAACACGCCGCGGCCGCCCTGCTCCTTCTCCAGATAGTGCGCGCCGACCTGCACCGACATGCGGCCGGCGACTTCGGACATTGGCTTGAGAAGGGGGAGGCCGCCCTTGGGCGAGGTGACGGTCTCGTAGGCGATGCAGGTGGCGCCGGATTTGAGGAGACCTTCGGTCTGCGGGCGGTCGGCGGCGAGGTGGAGATAGGTGAAGAGCAGGTGGCGGGGCTCGAGCAATGCGATCTCGCTCGCCTGCGGCTCCTTGACCTTCACGATCATGTCCGCGGCGGCGAAAACCGATTTGGCATCGGGCAGGATCTTGGCGCCCACGGCCACATAATCCTGATCGTCGAAATCGATGCCCGCGCCCGCCTGCGTCTCGACCACGACCTCGTGGCCCGCCGCGACCAGTTCCGCGACCGAGGGCGGGGTGAGCCCGACGCGATATTCGTGGTTCTTGATTTCCTTCGGCACGCCGATGCGCATGATGTCTTCCTCTCGCCTGTCCGGTCGAGGCCGGGGTCTCTCTCGCGCGACCTCCTCGGGTCGCATCCTGACGACATTTTCAGCGCGTATGAATATCGTATGGCGAGACAAGAATCTCTGCAAAGTTGATTACTTTGTAACAAGAATGCGCATGGAATTTCTGTCAATTCATGTTATCGCGCGGGAACGATGCAAATCGATCGAATCGACCGCCATATCCTCGCGCTGCTCGCCGCCGACGCGCGCATGGCGGTGAGCGCGGTGGCGGGCGCGGTGGGGCTGTCGCAATCGGCGTGCACGCGGCGCATCCAGGCGCTCGAGGCGGCGGGGATGATCGAGGGCTATGCGGCGCGGCTCGGCGCACGGCGGCTGGGCTTCGCGGTGACGGCGCTGGTCGACATCACGCTGGGGACGCAGGTCGAGGAGGACTTGGAGCGCTTCGAGGCGGCGGTGGGCGCGATCGACGGCGTGGTCGATTGCGCCCTGGTGTCGGGCGCGCAGGATTACCGGCTGCGGATCGTCTGCCGCGATCTCGACGATTACGAGCGGCTGCACCGCGAGCATCTGGGCCGGCTGCCGGGCGTCACCACCATCAGCTCGCGCTTCGTGCTGCGCACGGTGCCGACGCGCAGCGAGGCGGATGCGCTGTTGGGCGGAGCGGGGTGAAAATCCGCTACCGAACGGCGGGGTCGGCCGCCGCGCCGTCGAGAACGTAGAGCGGCCGGCCCGCACCCATTGCCATCCACAATGCGGCGACGCCGACGCTCCCCAGGAACAGGCCGGGGACGTGCCAGCCGTGAAACGCCTCGTGCAACAGGCCGACGAACAGCGGGCCGAGCGCGGCGATCGTGTAGCCCACTCCTTGCGCCATGCCGGAAAGCCGGCCGGCGGTCTCCGCGTCGCGCGCGCGCAGGGCCAGCAGCGTCAACGCCATGCTGAACGTGCCGCCCTGGCCGAGCCCGAGAACGACCACCCACAGCCAGACGCCGGCGATCGGCGCATACAGGCAGCCGGCAAGGCCGATCAGCGTCATCACCGTCACGATGACGAGCACCAGCCGTTGATCGCGCATGCGGCTGCCGAGCCAGGGCGCGCCGATGGCAGTACTGACCTGGATCATGATCGACGCCGACAGCGCCAATCCCGCCGTCACCGGATCGAGCCCGCGATCCTGCAGCATCGTCGGCAGCCAGCCGAAGACGGTATAGGCCAGCGCCGATTGCAGCCCCATGTACCCGGTGATCTGCCACGCCAGCCGATCGCGATGGAGCGGCGCCGCGCGCGCGGCGCGGTTCGGTGTCGGCGGTTCGCGATCCGTGCGCCACCACCAGATTGCGGCAGCGACCAGCGCCGGCACCGCCCAGATCGCGAGCGCCGAACGCCAGTGGCCACCGAAGGCAAGCCGCAGCGGCTCAGTCGCGCCGGCGGCGGCCGAGGCGCCGACGCACAGGGCGGCGGTGTAGAGCCCGGTCAGCAGGCTCTGGTGCCGGGGAAAATCACGCTTGACGATCGCCGGCAGCAACACGCCCGCGACGCCGATGCAGGCGCCCGCGACCAACGTGCCCGCGAACAGGCCCGCGATCCCGACATAGGGCCGAACCGCAAGCGCCGCGATCAGGATCGCCACGGCGGCAAGCGCGGCGCGTTCGACGCCGATCCGGCGCGCCGACCATGGCGCCAGCGGCGCCGCCAGCCCGAGGAACAGCACCGGCAGCGTCGTCAGGACGCTCTGCCCCACGACCGACAGCGAGAGGCTGTCGGCGAGCGAGGGCAGCACGGGCGAAACGCTCGTGAGCGCCGGCCGCAGGTTGAACGCGATCAGCATCACGCCGACGATCGTCAGTGCGGCTTGCCGTGAACGGGTCGAGGGAAAGATCGTCATGCTCCATCAGCGCGGCCCGACCAAAGGCCGCGTCGCGGCGACATAGGGTGATCGCGCGCCTCGGCCAACCGCCTGATCGGGTCGAGCCACGGCGCCGATCCTGAAACCGCGTCGAACATGGCGATGTTTTGATCCGAAACCGTAGTCGCTTCCGATCGACATGCGTGGTCTTTGCGACAGTGAGGTAGTAGACTGTCGCCGTAATTCCGGGACTCATCGCCGGTCACGTCCGATGACGACAAGATCGCCCGTGCGCGCGCCCTTCGTCGAATCCCTGTCCTACACGGTCGTTTTATGGTCTACCCTGCGGGATGGAACAGGACGGCTCCTCCGCACCCGCCGCGTTGCTCGATATCGGCAGCGTCGCCATCGGGGCGCGCTGCCGTCGCGCCGGCGGCGCGCGTCGGGCGCGCGGACGGCGCGTCCGTGTCGCCTCGCTGTCGCGTCCGGGCCGCTACGCTGTCGCGTCAGTGTCGCGTCCCGGTCGCGATCCCGGCGCGTTGCAGTCGCATTCCGGGCAAAACCCTGCGACGCGCTCCACTTTCTCCACTTCACACCGCAGGCAACAAGGGTATCCGTCAAAGCAAAGCGTCGATGAAACCCCAAATCCGGGGCGACGATTCGAACAGATCGACTACGAATCTAATTTCTCGGCTTCGCCCTTCTTTTTGCGGGGCCAACGTGTGCCCGGTGCGGGCTTCGAGATCGGCGATCGAGATGCGGTGGCGGTTTTGAGCTGGCCGGGAGCAAAGCGCGCGTGCTTTCGTTGCATTTGCGAAAGCGACCATGGTGATGTAGAGGCGCCGCCGATGAACAGGGGCAAGGCAGACGGTCCGCGATCGGGCCACTCCCTCGGCAATCAGGCGCGAAGCATCCTCCAGTGACCAGCAGCAACGACAGCGCGGGGGCGCCCGCGGCGCCGGCGAGCGAGCATGTGGTGCATGCCGGCCACGACCATCACCGCCAGCAGGGGCTGATCAAGCTCGCCGTCGGCGCGATCGGCGTCGTCTTCGGCGACATCGGCACCAGCCCGCTCTACGCCTTTCGCGAGACCTTCGCGGGGCATCACCCGCTGACCCTCGACGCGGCGCACATCATGGGTGTCGTCAGCCTGATGTTCTGGTCGATGATGATCGTGGTGACGATCAAATACGTCTCGATCATCATGCGCGCGGACAACAAGGGCGAGGGCGGCAGTCTGGCGCTGCTCGCGCTGGTGTCGGGGCGGACGAAGAACAAGCGCTGGACGAGCGGAATCATTCTGCTGGGCGTGTTCGCGACCGCGCTCTTCTACGGCGACAGCATGATCACGCCCGCCGTCACCGTGCTCGGCGCGGTCGAGGGGCTCGCGGTGGCGGCGCCGGGGCTGAGCGCGCTGGTGATGCCGATCGCGATCGTCATCCTGGTCGGGCTGTTCGCGATCCAGAGCGGCGGCACCGCGCGCGTCGGCGCGTTGTTCGGGCCGATCATGCTGTTCTATTTCGCGGTGATCGCGGTGCTGGGGATCGCCAGCATCGTCCACACGCCGGGCATCCTGTGGGCGCTGTCGCCCACCTATGCGATCCGCTTCTTCATGACGGACAGCCTCGCGGCGTTCCTGGCGCTGGGATCGGTGGTGCTTTCGGTGACGGGCGCCGAGGCGCTCTACGCTGACATGGGGCATTTCGGGCGCAACCCCATTCGCGTGTCGTGGCTCGTTTTCGTACTGCCGGCTTTGGTGTGCAATTACATGGGGCAGGGCGCGCTCCTGTTCCGCGAGGGGCCGGTGGCGCTCGAAAGCCCGTTCTACATGCTCGCGCCCGAAAGCCTGCAATTGCCGTTCGTCGTGCTCGCGACCTGCGCGGCGATCATCGCCAGTCAGGCGGTGATCTCGGGCGCGTTCTCGGTGACGCAGCAGGCGATCCAGCTCGGCTTCGTGCCCCGCCTGCGCATCGAGCATACCAGCGCCTCGACCGCGGGGCAGATCTACATCCCGCTAATCAACTGGCTGCTGATGACGATGGTCATCCTGCTGGTGCTGTTCTTCCAGACCTCGTCCAATCTCACCTCGGCCTATGGCATCGCGGTGACCGGCGCGATGCTGATCGACACCTGCCTGCTGGGGGTGGTGCTGTTCCGGCTGTGGCATTGGCCGGCTTATTATGCGGTGCCGCTGCTGGCGCTCTTCTTCCTGGTCGACGGCGCCTATTTCGCGGCGAATTTGACCAAGGTGCCGTCGGGCGGGTGGTTCCCGCTGCTCGTCGGCTTCGTGATCTTCGCCGTGCTCACCACCTGGGCGCGCGGACGACAGCTGATGATCGAGCGGCTGCGCGAAGCGGCGATGCCGATCAAGGTGTTCATCCAGTCCGCCGCCAACGCCGCGACGCGCGTGCCGGGCACCGCGGTGTTCATGACCTCGAGCGCCGACGGCGTGCCGCATGCGCTGCTCAACAACCTCAAGCACAACAAGGTGCTGCACGAGCGCGTCGTGCTGCTGACGGTGAAGATCGCCGACGAGCCCTTCGTCGCCGAGGCCGACCGGATCGTGCTCGAGAAGATGGGCGAGGGCTTCCACCGCATGATCATCCGTTACGGCTTCATGCAGGAAGCCGACGTGCCCGCGGCGCTGCAACGCGTCCACAATTGCGGCGGCGAGTTCAAGATGATGGATACGAGCTTCTTCCTCGCGCGCCAGACGCTGCTGCCCGCCGAGCGGCCGGGAATGATGCTGTGGCGCGAGAAGCTGTTCGCGTGGATGCTGCGCAACGCCGAAAGCGCGATGGAATTCTTCCGCTTGCCCACCAATCGCGTGGTGGAACTGGGGAGCCAGGTCGAGATTTGAAAATGGGGGGCGGGGGCTGCTTGACCGGCCCCGAAGGCCTATTTATAGGCCGCGCCTCACGGACAGCGTGGCGGAGTAGCTCAGCTGGTTAGAGCAGCGGAATCATAATCCGCGTGTCGGGGGTTCAAGTCCCTCCTCCGCTACCAACCGTGAATTTCCATCGGCGGCCCACTCCGGCCACCGATGGGTATTTTCTCCAGTATAATCAAATATTTTTCGCGTCTCGTTGAGCGCGCAAGCGTCCCGTTGCGGCCCGTTCGGACCACCAACGTCGATTTGAATTTGGGGGTGGATTTGGGGGTATTTTTCGGATCGCGAGCATCTGGTTCCGCTGTCACGCCAAGCGGTCGAATTGCTCCGTCGTCGGCGCCGCGCAACTAATGGCGACTACGTGTTTCCGGGCGCCAAGCACGGGAAACCCATTTCCGAGAACACGATGATCTATGCCTGTTACCGGATGGGCTATCTCGGTCGGCAAACCGTCCACGGCTTTCGCGATCTTGCTTCAACGTGGGCGAATGAGGCTGAGTTTTACAAACCGGACTGGATCGAGATGGCGTTGGCTCACGATGACGAGAACGAGGTTCGCGGCGCCTATAATAGCGCGCTGTATCTCACGCCCCGACGACGCATGCTGGAAAACTGGGCGGACATGACAGAACAGTCCGCCGGAATATCGCAAGATGCGGAACAAGGGGATGAGCGCTCTGCTGTCCCGGGTGCGACGCCGCGAGCTGGGTTGTACGAAAGCCGGCATCTGCCGCCGCTCCGCTCACACATCAGGGCGCGGTAGCCGATAATCCAGCGCATCAAGCGCGATGACTTCCAAGCGGCGAGCCGAACGCAGGCCGGTCGCCACCAGCACGCATTCGCGTCAACCGGGGTGCGGTGATGCTGCGGGGGCCGATGCCGGCGCGGCTGCCGTCGGCCTCGTTGTCGAGGGCGTGCCGGCGGCCGTAGCGGCCCGAGCACCGGTTCCGACTACCGGCGACGGTGCCTCTGCCGCCGACGCCGTCCCCCCCAGAGCCGGGTGCTCAGGTATCGCGGGAACTCCGACAGCCGTTCCCCCCGCCGGCGCCGCTCCACCCGAGGCCGGCCGCGCCGGCGTGGTTGCAGCCGCAGGCGAAGGCGTCGGCGCCGGAGGTGTCGGCGAGCGCAGGCCGGCATCCAGCCGCGCGGCGCGTGCGGCCTCGTCGGCCGATTCCGCCGTCTGCCGCGCGGTGCGGTTGCTGGCGATCCGCGCCGCCTCGGCATCGGGGTTGATCGTGTTGGTGCGGATTCGCTCGACATCCTGGACACCCGCCAGGCGGGTGAGCGGAACATAATCGGTGCGAAACACCAGTTCGACCCCGCTGCTCAGATTGACATCCGTATGCATGTTCTCGGTGGTCTGGCTGCGATCCGTCGTGACGTAGCCGATCGTGTTCTGGACCCTCGCTTCCGCGCCCCATGGGCCGAACTTGGCATTGACGCTCGCATCGGTCGTATTGTGCAAGTCGAATTGCGAGCCACGATCGTTGGTCGCCGCGCTGGTTGCATCGATATGGAAGTTCATAGCGGCGTTGAGCCGCCCGCTTTCGATGACGATGCGCTGGAGGCCCATCTGGATCATCGTCGCAAGCAATTGCTGGCGGCTGCGTGCCAGCGTCTGCCGCACAAACGGCACGAGCGTTTCGGGGTTCGATCCGGGCGGCACCGGATCGCCCGGCGCGATGCCCAGCGTGCTGCGCAGGATCGCCTCGGATGGCGGCTGCGCTCCCGATTTGAGCGCAAGCCGGGTGGAGGCGGCGCGCTCGGCCTCGATCTCGGCCTGGCGTTCGCGGCGTTCGTCCGGGCTGAGCCCGCTCAGGTCCTCGGGTAGGCCGTCGCTGTCGTCGTCCCCCTGCACTTCGTACGAGGCGGGGAAATGCTCGACCAGCCATTGCCGTGCACCGCCCACCCCGACATTGCTGTCGGCGAATCCCTCGGTGGTCTGTGCGACATTGCGGATTAGGTCGACGAATGCGGTGAGCTGCTGCTGGTTCGAATCGTTCATCGCCTTGAACACGCCGGTGATCAGTTCGGTCACGAAGCGCGGGAACGACACCGCGTTGAGCACCGCCTGCGTCGTGGCGGCGGCGCGATCGGCTGCGATGCCCGAAAATTCGGAGCCCGCATTCTGCGCCAGCGCGAGCACGGGCGGCCGGCGCGGGACGCTTTGCAGTTCGTCATGGTCGAGGGCCGCCGATCCGATCTTGACCAGCCCGCGCGCCAGATCGCGCCGCGTCGTCTGGTCGAGCGCGTTGAACCCTTGCTGGGTCGACAGCAAGGCGCGGACATTGTGGCGGACATCGTCGCGCGCGCCAAGTCGACCCGGCCGAAGCCCCGGCACCAGGGAGTCGGCCGACGCCATGTCAGCCGCCCAGCGCGGCCCAGGGCGAGCTCGCAGGCGGTGGTGGCGGCGCGATCGTCGCGGCCGTGGGTGCAGCGTCCGAGGCGACACTTTCGCCGATGCTCAGCGTCGCCTCGATCCAGTCGGCGGCCGCACCCACTACCGAATCGCCGACAGACACCAACGGCCCGGCCCCCGAAGCCTGATCGGCAATGTCGGCGAGCCAGGCGATCACACTCATTCCGGCCTTGCCGCGACGGATATAGGGGCCTGGCTGAACTGGCTGCTGATGCGCGAGGCGGGCAATGCCCATCACCACATCCCACACGTCGCGCGCGCCGAAGGCGTGGCGCAGGTCCGGGTGGCCGACGATCGCGAAGGCATCCTTGAGCATCTGGACGATCTCGCCCGCCATGAACGCGGTGATCCCGCCGCTCGCTTGGGCGAGATTCTGGACCAGCGCCCACACCGCGGCGCGCACCCGCGCCTGTTGCGCACTGCCGCCATAGGGATCGCCCGCCGACAATTCGTCGAGCTTGTAAAGCGACTCGCACAATTCGAGCATGCGGTCTTCGAACTGGAAATTGCGGTCGGCGTCGGCCGCGACAGGGCCCGTCGAGGTGCCGAACAGGCGCGAGAAGAAGGCGCCGCGTTCGGCCGCGCTGACGCGTTCGTTGCGGTGGCGCCACCACGTCACGACCAATTTCTCCGCGCCGCCAAGGTCCAGGGTCGCTGCGCCGGTCGCCGACAGGCCCGCGAGCGTTTCGACCGCCGGGATGATACCGGCGGGCTCGAGATCGGCGGCAAGATAGAGCGAGGCCAATGCGCGCAATTGCGCCTTGTCGACGCGATCGGTCGCGGCATCGGGAATGTCGATATCGCCAAGCTGATCGAGCGCGAAGGTGAGGCCCGGCGCGCTCGCGCGCGCCACCAGCCGCTCGCCGGTCGACAACGCCGCGCAAAGCTGCGCGTCAACGACTGGAGCGATGGCGGACATGCCCATGGCTCAGGACGTTCCCCCCGCGGATGTGGTGGCAGCTTTCGCGTTGGGATTATAAGGCGTCGAATTGCCTTGGATCACCGACATCATCTCGGGCGTCGCCATTTTGTCGAGCGGCAGATAGTCGCTCTTGAAATTGACCCGCACGTCGCCCGACAGCTTGGCCTTGACCTCGGCCTTGGACTCGCTGGTCTCGTCGACCGCGGAGCCGACCGTGGCGACATGTTCCTGCGTCGCCTCGAACGCCGCGCTGGCGCTGAAGGGCGTGTACCAGCTGCCGTACTCGGCCTTCATGCTTTCCTTGTATTTCTGCGCCGAACGATCGTTCATCGACGCCGTGTAATGGCGGTTGGCGGTGTCGCTGGCGCGCATGTCGAAGATGACCTTGGCGTTGATCGAGCCGTCGGTGACGACGATGCGGTTGATCCCCAGCATGACCATCGACGACAGCAATTGCTGACGCTGCTTGGCCATCTGCAGCCGCGCGGCGGTTACCAGCCGCAATTCGGCATCGGCGTCGCTCAGATCGGTCACGGGCGGATTGACATTCATGTCGCGGCTGATCTCGGCGAGGCGCACCTCGGGATCCTCGCCGGTCGCCTCGAGCCGCGGCGGCGGCTGCGCGTGTGTGTCGCCATCCGCGAAGCTGTCGGCATTGCTGCCGATGGCGACCGACAGCGTGTCGGGATAGGCGTCGGCGAGATAGTCGCGCCCCGACGCCTCGCCGATATTGTCGCGCATGAACTGGTCGGTGGTCTTGGCGACATTGGCGATCAGCTCGCCATAAGCGCGCATCTGCTCGATCGAGCTTTCTACGATCGCCTGAAAGACGTTCTTGATCAGCCCGCCCACGAACTTGGGGAAATCGACCTTCTGGACCATCTGGCCGAATTGCTCGACGCCCTGCTGCGTCGCGCCTGCGACGAAATCCTTGCCGGCAAAACCCGGGCTTTGTGACAGCGCCTTCTTGGTGTCCTCGACCGGATCGGCCAGCGCGCCGGCGATCGGCGTGGCGGATGCCGCCGCGACTGGTGCTATCTCGCCGCGCGCCTCGCGGCCGGCGATTTCCGCGCGAACCCCGTTTGGATCGGCAATGTACGACAGCACGCGGACAGTGTCGGCGGCGATCTTTTTGCGTTCATCGTCGGGCAGATCGAGGAAGGAGGGGATTGCGGTCAGCAGCCGCCGCACCTCCGGGCGCGTGGCGTCGAACGCCTCCGCACTGGTCGGCGGGAGACCTCCAGGAGAAGGCAACGAACGCGGTGGCGGGGCGACGAGCATCGCGCTCCCCTCAAGCCGCCGGTGCCGGCGCCGGCGCCGCCGCGGCGGCGGGGGCTGCCCTGGGGCTCGGCACGACATTGGGATCGGCCGGGGTGGCGTTGCCCTGGATCGCGGCGATCATCTGCGGCGTCGCCATTTTGTCGAGCGGCAGGTAGTCGCTCTTGAAATTGACGTCGACCGCGCCCGACAGCTGGATCTTGGTCTGGAGGGCGGCGGTCGAAGATTCCGACGCCGCGGTCTGCGCGGTGATGATCGGCTTGTTCTCGTACTGATATTCGCCCTTGGCGTAGTAATCGGCGCTGTAATCGGTATCGCCGTCGCTGCGGCTGTAGTCGCGCTTCCCGCCGCTGTCATATTTGCCGGTCCCCGACGACGTCTGCTGGACGTTGCCATATTGGTTGCGCGCCATGTCGACCGCACTCGCGGTGCGCCGTTTCGACATCGTGTCGTTGGCACGCACGTCATAGATGATCTTGGCCGAGATCTTGCCGTCGGTCACGACGATGCGGTTGATCCCCATCAGCACGATGCTGGCCATCAATTGTTGTCGCTGGCGCGCGAGCTGCATCCGGCTGTTCTCGATCAGCGCCTTTTCGACATTGGCGTCGGACAGGTCGAGGCTCTTCAGCGCGCCATTCTCGAACTGGAGCTTGTTGTTGACCTGCTTGAGCGCGTCGTCTTCGTCGACACCCTCGCGCAACTCGAGCTTCGGACCTGCGGGCTCGTCGCCCCAGTCGTCGTCGCTCTGGCCGATCTGGAACAGATCGGGGAACTGGTCGACCATATTGTCGCGTCCCTGATTATCCGAGACGTTGTCGTCCATGAACTGGTGGAGCGACTTGGCAACCGAGGCGATCATCTCCTGATATGCCTGCATCTGCTGGATCGAACTGTTAGTGACCGATTGGAAAACGCCGCTGATCAGCGCCGAGACGAACGACGGAAACTGGACCTGGTTGAGCAGCAATCCGGCGGTGTTCGCGGCGGCGGTCGCCGCGTCCGCCTTGAACTCGTCCTTGCCGATCGCATCGACCGCGGCGTTGCGCTCCTGCCAGCTCGCTTCCGCCGCCGACTTGTCGTCGCCCCCGGCCAGCGCCTGCGCCGCCGGCTGGCCGAGCCCGCCGGGGATGCGGTTGCCTTGGATGCCTTCGGGTCGCGCCAGATAATCGGCGATGAGCGCGGTGTTGCGCGCGATATCCTGCTGGTCGCCGGGGGACATCCGGCGAAACGCGTCCGACTGGGTGAGCAGTTGCGCAACGCTTTGCCGCACGTGCGGGTCGGGCGTCGGCCCGGCGAGCCGGCTGGGCGGCGGCGGAACGGTCGATTGGGCGGCGGCGTACATGGCGAACCTCGCGAGGAATGCGTCTTTTGGTCAGGCGGCGGCTTGCAGCGCCTCGGGCGGCAGCTCGAACTCGACCGGGCGCAGGTAAAGACTGACGCGCGGCGGCGCGGTCGCATCGGTGCGCAGGCTGACAATCGAGAAGCGGCCCGGCCAATGCTCGTCCTCGGGCGTGAAGGCGCCCATCCAGCGTTCGAGCGCGGCAAGTCCGCGCGGGCGCTCGGCCAGCCCCATGGTGAGCAGGCTGAGGAAGCTGGGCGGCACGTCGGGAATCGCCGAGAGCAGGACGTAGATCTCGAAATCGGGGCCGTTGGACCCTTCGCCGAACGCCAACAGCGCGCCGTGCGCAGGCAGCTCGAAACGCCCACCCAGCACCAGCCCGAGCATCTGCATGATGCCCGGCAGGCGATGCCCGATGCCGAGCACGTCCATCACCGGCTGGAGGTCGGCGAGGCGCAACGGTTCGGTGCACGCGAAGGTCAGCCGCTGTCCGCCCATGTCGCGCTGCGCCGCCATCGTCGTGAACAGCGGTTTCAGCCCCGGCACCAATTGCAACGCGGCCCGAACGATGCGGCCGAGCTTGATCGGCATGTCGTCGATCATCCCGCGCCCGTCGGGCAGTTCGTAATAAATTTTCGACGCATAGAGGCCGTCGCGGTCGAAGCTCGAACCGAAGAACGCGCCGTAATCCATGTTGCCGCCGGGCCGCGCGAAACCGCGATACGGCTCGCTTGCCTGGTCGAACCAGCGCAATGCGTCGCGCCCCATGAAGCTGCCGACTAGCCGGCGCATCTCGCGGGTCGACTCATCGCGCCGGTCGATCGACGATGCCTGGGGGGGCAACGGCTCGATCGTGAAACGCAGCTTGCCGGGCTGGGTTTCCGAAAAGCTTGGTTCGAACGGCGCCGCCATCGGCATCAGCGCATTGTCGCGATAACGCGGATCCTCGGCGGGATAGGCAAAGGTCCGCATGAACAGGTCGCGCGACGGCGCGAACGGATCGGCGGTGCCGAGCGCGCGCGCCGCGCTCTTGAGCCGGTGTTCGACCCGCTGCACCAGCGGCGCGTCTCGTGAAGGAAATGGCATTGTCTGCTCCTCAGATGTTCGAGGGTGGACGACCGCCCGAGATCAGTTCGGGCGGTAGCCATGGCCGTTGGCGTAAGCTGGATGCGCGGGCGTTCCCCGCCCCAACTCGACCCCCAGGTCGCCGATCCCGTCGAGCATCTCGCGGGCCATGGCCGGGATCTGGATCGGCTTGGAGGTCATCTGCGGCGCTTCGCGCGGCTGCGACAATTGCTCGATCTGACTATCGCTCGTCGCGGTGTCGGCAAGCCACAGCTCGCAGGCGTTGACGAGATCGTAGTCGGTCGGATCGATCGTCGAGCGATGCGTCGCAGCAACGTCCGGGTTGCGCACCTGGTCGATGTCGATGATAGGCCCGGTCGCCGCATTGACCCGCACCACATTGTTGGCGAGCCAGGCCGTGATGATCGTCCCGCACGTCGCCAGCGTCCGATAGCGCGAGCTGGTCTTCGCCCCGCCCAGTTCGTAGGTCGCGACCTGGTCGACCACTTGCCACATGTCCTTGGCCCCGTACGAGCCCAGGATCTCGGGGTCCTGCAGCAAGCCGATCATGAACTTGACCTGCGATTGGATTTCGCGCGCGGCATAATGCGCCATGCCGTAACCGTGGAGCGAGAGGTTGCCGGCGAGATCGCGGGCCGCCTTGCGCACTTGCTGGTGGCTGATCGGACTCGGCGTGGCCGAACGCAGCAGTTGGTCGACTTCGCTCTGACGGATGAACGACGATACCGACGAGACGAAGCGGATCCACAGATCGTTGAATTCGCGATTGACCATCCCGCCGGGATCGCCGCCCGGAACGCCGAGCGTGATTGCGGCGAAGTTCTTGCGCTCCTGTTCAGACATCCGGTTGGGCGCCTCTCGCCAGTAACGATAGAGCATCTTGCCGGCATTGCCCGGGCCGATCGGCAGCATACCGTGCTGAAATTGCTCGACGATGCGATCGACGACCTGGAACACCTTCAATTCCTCGAACATCGCCGAGACGATCATCGGCCCCATCACGCGCACGTTCTCCGCGACGATGGTCTGATCGGTGAGATCCTCGAGATCGGGCAAGTCGATGCCGAGATCGGCGATGCTGTCCTCGCCGCCGATATTCTGGACCTGATCGAGCACCTCGTTGACGCGACGGCGCAATTGCGGCTCGTCGACGGTCACCTTGCGCTGGGCGAGCCCGCGCAGCACCGATGCATATTCCGCAGTGCTGATCTCCGGCGCATCCCCGCCGCGTCCGTCCGGGTCGCCTTCGCGGGCCAGCAGCACAAGCACGCGGTCGGCGAGCTCGCCATAACTGCGCGCCTCCCCCACGGCAGCGAAGAACTGGCGCGTGAAACTGTCCATCAGCGGATGGCTGACATTGGGGTAGATCGTCACGCCATTGCCCTTGCCGCCGGCAACGATGGTCATTCCCGTCTTATTGGTGTGTTGCGGCACCAATGTGACCGGCGGCGGGGTCGCCCCGTCGAGCGCGAGGATGCCCATCGTCAACGCGACGATCGAGAATGGCTGATTCTCCTCCACGTCGAACAGCAATTTGCCGCCATCGACTTCGGTGCGCAGCTCGGGGCTGATCAGCGACTGGGTGTTGAGCAGCGTGCGTGCGCCGACGAACAGTGGGTCGCAAACCTCATCCATCTTGCTGTTGTTGCGCTGACTCTTGGCGATCTCGTCGAGAATCTTTTCGGACAGTTCCTTTTCGGCCTGTTCGGCAGTGCTGAGCGCGCGACCCTTCTTCTCGATCGCAACGAGGCGCGCGACGGTGTTGACATGGCGATCATGCGCGATCTTCTCGCGGTCGGCGAGGTCGCGGAACCGGGTTTCGGGATTGATCGTGTTCATCTTGGTGTCTCCTTGAATTCGTTCGGGATTGGCTGGTCAGCGGTGCGATGTCAGGTCAGCCGTCATCGGCGCCTCCATCGTCATCCCCGTCGCCCGGCTGGCCGAGTGCGCGGTCGAGGTCCTGGTCGAGTGCGGCAAGCGCCGCGGCGGCGTCGAGAATGCCGGCGCCGCAGCCGCCGACGCCGCTCGCGGCAAAGGGCTGCGCGGTGCGCATCAGGATGTCGCGCACCGTCTCGGCATCGATCGGCCGCGCGCGGCGATGGCTGCGCGCGACCAGCAGCGCCGCGGCGCCGGCCGCGAACGGCGCGGCAAAGCTGGTGCCGGTGGCATATTGATAGCCATCAATCGCGGTAGTCAGCACACGCTCCCCCGGCGCGCACAAGGCGACATGGCCGCCACGCGTCGAAAAGGCGGTCGGACGGCGGTCCGCGCCGACCGCACCGACGGCGATCACGTCGGGGTAAGCGGCGGGCCAATAGATCGTCTCGCGCCCGTTATTGCCGCTCGCCGCGATCAGGATGCAGCCGCGCGCGATGGCATAGGCCACAGTGTCGGCGTGCGGCTTGGGGCTGTGCGGCGCGAGCGCCGAATCGTCGGTCCCGAAACTCATGTTGATGATCTTCGCGCCGAGATCGACCGCGAGCTTCATCGCCATGTCGAGATCGCTGATCGCGCCCAGCCCGACCGCGTTGTTCTTGCCCGGCAACCGCGCCGCGGCCAGCGCGCGCATCGGGATGATCCGGCATGCCCCGCCCAGTCCACGGGGCATGCGCAGGCCTTCGCCCGCGATGATCCCGGCACAGCCCATGCCGTGGCCGACAAAGCGATCCTCGGGATTGCCGTCGCTGCGGCGGTGATCGCCGAGCAATTGCACGCCCGGCGCGACATCGGCGCTTTCGAGCCGCACCGTATCGAACCCGGCACGAAAAGTGTGCGGAAATTCGGGGTGCTTCTCGACCCCGCTGTCGACCAGTCCGACGACGACACCGTCGTCGCCCGGCTCGATCGCATGCGCTTCGGCCAGGCGGATCATCTCGCGCGGCGCCCAGCCATCGTCATTATCGGGCGCGGCGAGCGCGTGGGCAGCGTCGAACGGGGTCACCGCAACGTAATTGGGCGTGGCGCTATCGACCGTCGGGAGTTGCGCGAGTGTCTGGCAGAGCTGGCCGATCGGCGTGCCGGCGGGAACGCGCAGCAATAGCGTCCGCGCCATACCGGTCTGCTGCTCGATCGCATCATAGCCGAGATGACCATGGCCGGCGCCGTGCGCACCCACCGCCGAGAACAGGCGCGCGGCGCGGAATCCGCCCGTCTGCTCGCCGATAATGCGGTCGATCGGGCCGCCGTCGATCGAGGTCGCTGCGGCGAGCGTACCGCGCGCGATGTCGCGCACGGTCGGAACATCTGCCGGGGCTTCGCCCAGCGCGAGCTTGAGCATCAGGCTGGTCGGCAGGCTGAACTGCCGTTCGCCGGGCGAGGCCCAGGGCGTGCCGAGCGCGCGGATCGTCATTGCCGCGTCTCCGTCGGTTCGGGGATGGCGGCGATACCGATCGCCGCCGACACGGGCCCGGGCGCGGCATCGACCGGCCGGCGGATCGGCGCGAACGCGCTCAGGTCGAAGCTCATCGCGGTCGACAGCGTCGGCTCGGGCGCGACCGCAAGTTCCCCGGCCCATTGGTCATGGCCCGGCGCGAGCAACAGTTCGTTCGACGCGGATTTCAGGATCGAGACCGGCTTGTCGCCGATCCGAACTTGCGGGAACAGATTGCCGCGGACGAGGTTGCGCCCGGTCACGCGGATCATCGGCGGCGCTTCGGGGTCGGCACCGGGCGCCGGACGCACTGGCTCGACATGCTGAACCAACGGTTCGGACGAGCGGTCGAGCGCCTTGCGCAACCGATCGATCGACAGGTTGGTGACGCGGCCGATGGTGCGGACCGCCCCCTTTTCCTCGGCGCGCTGGAGCTGCTTGACCGTCCGCACGCCTGCCCATTCGAGCCGCTTGCGCTCGTCGCTGGTCAGTTCGTCGCCGAGTGTGTCGAGCGGCTGATCGTCGGGATCGTCCGACATCGCGACCGCATTCTCCTCGATCGCGGGCCGTGTGATCGCGGTGAAGACGAGGTGGAACATGCTGGTGTCGGTTTCGCCCGGCCCGGCAGGGCGAATGCGGATCTCGCTGTCGGTGAACTCGACATGCGCGCGCAGATCGAGATTGATGTCCTTGATCGCGAAAGTCAGCGGCAGGTTAAGGTTGCGCGCCTTGATCGCCATCGCCGACTGGGCGTTGTCGAGCTGACTCTGCACCGCCTGGATGAAGTCTTCGAGCCGGAGCGTCGCGGTGCCGTTCATGCCGCGCCTCCGTCGGCCGCTACCACGTGCCACATCACCGCGAGCCGGGCGGGCTCAGGATCGAAGGCGGTGCGCGTGACGAACAGGGGCACGTCGCCGATCACTTCGGTACCCTCGGCCGATGTCACCAGCCGCACGTCGATCGGCAGCGTCATTTCGAGTGATCGCGCACGGACACCGCCGCCGCCCATCAGATGGGCAGCATCGGCGAGATCGCCAAGCAACGCACCGAGGGGGCGACGGCCGTTCATGCTTGCGCTCCGGCGGGAGCGGGCGCCGCGGCGGGCGAGGGCGCACCGGCGGGTGCCGGCGCTGCCGGGGCGGGCAACACGGCCACCGCCGGTGCTGGGGCGACCGGTGCGGCGCCGGGTTTCAGCGCCGCCTGGCGACTATGGCGCTCGAGCAGTGTCCGTCGCGCATCATCGACGAAACGGTCGAGCGGCAGCGTTTCCGACGCGAAGTTGATCTTCACATCACCGAACAATTCGGCCTTGAGCTCGCTGTCGGACTGGGCGTTGACGCCAACCGTCGAGACCTTGGTGATCGCGCCGTCGCTGCCGCGCGCTCCCCAGGTGGTGCCGCCGGAGCCAGGGTCGTTCGAGGTGGCATATTGGACCGCCGCATTGTCGGTCGCCGCGGCGCGAAAACGCAGCCGCGCGCCGATCGAGCCGTCCTTAATAACGACTCGCTGCATGCCGAGCAGCACCATCGTCGACAAGGTTGACAGGCGTTGCTGCGCGACACGCTCGCGCGCCTTGGGCAAGATGTTGTTTTCGAGCGTCTCGGCCGAGAATTCGTTGCCGTCCTCCCCGAAATCGGCGAGCCAGCTCGGTTCGGCAGCGTCGTCGCCACCATCGTCGTCGCTGCCGTGGGGACTGGTGAACGGCGCCAGCGTATAGTCGCCGCCATTCTGCACCAGGGTCACATCGCGCGGATATTGCTCAACCAGCCAGGCGCGCGCCTGGCCCTGGGTGACATTTTCCTGAGTGAATTGGTCGAGCGGCTTGGAGACTGCGCTGACAAGGTCGGCAAAGGCCTCCATCTGCTTGATCGAACTGTCGACCATCGCGTCGAACGTGCCGTGGATCAACGAGGCGACGAAGGCCGGAAAATCGATCTCGTCGGACAAGGCGCCGGCGCGCCGTCCGAGCGCATCGGTCGCCTTTTCCCTGGGTGCGGCCGATCCGTCGCTGGTCGTCGTCGTGGCCGACGACGCCAGCACGCCGTCGGTCGATCCATCACCCGCGGGGGCGCTCGGATCAACGATCTCGCGTCCGAAGGCGTCGCGCGCCAGCGCGATCACGGGGGCGATGCTGCCGCGCCCCGGCGGCGGTGGAGGAATGAGGCGAGCCATCGGCCGTTATCCGCGCGCCGGGCTCAAGCGGGCTGCAATTGCTGTTGCGGGACCGGCGCGGGGGCTGGCGTTGGTGCGGGCACGGATGGCGCGACCGGGTCGGTCGGCGCGCAATCGGCACCGTGCCGCGTCTGCTGGCGGCCATCGCCCGACAGCGTCACCTCACTGACCGCGACCTGATCTTCCTCGCCCGCGCGGCTGAAGGTCGTGGTCACCCGAACCTTCAACCCGACCCGCTCGGGAGTCGAGCCGTTGCGACAGATGTCGGCGCGCACCACAGCACTCCAGCCGTCGAGCACCTGGCCCTCGGTCGGGGTGATGGCGATATCGCCGACCGCGCCGCCCTGGAATTTCCAGTCGATCGCGACGCCCGCCTGGGTGCGCCCGCTCGGCCCCTCGATATAGGGCCAGTCGTCGAGCACCACGCGTTCGCCCGGCATTGCCGGCGTCCCAGCCCCACCCGCAAGCGCGTCGTCGGGCAGCACCATGCCGGCGAGCTGCGCCAGATCGTAATTGCGTCCGTCCTTGCTGCTGGCCTGACGCGTCAGCACAGTGCCGACGCCGAACCCGCCATCGCCCGCCGCGGGATCGGCCAAAGCGCGCGTCCGGGCGAGCACGCGGCGCGGTGGAGCGGCGCCCAGCGAGAAGGCATAGCCCGCCCCCGTCGCGCTGCCGCGGTTGATCGTGTGGCCGAACGTCCCGCCCGAATGAAGCAGCTGGATCCGATCGATATCGCCCGCCGCCTCGAACTCGGTGGTGAAGGCGTCATAGGTCATGATGTACTGGCTGCCGGTCTGGTGCGTATCGGCATAACTGCCCGGCGCGCCGGGCGAGCCGACCACGCGGTCCCAGGGATCGGTGATCCGGACGTAATAGGCGCCGTCCTTGCGATACATGCCGGTGACGACGATCGCATGGATGCCGGGGACGTCGGCGGTGACCCAGATCGGCCCGTTCGCCTCTAGCACGTCACGGAATCCCTCGGGGGTGTAACAGGCGTTGGGCTCGACCGTCAGGCCGATGGCATTGGCGAAGGCGCGCTTGTCGCCGGGCGCCAGACCGCTCGTCAGCGAACTGGTCAGGTTGTGGCATTGCGCGATCAGCTCGGGCGAAACGCTCTGGCGGTCACGCCACCCGATCACCATCGCCGCGGCGGTCGCCCAGCAGCTCTTATCGGTCGGCTGCGGGATCGGATAGACCTCATCCCAATTGACCGACCAATCGTCGGCATCGAGCGCGCGGACGCTGCCATAGCTTTGCGTGGCGGCCGGATCGGGCTGCGCGAAACCAAAAGCACGCAGCCCGGCACAGACCGTCGCGAAATTGTCCGGCAGCGCGCGGCCGGGATCGGCGGCATACGCATCGAGACCGGCCTTGCCCGCGGGCGCGCCACCGGGCGGCACTTCGTTCCCCGCCATCAGCAGAGCGAGGTCGCGCGCATTGCTCGCGGTGGCGAGTTGAGCGAGCTGGGCCGACACACCCGAGCCGATCGCGGCGTCATCGAGCGTACCGCTCTGATCGGAGGCGGTGTGCGGGAATACGATGAAACTGACCGGAAAATTGTTGTTGAACCGGCTGCCCCGACCGCTTCCGCCGAGATTGGCGCCGACCTTCTGCGAGCCTTCGCCCAGCGCCGAGCTGTGCGCCCCGCCCGAATCGACGAAATAGAACGGGCTTTGCAGCGCCTGGTCGTGGCGAATGGCGAGGCCGAAATCGCCGAGCGCCATGCCCTGATCGCGAAGCTTGCCCGACAGTGCGCCATAAGGGACGCGCGAGGCATCGAAATAGCGCCGTTGCGCGTAAGGCGGCTGCGACGGATCGGCCGCGCGCGCGGTCTGCGACACGTAGAAGCCGGGCGATGGGTCACCGTTTTGCGCCTGCTGAATGACCGGGAAGCGGCCCTTCTTCTCGCGCTCGGGCCGCTGGTCGATCAGGGCATGGCCATTGGCGACCTCGGGATCGGACGGTGTCATCGCCACCACGCCGACCCAGCGGCCATCGTCGCTGACCGCATTGGCGAGATTGTCGTCGCCGGTGTCATCGGGGTTATAGGCGGTCGGCGAGCCGTCGAAATCGACATTGGGATGGCCGAAGAAGACGAACGCGACCGGTTGATCGGGCGCGTTGTCCCACGCCACCGTCGTCAGTTTCACATGCTTATAGTCGACCGTGTGCCAATGGCCGGGGACGTCGGCGAACACCAATGAAGATCCCGCCATCGCGTGCGACAGCCCGGCGGGGCGCCGCGATGCGCGCGCCGCCACGGGTCGCGCGGCCGCTTCGAGCGACTGCGCCGCCGACGGAAGCGCCTGGATGGGAATCCAGTTGGTGGCGATATCCTGATCGGTCGGCGCCATCAGCGAGTCCGGCCCCTTGCCGTTCGCCACCGGATCATAAGAATAGACCAATTGGCGGTTGATGTAGAGCTCATGTGCCGGGAAGCCGTCATGGTCGCCGACGATCATCGCTTCGGGGCCGTTGGCGCCCTGTTTGAGATAGATGGCGATGTCGGAATCGATGTCCGGCGACGTGATCAGCGGCAATGCGCCGGCCATTTCGATCGACACGACCGAACTCTGGCTGGTCACCGCCAGGATGCTGCGCGTGGTACTCGATGCGCCCCGATAGATGCGCAGATTGGAATCGTTTGCCGCCAGCCGCGCCCGGCGCGACGGGTCCAGGCCGGCGACCTTGTCCATCCACCATTCGGGTTTGCCGTCGACATGATAGGTGTAGGTCGAATCGTAGGCGGTCGATTCGCCCCAATGCCGGTCGACCGTACGCAGGTCGCTGATTCCGCTGTCGGCCCCCAAAACCAGCGTCGCGGTGATCTCGGCGCGGCTGGTGCCTTGATCGTAGCTGAAGCTGCGATCGTCCCCGCCGAAATCCTCGCCGCCGATCAGATTGTCGCCAAGGTCATAGTCCGATAGCGGCCCCTTGATCAGCCGCGACGGGATGAAGGCGCGATATTTGATTTCGATCGTGTCGCCGCCCCCGTCGAGCGCGTGCGCGACGCCCAGCGACTGGCCGATCGGCTGCGGCTGTGGCGCACAGAAGCGGTTGCTGACCAGGTTCATGAAGTGATCCCAGTCCCAGGCGCCGTCGGGACACGAGCTATGGCTGGTATTGGGATCGGCTTCGCGATGGCCGATGATCGTCGTGCGGTCGGGCGTCAGCCCGTATTTGTCGCACAGATAGGTGACGAGCGCCGCGGACTCGCAATATTGCGTGTCGGTCGGCGGCGTATAGGGATAGCATTGCTGGCCGCCGCCCGACTTCGGGTAGCAGGCGCCCCCTTGTTTGATCGCGACATGCTCAATGCCGATGCTGCGGCGGTTGGCGCCTTTCGCGTGCCAGGCGGTGTCGGCCTCATTGACGAACTGGACGATCTCGCCGTCCTGCCCGACCAGATAATGTGCGCTGGCCTGCGCGCCCGCCGCGGTGAAGGTGTTGACCGTGCTCGACGTGGTCGGCGCGTCAGTGATGTGGATGACGATACGGTCGATCGTCGTGCCGTTGCGCCCCGCGGTGAAGGCCGGCGACGGCGCAATGCGCGAGACGCCGCTATAATCGGCGGCGGTGAGCGCCAGCGCGCTCGCCTGCGCGACCGGCGGCGAAGCGGTATCGTCGCTATAGGGCGCGGCATCGATCCCCATACTCTCCGGATCGACGTCGAATGCCCGGCCGAAAGCGAGACCCGCCGAGGTGGCGGCGGGTGCCGTCGCAGCCGCGGGAGCGGGCGCGATCGCACCCGGCGTCGGCGCGGTCGCGGTCGTCGGCGCCGTGGCGGTCCTCTGATCGGCGACCTTGAGCGGGGGCAGCGGCCCGAAGCCGTCGTCATAAGGCACGTCCGCGGGCGCCGGCGGGGCAGCCGTCGGCGGCTGGGCGCTGCCGTTGGCGGCTGGCGCAGGCTCCCCGGCAGCGGGTGCGGCCGGCGTCGTTCCTGGTTGGGTGCGGTCGCCGGCCCATTCCGCGACCGAAGTAGGTCCGGCGACATAGGCTCCGCTGATGCGCGTCGGGAACATCCGGACGCGGCGCAACGCCCGGTCGCTCAGCTCGCCGAGCGAGATGTACGGGCTCGATGCCGTGGGCATCACATCGACCGTCCAATCAATTGCGGTCGGCGGCGTCGCCGTGGCGAGTCCGAACCACAATTTGTCAGCGGCGATGAACCGTGCCAGCACTTCGGGCGGCACGACATAGACCGCTTCGCCGCGCGGCACCGAGAGCATCCCGTGCTCGCGGCTGGTGTAGAAATTGGACGGCGTCCGCCCCTCCTTCTTGGTGAACAACGCCGGATCGGTCGCCAGCACGACTTCGGCGACGCGTGGCGGGCTGTCGGTCCGGATGGTGAAGCTGAGCATCGGGAACCGATCGGTCACCTTCAGGCTTCTGGGGCGGAGTTGCGCTGCCATGATTCTACCTCTCGTCACGATTGGGATGCGCGCTGCCGTCAGCGGCGGTGTGCTTGCGGCGGGCGTTAATCGCGCGCCGTTCGAATTCCTGCGGGTTGATGATCGACAGGTCGCCGTCGAGCTCGGCAATGTCGGGGATGTCGTGGTGCGCGCGTTCGAACTGCGCGATCGACTGGTTGAGCAACGTAGCCAGCAACTTGGCATGAACCGGGCCGACCGCGATCCGGCTCATCAGCTGAATATCACCCGATTGCGGCTCGATCTGACCGGCATCGAGCAAGAACTCGAATGCATTGTGCCCGACTTCGAAATAGTTCGCGTAGCAGGCGAGCGGCGGCCGGTCGGGGCGCGCTACGGCGCCTGCCGGATAGCGGTCGGGCTCAAGGTCGGTTGCTTTCACGGAACCTCCCGCGTTGCGATGAGGATCCTTGAGCAAGGCACGGGCCAAATCGGCCGAACGACGCTATCCGCCTATCTTACAGCGATTTTTTCAAGACCTAGCGGGCGTCGCTGCTATTCCAAGTGTCACATGTTACACCTTGAGTGTCACCGAGTGACATCATCGGAATCGGCGTCCGGATCGGGATCGAGATCGTATTTGGCGAGCTTGCGGTAGAGCGTCATGCGCGACCAGTTCATTTGCCGCGCCGCTTCGACCTTGTTCCAGTTGGTCTGGCGCAGCACGTTGACCAACCGCTCGCGCTCGGGCTCGCCCGCCGAGCGTTTCTGTTCGAACAGCCGGCGGAAGGCGGGAGGCAGATCCCTGACCCCGACCGCGCGACCGTCGGGCGGATCGATGAACAATGCCTCGACCATATTGCGCAATTCTCGGACGTTACCCGGCCAGTCATAGCGCCGCATGTGGTCGAGCAATGCCGTGTCGGGTCGCCCGACGTGCAGCGACCGGCGGCGATTCTGTTCGGCGATGAACTGGTCGACGATCGGGCCGATGTCTTCCAGCCGCGCGCGCAGCGGGGGCATCTCGATCCGCGCGACGTTGAGCCGATAGAACAGGTCGGCACGAAAGCGGCGCTCGGCGACGAGTTCCTCCAGCCGCTCGTTGCTCGCCGCGACGATCCGCACGTCGACCGCCTGGCGGCGTAGCGACCCGACCGGGGTGACGGTGCGGTCTTCCAGCACGCGCAGCAGCTTGGCCTGCGCAGGCGGGGTCATCTCGCCGACCTCATCGAGAAACAGGGTCCCTCCGTCGGCCTCGACGAAACGGCCAGGGAAGCTGGACTGCGCGCCGGTAAAGGCGCCGCGTTCGTGGCCGAACATCTCGGATTCGAACAGGCTGTCGGGGATTGCCGCGCAATTGACCGCGACAAACGGCCGCGCCGCGCGCGGGCCCAGCTGATGCACCGCGCTCGCCACGCGCTCCTTGCCGGTGCCCGTCTCGCCAGTCACCAACACAGTGGCGTCGCTCAGCGCGACCTTGGCGAGATAGCCGCGCAATTGGGAGATCGCCGCGCTCGCGCCGAACAGGCCATCCCGCGCCGCAATGTTCGCCCCCTGATTCAAGACGAGCCCCATCGTTCGGCCGCGCGGTCCCGAACGCGGCTGTTCCAGCGAAAGCTGCCCTTACCGACAGGTAAAACCTGCGGCGTCGGCTCCTTCCAATGTTCGTGACGATCGGCGTTTTCGCCCTGACAGTCGTGCCTGCGACCTACCATTGCATGGTACGGCAAGATTCGTGGAGTCGACAAATCAAATCCGTCCCGAAACGGACGGTCCGTCGACGCATAAACTCGGCCTATCTAAATATTATGGTTACGGGCGGGCCAAGCAATCGCGCGGCGACCTCCACCTTCAGAATCAAGGGTCGTCGCCCACGCGATCCTGATATGACGGCGCGATCAGGAGTCGATGCGGGTCCCGACCAGTCTTCCGAACTCAACCTCGCGCAAGCGCGAACCTGCGATCGCTGCCTGGCATAAGGCACCGGCCAGGCGTCGTGATTCATCGACGAGAATAGTCCGAGGCAGATGGCGCTGCGCCCTGCTGTCTCGGGTGAAGATCGCTCGCTTACACTTGAGTGTCCGCGGGCAGCCCGAAAAAGATGATGGCGGGCGCTGCGCGAAATTCCGGCGCTTCAGAGATCAGTCATCGTCCGAGCCGAGCGGCGAGGACCGTCCCACCATCGTGCCAGTCGGCTCAGCTTCGCCTGGGTCGATCAATCGATACCAGAACGTCGGATTCATCAATGAGAGAAACGGCCCGGGAATCTACCAAAACTGTAGAAAACAGACTCGCGGTCGGTAGCGGAGGGGGACTTGAACCCCCCGACACGCGGACTATGATTCCGCGCGCCGCCCCTGAAACCTTGCGGCAAAACCGACGGGAAATCCATCGGTCATCCCTGATACGCTGCTGGCGCGTTTTTCGTCAATGACACAAAAAATCGCACAGATTGGGCCGGTTGAAGACTGTCCGGTTTCCGGTGGCGGGCAGTGAATAGCTACCGCTCATCGCGATTGATCGCCCTCGCAGCTGCCGCCAACATTTCTGCCGTTCCCGGATACCCGTGAGCGCGTCGAAAGCGACCCTCCATTCATCGGAACGTCGGCACCCTAACTCACTGGCGTTAGGCTGCTTGCAGACTCGCAGGTCCGAGAGGCTCGACGCAACATAGCTGCCGTCAGAATCCAATGAGTGTGCCGCTTTCGGGCTTCGCCGCGCTCTCGAATTCTAGACGCTCAACGATGTCCTGAGCCGACCCTGCCGGCATGTGCCGCAGTTGTCGCGCGACAATCGCGAAGTCTCCGGGCGTCAGATTGGTCAGGCCGTCCAGCGCCTTCGGCGCCTCGCTGCCAAAGAAACGCTGGAACGCGAGCGCCGCACGGGCCCGCCCCAATGGACGCAGCCGCAGCTTGAACACGAAGCGCCGCAAGGTCGCCGGATCGAGTTTGTCGGGATGGTTCGTCGCTGCAATCACCGGCAGCGGATGCCGATCAAGCCATGTCAGCAACTCGTTCACTTGGGTGACCTCCCACGTCGCTTTGGCAGTGGTGCGATCGAACAGGACCGAGTCGACCTCATCGAACAGCAGTACGCCACAGCGTTGATGCGCCTCACGAAAGGCATCGGCGATGCGAGCCTCGGTCTCGCCAACCCATTTCGACAGCAGGTCCGATGCACGTTTGACGATCAGAGGGCGGTCGAGAGCGCGGGCGCAATGATGCGCGAAGGCCGTCTTATCGGTGCCCGGTGCCCCGGTAAGCAACAGAGAGACGTCGGCGTGTGCACTGTCACCCGCCCGTCGGAAGCTGCCCTCCGTTCATCATGAGAGTTACCGGCCTTTGAGAACGTCAAAGGCCGGTAAATGGCCAAATTTCGGTTCGCTCGGATAGTATCAGAGCATCGTCCACATCGACGCCGAGGTACCTGACCGTATTCTCGATATTGGTATGGCCGAGCAGGATTTGCACCGCCCGCAGGTTGCCCGTTGCCTTAGCCGCCGTCGAAGACCTCCCTTTCCCAATGGGTGGCAGCAGGGGTGGCGTCGCCGAGGCGCAGCGCGGCTGGCGTCGGCATCGTTGCGATTTTCAAAGTTTACCGTGAGCCACAGAACTCCGGAAGATTCCCAATATCCCAGTCAATGGAGTGGGCTGGTCCCCAGACAAAATCGATCTGAAAACGCGGCGATCCTCAGGGTTGATATCGCCGCGTTCCAGACCAAAGCTCAGAATCGGTACGCCGCCCCTACAAGAACCTGATGGCGATCGAACCTGCCCCGGCCTTCGCCAAGGTCGGAGTACCGGTATTCCAGCCGGGCGGAAACATGATCAGTGATCATTCTCTCGGCGCCGCCGCCGAGCATCCAGCCGTCCCGGTTGGCAGAGGACGACCGATCGCCGGCATCCGTACCGATCGTCGTGCGGACACGGGCGTTGCTGTAGCCGCCGCGCACATAGAGCAGGGTCGAAGGGGTCACGAGATATCCGGCACGAGCGGTCAGATCGAAAGCATAGCGGGGATTGACGCGGCGAGCGGCCATCTCTCCCACTGCCCCGAAATCGTCGGAAGTAGCGACATTGAACTCGGCTTGCCCACCGATCACGATCCGCGGCACCACCTCGTAGTCATAGGCGAGGAACGCACCGCCGACGAACGTGTCGGTCGATCGATCGACGCCCGGAATGCCGTTGCTTCCTTCGGGAAGACGCACATCGGTTCGGTTCCAGCCGGCCTGCACGCCAACTGACGGTCCATTGAAATCCTGCGCGGACGCTTGGGCCGACCAACCGGCGAGGGCCGCGGCGATAACAAGACAGGTCTTCATTACAGTCTCCTCGATGATGGATTGCCATGGCAGGTGGTGCATATGGCGGGAGGAGAGTGGGCTCCGGATCGATCATCCGGGATTGTCCGATCGGCCTGATGACGTCGTTGATCCGGCGGGGGCCATGTAATCTTCAGCATACCTGGTAGGAAAAGGGCCAACCCGACGGAGCGCAGTTCCGGCCCGGGGCGATGCCGGTCCCATCCCGACGCTGACAGCCGATCAACCTTGAGACTGGCACCGGCATACCGTCGTACAGGGGCGTCGGAACCATGGCAGAATGGTCCGGGTCTGCCAACAGCGTCAGGTTTCCCTCAGATCACTGAGGAAATCCGATGCAATCCCGACAGCACCTCTCCGCTCGCAATGGCTCGCGAATTGGCAGGATGCGAACGCTCGGTCCGGTCCGACAGCAGATATCGGCCTGCGCTCTGCCGACAATCGTTGGGGCAGTGGTGACGTGGCACACGTTCGCTTCGCTCGGCGACTGGCAGCTGTCCCTTGTGCTGGGCGGCCTGGCGTTCATTACCATTGTGCCGCTGACGGCTCGCCTGAGCGACCAGGGCTCTGCGCAAAGGCGGGATAACAGGTGACCGCGCGGCGTCTGACACTTGACTGTATGATCATGATCGCGACGATAGCCATGCGGCTTTCGCCTCTCGAACGCGACCTGCTGGCTGCGGGACTCTTTGCGCTGCACGACAGGTTTTGGTCACCCGAAAGTCGATAACCTGATGAACGGCTCAGGCTCCCGGCGTCGTGCCCGGTGGGAAATGACGACACGTCGGATTGACCGCCGTGGAGTGTCGAGCCGCCCTGTTGTCCGGACCGCGCGGATGGTCCGACCGCCCCGACCGTCGCCCGTTACCTTCCGGAACTGTTCGGAGGCATAGATCGACATAACCGTTCGCGTGCTGCGGCCAGCCTCCTCGCACGATAGCAGTGCGGCCCGGCGTCCGCGATCCTCAAACCCGGTCTTCAGACGCCGCGGAAGCGGTCACCGGGAAGGCAAGACACGCACCGACGCTGTCCACCGAGGAGAAATCGCATGACCCAGCACATCGTTATCGTCGGAGCCGGATTCGCCGGCCTCCTCGCCGCGCTCTCGGCGGCGCACCTGCGCGACGAAAAGGGCGCTTCGCCGAAAAGCCTGAAGATCACGGTCGTTGCCCCGGAGCCCGCGCTGGTCGTCCGGCCGCGACTCTACGAACGCCATCCCGAGACGATGGTCGCACCGTTGGACGATCTGTTCGCAGCGACCGATATCGATTTCCTGGCCGGTCGCGTGGACACGCTCCACATTGATCGCGACATAGTCACCGTTACCGGGGCCGAAGGAAAGACCTTCGATCTCTCCTACGACCGGTTGATCGTTGCGTCCGGGAGTCATGGCTTTCAGCCGCCCGTCCCCGGGCTTTCCGAATTCGGTCATAGCGTGAGCGATCGCGATGGCGCGCTGGCGCTCGACAGGCATCTGCAAGGACTGGCCCGGAAGCCCGCCTCGACGGCCCGCAGTACGGTTGTCGTTGGCGGCGGAGGCTTCACCGGAATCGAAGTGGCGACCGAGATGCCGACCCGGCTGCACGAAATTCTCGGAGGCGACGAACCGGTGCGCGTCGTCATCGTCGAGCGCGGTCCGGTTATCGCCCCCGACATGGGAGAAGAGCCGCGCCCCTATATCGAGGCCCGATTGCGCGATGCCGGCGTCGAAACGATCCTCAATTCGAGCATCGCCGGCATCGACGAAGGCGGCGTCACGCTCGATAATGGCGAACGGATCGAGGCCGGGACGGTGGCCTGGACCGCGGGCATGCGCGCGTCGCCGCTGACATCCCAGCTGCCGGCCGATCGCGATGCCCTCGGGCGCGTTCTCGTCGATCCCGATCTGCGCGTGCCCGGCTGCCCGCATATCTTTGCGGCAGGCGACACCGCGAAAGCCGCCACCGACCGGCAAGGCCATTTCTCGGTGATGTCGTGCCAGCACGCGCGGCGCCTCGGCGCATTCGCCGGCCATGATGCCGCGGCCGATCTCCTGGGCGAGCCTGTGCTTGCCTATGACCAGCCG